>Ga0099797_100422_pt1 | contig 27352 bp, 10 predicted proteins | sample Uncmet_Sort48C_1_FD_89871 | JGI IMG/M metagenome (GOLD analysis project Ga0099797, IMG submission 89871) | Marine eukaryotic communities from CALCOFI LINE 67, Pacific Ocean - C012_Sort48C_1 | ecosystem: Environmental > Aquatic > Marine > Oceanic | place: Pacific Ocean: Monterey Bay | collected... | reverse complement strand
GTGGGTAACCTAGTGTGGTAAATGGTGCATTTGTATCATCCATCGACATACCATCCCACATTTCAGGTGTATCTCGGATTCGGACATGGCGTTCGAGCTCACTAATAGATTTCGATGGGATTTCCTGTGAACGAGTTGTTTCACTCTCAACAGTAGAGCTTATATCTTTTGTGTTATTCCTATCATTCTGCTTTCTTGAAGCAAGTTCGCTTTTTTCCTGTTCCTTACGTAAACGATTCAAAGCTAATCGCGCCTCGTTTAACTCTGTTTCCAATTTTGATACTACTGCTGTTGTTACTTTACCTAGTTCTTTCTTTGTACGCGGTGTTGAATTTATTATTTTTGACTCTATAATGTCGTCGTTTATATAATGTTGCTTTCTGTTTTGTGGTTCTAACTCCGACCTTGATAGAAAACTTGGCTCTGCATTATTGTTGCGATTTTTTGCAATACGTGCTGCATCTCTTGAAACAATTTTCGCCCGTAATTTTAGCACTAAATCACCCTGTTTTTTTTCCAATTCAGCGAAACTTTTGATTTCCACCCGTTGTGTCTCCGCTTTTCTACGCAGAGATTCGACTTCTTCTCGTAATTCTAATTCGCGCTGATTTGCGCTTTCCCTTTCGAACTTTTCACGTCTATTCTCAGAAACAGCATTTTCTCTTTCCTGTGCCAATGCTCTTAACCTGGTTTGATACCCTTTGATCAAGTCTAATGATTGAGCATATTTTGTTTGTACCGAATCAGTTTTTTTTAACAGCGCAGCAGCCTCTTCTTGCGCAGTACTTAAATTTTCTTGCAATATATCTTTTTCTTGATCAAATTGTGCAACTGCAATTTCATTTTCTGCTCCTAGTTTCATCAATTGTTCAATTAACTTTGCAACTTTCATTTTGTCTTCTTCGCATAAATCAGCCAGCTTTGCATTTCCAGTAATATCACGCGTGTTTGGTATATTCGTATTTACATTTTTCAAAGAATCCTTACTTGGTGAAGTGGTAGGGGCGACCATGTTTGATGAAGGTACTGTCCCATCAACTTTGGTCGGGCTTGTTCCAAACTCGGCTTTTGATGCAGAAGAGCTTGGCGATTCGACTACTTTATTGTGGTGGTCTCTTCGTTCAGGGGAAGTAGTTTGTTTAAGATTTCGACGATATTTATTAGATGAGCTAAATAATGCGGGATTTTCTTCTTCATCTTTTCCTTTTGCAGATGGAGACAATCCAGCCGAAATAGTCACACCAGTAGAGCCAGCTGGCCTCCAATACTTTTTTTTTCGAGTCGACCTGCCCAAGCTTTTCCTTCCAAGGGTATTGCTTTTGGTATGACGTGATGGTGAAATATTTTTAATATGTGCTTGACCAATTATTTCGATGTTATTCTCATCAATTTTATGATCGCTATTTGCGTAACCAACAGGTACTTCAGGCTTTCTCAAATATGTTGTTGCAAATTTGTGTTGCGCCCCATCAATTCGTCTCTGGTCTATTTTTTCTTGGCGAGTTAAATCCCTAGCAGGACTACCCAAATGTTTATTATTGGCATAATTTTTGAAGTTAGAAGAAGATGCAGATGCATCTCGGTGAGTTTGATTAATACGTTGGCTTAACGAAAAGTTATTGCTACTGGATGAAATACTTGCTGCTGAAAAATTGTTCACTTTTGATTTTGGCAAAGGCAATGATGCTGCTTTAGCTGGCGTTGAAACAGGTAGCATTATTTGAAATACTATGAAAAATAATAACTGAATGTGACAACTGTATATCTTTTAATTTTTAATTTGTTATAGCAATTCTTTTATTAATATTATTGTTCTTAAAATAAAAAGGTACAGATATATAGCAGTGTTTAATATATACAATGAAATAAATCGGGGAATGAAACAATTTTCTATAAATATATCTATGAAATAATATGGTGTGCTACTATCAATCTACAGGACAGACGACAGTGTAAGTGAAATATATATTTATAATATAATAAAGAGGGGTGGGGAAAAGAAATTTGAAATTGTATAGATTAATAGCACAATAATAACTTAATAGTGCTGGAGTATAGATCCTGTCTAATTAAAATGATACACTATTGGTTTTTAAAAATAGCATATGTATAGCATTGTATTCGAAGATAATATACACATAGCATTATATCAATTTATATCCCTATCAGATTTTGTATTATTTTTTTTTTGAATTGCCTTTTTACAAACCAAGCTAAAAGTAGCATACTCAATATAAGTGATATATATAATGATATTCTGGTGCTAACAATAATGCTATAACGTATATTACGATATACGTCGTTATACATATACCAAAATTACATGATATATAATGTACGTAATACACGTAGACACACTGTATCCCATATATCACAATATCCGTAAAACCATATATATAATATATATACTATTTGTTTTCACCCCCTAACAAACATATATTTCCCCACTACATTTCTTTTTGGTAATTTTAAACTTCGTGGTGTATTTTTCTTCCTTCCACTATTACTACTGCTATTTCTACCAACAAGATTCTCATTGTCAAATGTCTTACTCATCATATCAACACGTTTCACATTTAAAAATGGATATATTGTCATACAAATCATATTCCTACTAAAAACTGGGTGTTTGAACACTGTTTCAATACATGGACCACCTCCTTCATTATCATTTCTAGTTGTCGTTCGTATTTTAATAAAAAAAGGTGTTATCCTTTCACATATTTCTTGTGATAGAAACATGATACCATGGCTCACATCTATAAAGGTTTCTTTTCTAAATACATATCCACGCCATGCAGCTTGAAGTTTTATTGCATATAAATGATATTTACTATTATATCGCTCTTGCCGTGACATTTCTAATTTTTCGATTGCTTGATTCAATTCGGTATCTTCCTCACTATCACTTTCATGCATTATCATTGAATCATTCATCTCGCTATTAGAAGCTTGGTGACTATGTAATTCGTTTACACTTTTTTGATTTTTACTTTTATTGTTTACAATTATTTGCATTCTTAATTGAGGCGCAGAAACACTATTGTTAATATTATTATTTTCCATTTGTTTTTTGCGTTTAATAGTTGGCACGGAACGTTTTGTAGAATTCGATTTAGTTTTTTTCTTCAATTTCATACGACTAGATGGAGATGAATGTAATGTATTGTTATTACTCATTATTAATAAATCATCTGCAGACATTTCAATCATTTTCTTCTTCTTTCTCTTCTTCCGTTTTTTTTTTCTTTTATCTTGAATTGGTACTTCTCCAAGTTTCAACCTTGAATTATTATGTCCAAAATGTCGATATTTACTAGCACTACTATAATGTGTATTTGTATTTTTTACATATGTTTTCTTATTTTTTTCCTTCGTCGTTATAATCTTGTTCTTTTTTAGAGAAAGTGGTGATTGAATCCGTTGTTCTTTCCTTTTAGTATTACGATCATTTACAATTGGACTATGTTGTATTACTTTATATTTATTGCCTCGAAGACTTATTACACTTCTTCTTGCAGATTGTGGACGTCGTTTTTTCTGTTGTTGTTTTCGTAATTTTGATTTATTCTCATCATTCAATTCACTAACAGACTTCTCTTTTTTTGAAATTACCCATTTTTTAGGTGTACGAGCACGTGGTGTTCTTGATCGATAATGTTTTAATCTATCACTTTTTTCTTTAATTTTTTGCCTATTTTTAACAACATGAGTTTTTTTATTATACGCTAATTCAGCAGAAGCTAATGCCATTTCCATCGTGATTCGTGTTTCGTTTCGTTTTCGCAAGTGTAATTTTGAAAGATTACATGCTTTGCGATACCATTTAATACATTGTTGAAACCGACCCTACAGTGGAGTGAAGTATATGTATAGTTAGATATATACGTGAGCGTTGGAGTGATGAATTATAAAATAATATATACTTACACAATGTTCTAATTGAACTGCTAAATTATAATATCCAGCGGCTAATGAGACAACTCGATCAGACAATGCTTTAGGTGATGACCCTACATTGGCAACTGCTTCTTGTCCGTAATAAATACTAAATTGAGCATCTTGAATTGCTCGTTCGTGTTGATGCAATTGTGATAATACTGCACATCTGTTTAAATGACATATATTCAAATGTTCTGCTGCACCAACAATTTTATTTGAACCGTAATCAATTGCATCTGTTAATATGCGCAATGACTGATCTAAGTCTCCTTCTCGTCTTAATGCACATGCAACATTATTCATTGTTAATAAACGTAAACTTAATAATGAGGTATCATTGAAATATAAATATGATTTTCCATCTTCTTTTGCCAATATAATATTTTTGTTATTATTATCATTATTAACGCTTTCGTCTGATTCATCATTATTCAAATCATGTGGTGATGATAATGTTAATTCCTTTGCCTTATTAAATAATTGTATAGCTAAATCAAAATTATTTTTTGCAACTTGTTTCATACCTAATTTATTATATAGTTTACATAGATATTTAGCTGATTTAATTATTGATGGTGCGCCTGTTCCAAACACTTTTGCTTTCAAATAAAGTTGTTGCTCTAGTAATAAACCTGCATTAAGGCTGACTTCGTTCTTTATATTTTTGCATGCTATATTTAACGCTTTCAATAAATTGACATCTTTCGTACGTTCGATTGTAATTTGATTTTTTAAATTATTATCTCTTTCCTCATTATTATTATTCATTTCATCATCATCATCATTATAGTTTAATAATGGGACACGATTTATTGGTGTTTTTAATAATCTAGATTCATCATCTTCTTGTGCACCTGTTTGTTGTTTTACTTTTTTTTTGGCAGGTTTGGGAGTCGTTGGTGGAGGTGGTTTCTTTTGATCTTGTATAATTAATTCTTCTGGATATTCCCATTGCGATACATGGGTTTCTGTATTAAAATAATATTCATCACCATGTTCAGATAAGTATTTGATCCAATGCTTTCCAAGCTTGACACCACCACCATCATCTTCTTCTTTTTCTTTATCTTTGGTTGGGATTATTGTTGTTTCGTTGTTTGGGGTTGTCATTTCTATGTTATTGTTGGTATTTTCTGCTTGGTTGTTTGTATATATTTCTATATCAGGTGGTTCTTGGTATAATATATCATTTGCTGTATTATTATTATCATTAGTGTTGTTGTTGTTGTTATTATCGTCTGTTGGATCATTTGTAAAATTACTAAATGTTGTTGCTAATAAACCTTTGATTTCTTTTTCCATCACTCTTTTTCGTTTCTCACCATCATCAAAACGTATATAATACGTGCCATCGTCATTAAGTCTTTTAACATAACCATCATAATAGTATTCCCAATCTCCCACTTTTGCTGATACACGGTCACCTTGTTTATAAGACATATTCTCGTATACCTTTTTTACCTTTTTTATCTTTTTTACACTTTAAAACTGAAATCTAACTTTGTGGATATCTATGGAGATGGAGATGTCGTCTATACACACACATTCCTTCATGCAAATACATATTTTTTTTTTGTGTTTTTTTTATTTGTCACATCACTTTTGTCACGCCAGCACGGGCACACGGAGAAGAATAAGAAATAATATATAAGAAAACGGAACAGAAAATGTTGTAAATAATTGTTTTTTTTGTCGATTTCCTTAAAAACAATTCTTAAGGCCTGGAAAATTAGAAACCTTGTAATAATCCCCCCGGATTTGCAAATGGTAAAAAAGGTGCACCCTCGATTATAGGCTTAGTAGACTACAGAAATTACATAGGGTGTCCGCTGATATTTATGGTGATAGGAGTCGAAAACAGTAGTGTTAGTAATTTAAGTACAAAATTTACACACATTATCACACATATATCACCCTCCTCTAAAAAAAAACATATTAATTTACACATACAAATTTAAAACATAATTATAATCTAAATCGCCACGTTTTGTTCATAAGGACAAAAACAAAAAGAATTGTAGAATTTGTGGCGTTCGAATATATTAAAAAAGAAGACTGCAAAAATCAAAACAGGGAGTGATTCAACTACATTATTCCCGTATAGCACTGTACTGTAGTCAACAAGAACGTGTAATAATCCTACATAAAATTTAAAGTCATATTCTGGTATGTCGCGAAGAGCCATCAATTATGCAGATCCTATGTATAATACTAGTATAGCTGAATGTTCGTCATATTTAGCAGGGTGCGAGCCAGAAAATGTATTATTGAAAGACAATCAAAGTTTATGGTTAAGCCATGAGGGTATGCCACAATACATTGTATTTGATTTGACACACGCTTCAACGTTGCATCCAGATGGCAAAATCGTCTCGTTTGGATGGTATTGCTGGCATTCTTACACGACAAACCCCAAAAAAGTACAAGTAAGTGTTTCCCATGACAATAAAAATTTCAAAATTATTGGAACGGTGAAAGGTAGTTCAAGTAGCGGTTTATGCCGTTTCTTGTTCCCAAAACCTGCAAAATTGGAAAGTTTTTCATATTTAAAGTTTACAGTTTTGGAAGTATTTGGTGGGGACCAGGTTTATATTAATAGATTTTATCTTTTTAGTGAAGGTGATATCGGCATGATTTACAATTCGCCTGATATTACACAAGTGTCAGATTCAATATCATCCATCGTTACTTCATCATCCGACGATCAAGTTGGGATAATTTCCACCGGTGATGATAGCTATGCCAATAAAGAAACAAAAACTGAACGTGTAAAAAGTAATAATATTCCTCGCGATGGTGCTAAGTCAATATTTATGAATGGTGACATACAGATGCAACTTGACGTCAAGAAGGACATACAAACGATGCAGCACGATGCCAACAATAATAATACAAATATTGAAAATGATGAAAATACAGATTTAAATGGTATGGTTTCGTTAAGCCCAAGTAAATATTACTCATCAAAATCAGATTACCTCGATAAAGAAACATTGGATTGGCTATATGATCCGATAGCGGAAAAAAAGATGATAGACACCCCATTCAATGGTGATAGCGAAATGGATGCAGCACACGCCAACAACAGCAAGAAGAATTCCTTTGGTGCAAAAATAGGCTTGCCGTCCTCATCTGTGGAATCCAACGATAGCATAGTTATGAACTATGTTCCTGGTATAATTCCGAATACTGTGGTCACTCCTAAGCACGAGGGGCAGAGATTAGGTGTAATCGTTCACCGTTATGGTAATGTTGAAGTGAAGGTAACACCTACAATGGAAAATGAAATGAGATTCGATAGTAAGAATAACATGTTGGAAACATTTTCAAAAACGCAATCTACTGAACCCGTGTTTTCAAATAATCACCCCGGAGGACCGAACGAAGAGGTACGATACAACGATATAGATATCGAGCGTTCAAAAACATCATTGAGATCTGATTATAATGCTAGTAAATTAAAAAGGCAGCTAGATGATATGCAAAGCGAAATCGAGAGATTAGCTTTCGGCAAAAGTTTCAGCAAGCTTGATAATTTAGAGACGAATAGGATTGAAAAACTACCAAAAGTGCAGCAATTCAATTCAATTGGAAGCAATCAGATTTTTCAAAAGCTCCATGGCAGTATCGCAAACGAAGAAAATGTTAATCGGACACAAGCAACTATTTCAAGCTTTGCTTCCATGCTTGAAGAGTATAATAAACATGTTAAATATTTGGAATCGCGTTTAACAGGTGCCGAGAAGCATATAATCGCGTTAGAGAATACAATAGATGTACTTTCCAAAGAGAACAAGGATAACAACACGACTGATTCACCAAAAATAAGACGAGATATTAAAATGGGACCTGTGGATACAGAGGGGGTAGACAGCCAATCTTTTCATGAAAATATGTTGAAAGTATTAAATTCATGGGAACGAGATCTTGTAAGCGGTGTTTTAGATCCGCATATTAGCTCCATTGTACTGAAACTTAAACGTGAATTATTTGGCCGTGTGAATACAGATTTAAATCATATACGTTATGAAGTCAAACGCATTCATGAAATGGTCGATGGTAGCATCATTAAATACCATCGCCAACAAAATGTTCCATATAATCGTCCCCAGGAGAAAAATATAAGTTACAATAATCTTGACCCTGTCATAGGGAATATTTACCAGAACGACAGTGATTTGTTCCAAAGTGTTCCATCCATTGGTGATTTGGGTAATCGAAACGAACAACGACATGCACCAAGAATGAATAAAGCAACAGGTAGCAGAGCGGAAAAGGATGTAGAAAATTTTAGTAATGATACTGAAAAGGTGAAGTACAGGCAACTGATCAACAAGTTAACATTAAAATTAGAGGAAAAGCAGCGTACCATCGAAGCTATTAAAATAGTCCGCGAAAAGGCCAAACGGAGAAATAAAAAAAAGAGAGAATACAAAGCAACAGTCCAAGCTGTTGTAGTGAATAATAATCAATACAATGACAGTAGTAATAGCCAGAATACTATGGAGAGCAACACAAAGACATTTGAAATCGATGTGGAAGAGAAGTAACACATACGAGAAACGTTCGTATGAGATGCTAGAGACCAACGAAAAATAGGGAAAACTCTGTATAATTCTAAAAATAATATTTTTTTATACGAGCTCGTATCATATGTTAATGTAACCGAAACCATTCATGATTCACGAAACAAAAAATTCTTCTACTTTTACCTTTTAATTTTAGTGCATTTTATTAATATATTAATATAATTTTATGCAATTTTGAAATTTTTATGCCAATATAATAATACAATTTAAATTTAAATCCACGAAACAAAGTGTTTCGTACGATTCGTCGTAGTACACTGTTTAATTCGTCTATGATATCATACTTTACCTCTCATAAAAAGAAACTGTTTTAAAAAACCTGAAGCCTATCATCATATATATATACCATTTTTACCCACATATAATTACGATAGATCTTATTTGCTTCGCTTTTCAATGGACATCAAAATTACACAAAATATTCATCAATCCAACCAAATAACTCTTTCTCGGTAAATTGAAGATGATTTCCTGGTGTACTTTCAAAATGAATTTTACCAGCTTCATCTGCAGTTTTGAGACCAAACAAATCTGATTTGTACCACTCCGTTTCATTCATTCGAAGCACGGTTTTGTAATCATCGTCGCCATCTTTATAATGGCCAAACCATTCGCCCTCGTTCGGGAATACCATGGTATCGCCAAGTGCTTTCACCATAACAAATTTCTTCGTTTTTGCAAAATTTACATTGATTTGCTTATTGAACCTTAACCCTTCGTTGTTCCATTGCGCTAATTGAGAATTTTTTTTATATGCAGTTGAATTGACTTTCGTTGGATCACGGAAATAATCTGCTTGAAATAAAATGCCTTGGATCAAACTGTTATATGCTAAGGATCCACATAAATGTGCAACACCTTTACAAAAGGAACTTGTTGGATCGCATTGGGGAAATCCAGCAACACCACTTACAGTGCCATGGACATGCAACACGAAATTAATCGGAGGATCATTATATTTTTGAATATAACCTCGAATCAATGAATTGCCTTGTGAAAAACCAATGGCATTAAATCCATTTGCCAACTTTGGATCTGCAGCAATTTTCTTAGCAAATACATCAACACTTTTATCCATTTGCAATAAAAATCCATTAATGGTATCAGATAACCAAGTATCGCCAGTAGGCACACATACACTGTATGTGCCAATATGCGTACCAACGTCTTTCGTAATTTCTTTCATACCACCATTAAAACATGAATCACCCATACCATGTGCCAAGACAGTTGGGAAAGTATTATTAGCATTTGAATCAAACAAAGAGGATATCATTTTTTGTGTTTTTACTGTAGTAGTAGTTGTAGTAGCTTCGTAAACTGCCGCAATTTCACTATGTTTTAGCAGTTCAGCAAACGTTTCTGGCCATTCCACAGCCATTTTTAACACATCAAGCGCATCACTTGAAATTTGACAATCTTTCGATTTTGTATCCATAATAGCTTCATTAAATTTTTCAAAACATTGAAGTGCACACTTAATATCACCATTTTTGCATATTTTATTGTTACATGCTTTGTTTAACATATCACCACATGGTGATGCTGTTGGTTTATCAAGTGTTGTTGAAGTTGATGAAGCCAGGGCAGCAACAACAAGAACTGTAATTAATAACATTGAAGGAGATTGGAATTTCATTTTTAGCCTTTTGTTTGGTTATTATTGTTGTTTCACATCTGTGTATATGTATATATATCTTAATCTTTTCATTCAAAATTTTTTTTAGTTATCTAGACCACTAGTATAGTTGTGCAGTCCCAGTGAAGGCCAATCCATCCTTCTACTATATTATTAACACATACATACATACAATACATACATACATAAATATATACATAAATATATACATACAAATGTATAAAAGCAATGGCAGATGACAAATTTATTAGTAGCACTACATGTAAAAAATATAAAGAGTACGTAATATGTTATTCAAGTATAATTATATCAATGTTTATTAGTTTCTTATTACTGAATGGCACACGGTTACGAAGTAATAACGATGGTCTACAAGAACCTGATTATGGCGTATTGTCCAACTGGGCAGCACGGCCTGATATGAAAGATGGCGCGGACTATGTAGCAGCCGGTTGTGGTGAAAACCGGCAAAATAAAGGTGCATTAGCAGATACATTTTGGATTTATCCAACATCGTTCTTTGATGATAGTCTTATCCATGCACACACACAAGACGCTATGACAAATTACGTAGTTGATAATGGCAATTTACCGTTGACTGCCTCCGCATTCAATTCTGCCACACGGGTCTTCGTGCCGCGTTATCGTTCCGTTTCACAAAAATTTCAAGATAGCGGTCAAAATGAAAATAAAACAACAGACGACTTAAAATTAGCCTTGGCTCTTGCGACTAAAGATGTAATAAATGCGTTTGAATATTATTTGAAAAATTTAAATAATAATAGACCATTTTTGATTGGTGGGCATTCACAAGGAACAATACATGCAACAGCATTATTGAACCATTTGCTACGAACTCGAGGGATATTCATGGAGGGTAAATTTATTGCAGCATATCTTATTGGCAACACTGTTGAAGAGACCGACATAGCGCCAATAAACAATGTACACATATGTCAAAATTCAACAGATACCAATTGCTATTTAAGTTACAATGTCGTACCATCGTCCATTGATTCTATCGCTAAATCATCCAATTCATCCATGGAAAAAGATCGCCACTGGTGGATTCGAAAATCAAAAACAGGGAAAATTGTGTGTGTAAACCCACTTACGTGGAAACATGATCATGAAATAGGAGGATTTAATTTGCATTTAGGCAGTACCCCATTAACACCACTATTTTTGACAAAATTAGATAAACATTTTGTAAAAGCTTGGTGTTCGGATGATGGTGTATTATTTACAGAATTAAAAGATCCAAACAAAAATGGGTAAATAAATTCTATTCCCCAATAATATTTATCAACATTTTAAAAATTTATCTCTAACACGTTTTATCATTCATCATTTTTTCATGTGTTCCATTACAGTTATGAACCTTACAATGGCGATTCGCCTCTTCATCCATTTGATTATCCATATTTTCATAAAAATATTCGCATCAATGTGAATGAACGTGTCAATTCTTTTTTTGAAAAAAAAGGTGAAACAATTTCGATTCTGTCTGATGAAAAATGTTTTGAATGTGGTAAAAGCAGTGATTGTTGGAATCAAATGTTTGGAGATTTTTGTATGGTCATTGTGTTGCCAATTATTTTACTATCGCCATTAATTATATTACCATGCTTGTGTATATTTAAATATAGTTTTAAGAAGCAATCATGGTCCCATCCATGCATTTGTTTACATTCGTGTTGCTGCACATTCGTATTAATATATCACTTAATTGTGAAATGTATGCACAGTCATAGAAACAAGGAGACAAAAAATGAGGAAGATGAAATGGAGGTGGAGGACATCAATAATATAACTTGTAACAATATTGATAATAAGGATGGGGGCAGCGTTGAGCTAACAGCTAATGGTGTTTAGTACAACTTACACTCTAACTCCTGGCACTGTTTAGAAATTTTTTTTTTTTAAATAGAATTTGCATTGGCATTTACATGGATAGGTGATAGGTGATAGGTGGATAGGTGCATTCCAGCATTAGCATAGGTGCAATTCAAGTTCAGCAAGTACAGCAGTTGCTACAGATATTAAAATAAAATACTAATATATACTGTACGTGCGTACGTGCGTAGCTCTACCGCGCCAGCACGCTACAAGTAATATAATTTTATATTTTTAATTATAAAAAATATTACTATTAATAGATGGCCATAGTATGAGGTTATAATACATTATTTGGGCAGGCTGGCACAGGATGTAGCAGGGGTCCTCGCCTTATTAACAGGCGTATGCATATAAACTATTATACTATTAATATACTATAGTGCTATACTAATAATAATATACAAGCGTAAGTTAAAGTAATAGATACTCCTCGTAAATAATAAAATATCATACTGTAACTGGCATAATAATAATAGGTTGCAATAATAAATAATTAAATCTAGAAGAATTAGGCAGGCTGATACATCAAAATTTAGCTCTAACAGGTGAATAAGCCTAAAATCAATCCTAAGCTTATTGCCTGCTATTTGAAATTAGGCAGGTTTTCCTGCCCAAAAGTCAAAAACGTGATTTTTTTTGTTATATTGAAATAAGTACAATTTTCTGTTAGTGTGATATAGGAAGCTTTCATTTTTTTATAAATCTCTGTTTTTTTCCTATCAAAGCGGTCCATGAAATAGCATTACAAGTCAAATTTCCCATTGTTATCCATTATAAAGTTTTATTAGGGTAGCTACAATCACACAGGCTTGATTAGTTATTTTGCTAACTCTATTCACCTATTTTTGTTGATAGGCTAGCATGGGATAGCATTAATATAATGCTAAAATTTTTTCTAAATTAGGCAGGACTTTCCTGCCTAAATTCAAAGCATTAACACAGCACTGAAAATAGCCCAAGACCCTAATCCTAACCATGTCAATCCCTTGAATCTTGCAAAATACTTTTCCAGTACTCGCATACAATGAACATAGCACTATAATGAGCAACACATCTTCAATATTTGTCTTGAATTGATATTAAATAGAGTTAAATGTATAAAATAACACTGGCGATATAATATCAATATATATAAGAAATACTATCTACCATACAATACAATATTTGTAATTTTCGTTCTCACACGATGCTATTTTATGATATTTGTATGAAAAATTAAGCTCTTTTTTACCTCTCTGTAGTGCCTTATCTCATTAAAAATATAACGTCGAGCGCGATTATGACCAAACGGTATGTGGCTACATGTCAAACTAATTTCAATGGTATATAATTGATCTATGCTCCAATTTTTATTACATGCTCATACGTAGAAATATAATATCTACGATACTTATGAGTTTATGTAATTTACGTATGTGGCGTGAAAAAGGTGTCAATTTCGCTAACTTGAAAAAAATAAGCCAACTTCTATTATTTCCTATCAAGTAATGTAACCTAAGAAGTATAAATATAATTAAACAAAATTTTAAAGTTGAAAAAGTACTGTTTTAAAAGTACTGTAACAAGTAAGTCAAACAAAAAACAATGCTATTTATATGTTAAAGATAATCTGAAATATGAATTTAGGCAGGAAATTTCCTGCCTAAATTGTCCTCATTTTAAAATCTAGAAGAATTAGGCAGGCTGATACATCAAAATTTAGCTCTAACAGGTGAATAAGCCTAAAATCAATCCTAAGCTTATTGCCTGCTATTTGAAATTAGGCAGGTTTTCCTGCCCAAAAGTCAAAAACGTGATTTTTTTTGTTATATTGAAATAAGTACAATTTTCTGTTAGTGTGATATAGGAAGCTTTCATTTTTTTATAAATCTCTGTTTTTTTCCTATCAAAGCGGTCCATGAAATAGCATTACAAGTCAAATTTCCCATTGTTATCCATTATAAAGTTTTATTAGGGTAGCTACAATCACACAGGCTTGATTAGTTATTTTGCTAACTCTATTCACCTATTTTTGTTGATAGGCTAGCATGGGATAGCATTAATATAATGCTAAAATTTTTTCTAAATTAGGCAGGACTTTCCTGCCTAAATTCAAAGCATTAACACAGCACTGAAAATAGCCCAAGACCCTAATCCTAACCATGTCAATCCCTTGAATCTTGCAAAATACTTTTCCAGTACTCGCATACAATGAACATAGCACTATAATGAGCAACACATCTTCAATATTTGTCTTGAATTGATATTAAATAGAGTTAAATGTATAAAATAACACTGGCGATATAATATCAATATATATAAGAAATACTATCTACCATACAATACAATATTTGTAATTTTCGTTCTCACACGATGCTATTTTATGATATTTGTATGAAAAATTAAGCTCTTTTTTACCTCTCTGTAGTGCCTTATCTCATTAAAAATATAACGTCGAGCGCGATTATGACCAAACGGTATGTGGCTACATGTCAAACTAATTTCAATGGTATATAATTGATCTATGCTCCAATTTTTATTACATGCTCATACGTAGAAATATAATATCTACGATACTTATGAGTTTATGTAATTTACGTATGTGGCGTGAAAAAGGTGTCAATTTCGCTAACTTGAAAAAAATAAGCCAACTTCTATTATTTCCTATCAAGTAATGTAACCTAAGAAGTATAAATATAATTAAACAAAATTTTAAAGTTGAAAAAGTACTGTTTTAAAAGTACTGTAACAAGTAAGTCAAACAAAAAACAATGCTATTTATATGTTAAAGATAATCTGAAATATGAATTTAGGCAGGAAATTTCCTGCCTAAATTGTCCTCATTTTAAAATTAAATATAATAGTCTAGCACGGTTGCAATAATTTTAAATAACCTTTATTTTATTATCGTTTTACACCAGCAATGGGTAATCAACTACAAACGATTGATATATCATAAGAAGAAACGAACGCTTCCAACCACCACAGAGACAAAACAACACCTGTGAACATCTATATAGTCATTTAAAGAGCTTTTAAAGTGCTTTCAATTTATCATCGGTATTTATTGCGTGGATATATTCGTTTTTTGTGTGTGTGTTAGACGTTATCCTAGTGATCAACGCCCACTTTTACTACAATTATACGAGACCTTTAAAGGCTGTTAATAGACTATCTAGAGACAATATATTCTTGATGCTGCTAATAATAAGTCACAACGTGCACTTTTGAATCGTTTTCAAATATATATAGATGTTAATTTTCTTTCGTTTCTTGTTTATAATTTCAGTCATTTTTATAATTAATAATGATAATGTTGTTTCAAGTTTAGAAGATTGGAACTTTTTTGAACTTGCAGCACTTCTTGATCCGTTACCACCAAAGTTTTTCTTAGAAGAATTTTTTGACAAAAAAGTCGTACATATATCACACGTAAATGGCAGTCGCGCTTCGTTGAAGTATCGCCGAAATTTATTTAACGAATCTAGCATCAAGGCTACATTTTTGAAACTTGTTGAAAAATCAAAAATTGCAAATCCAACTGGCAGTTCTTCTAAGTTTAAGTTTGTGAAAGAGGATCAGGATCGGAGCTTCGATTGTACAAATAAAAATGATTGCATTGATAAACTCAACAAACGATTTCAAAATAAGGAAACTTTACTTATGCAAAGCGTAGAAAATTTTATTCCAAACTTACAGGATTTAAAATGTAGCTTAGAGGCGGATTTAGCGGCGAGTGTCGGCATCAATGTTTATTGGTCTCCACCAAATACAACAGGGTTCAAGCTTCATCATGATGGTCATGATATCATAATTGTTCAGACAGAGGGGAAAAAATGTTGGTTTATATGTGAAAAAATATTAAAAGAGGAACATCTATCGGCTGAATCACGTCATTACAACATAAATATAGAGAATATAAACGCCGAAAAGCACACCCTTGGAATCAGTTGTCGGAATGTAACTTTAAAATCCGGCGATGTCTTGTACTTACCCCGTGGTGTGTTGCATGCACCCCATACAAACAGATGCAACAATGGCAATATCCCAAACAATATACAACCAACCGTGACGAGTTCTGTGGAAAAGTCGTTGCATATATCGATTGGTATTGATGTATATAGCAGTAGATGGGCTTCTCTGTTTCAAAATTTTATTTTAAATCATGACAATAACAGTTATAAGGAGAACAAAAGGACACGTGTAAATAATGAATGGCTCAATAGTGTTAATTTCATGAATGCTTTTTACTCTAATAATACAAAATCGAATGAAAGAAAGAACAAGCAATTATTAATGTGTCCGAAGGTAAATGTCCAAGACTTAATATTTCCAACATTACCTGGTGCAATATGGACATGGGAAGACGTTTTAAAGGGTTATTTTATGGACATTGTGGAAGCAAATACTTTAAGTGGGCATGCAATGCGAGAAAATGTGCCATTATGGAAATTTGGAAAAAGGTATTCGTCTACTGGCAGTTCTGCGGCTTCAAGCACAGAGCTTGTCTCGCTATTTAAAACGGGGAGGTTAGTAGATGATAGGGCAAAATGGATTCAACTAAAGTCAGATTTTAAAAAGAAGTTAAAAATTTTAAGTGACCATTGTAAGCATTTTCTTCGCAGAGCGCTGCTTGATGTAATGGCAGAATTCAATTTGCCAAATGATATTATTCAAGCCAAAATAACATTAGTTTCATCACAGTGTTCTTCTGTGATATATGATTATTCAAAAAAGGTTAATTTTTTATATGGTATTAACAAAATATTGGGTTTTATCATCAGCAGCCATAATCAAAGATGCAATCATCTATCTAAACATACGCAGATGGTAGATTCTAACCAGTGGTTGATGGATGTCATAAACTTGGAAACTTTTATATCCTTTTCGAACGACAATCCGAAGTCTTTTTCTTATAATGATGTTTGCAGCAGAAAGAAACACTTACTGGCTACCAACAGTGCTTATTATTACGGCAGTCTGGCGTTAATGGATATCAATATGAAAATTGATGGAGAACTAGGGAAAATAGAAAATGTTGTATTTTTTGGACCAAGAGGACAAAACCTAATAAGTTACGTTAATGCTTCTAACATTGTGGAAACTATCAACTCTGTTCAACCAAGCAATGAGATCAAAGAAATTTTTTGTCGATTCATTTATCCGCACAATTGATTTTGTATAAAGGGAGAGTAACTTATGATTAAAATATCATAGATGTATGATATGCATACATTTAAATAATCAACACGTTATACGCACGTCAATTGAAAACGTGGTGCATTGATCAAAGGTGTGTGATACATTTTTTTACCGTGGTAGAGTATTTAATACAATCTTAGGATTGAAAAATGTGATATGTGGGGGTAAATTCTTTTTTTAAATATATATGCATATATATACTCGTAATATTATATATATATAACGAGTTATTATAAAAATATATAATTTATTTTATCATACGCATAATTTATTGTTTTAATTTACTCATGATAATTCCTACTCTTCAAAAGAATACAATAACTGAAATAATCTACGTATCTCACACTAGTGTGTTGATATTCTCATAATAGAGAATACCAATGAAGGTAAATAGATGGTATGATATATCATCAACTACTCATAGCAGTTGATGAAGAACGAACATCATAGGAAGGAAGGCGGAGAATAAATTGTACCGGGGTACAAGTCATTATTACGATTGTATTCTTTTGAAGAGTATGATAGGAATTATCATTACTGAGTAAATTTTAAAAACACAATAAAATTTAAAATGCGGTAAATTATTTTTATATATTAAAAATGAATATGCATTATATAATGGTTAAAATCTAAGTTATAATAATTTTAAACTTCTCGTGTTAAAGTAATATGCTCAATACTCAATCGCAAGAATAATATGTTATCCTACTATAGTAAAGCTCTAATGCACCTCTGCAAACTAATACTCTACAAGCACAAGTAGGTTTCTATCCTTCCGTGCGCACTCGTTGAACGCGCCGGACGTCGGGATCATTCGAAAACGTATAATATTGTTATAAATTATGAGTATGCATAGGAATAACAAATTAAAAAATTAAAATATGACATACGCGTATTATTTTACGTCGTAGTTATTTTTAATACGAACTTCGTATATATTTTATATATATAATATAATATTATAATTTTAAAATAAATGAAATGCCACCATGTACAGTATCACGTACGAAAGAGTGTAATTTTACAAAAATTTTACTTCTTATTTTTGAAATTATTACTGGCCAGAGCATCCCACAATAAATTACTTTCCCGATTTCCATCTTTATCGTTTTTCGAATCAGTCACAAATATTGAGTTACTGAAATTGGATACTCCATCATCGGCGTTGCCTCTATGAATTGCATTCATACCATTTACACCCCCGCTTCGAGATTGCGAATTATTATCTTCAATATTCCAAGCGGGGCGGCTATTTGCATCGTTAATATTGCTGCTGTCACCACTACTCCGACGAAATACGAATTTACGAGAAATGGCATTGCCACCATTAAACATACCAAATGAAGTCGGCCCATTGGTGTTGTGATTACCACCTCCTTGATTGCTTTGAGAACTACCTTGCTTAGAGGCATTTGCATTTAAGAAGCTACCTTGATTGTACGACCCGGTCGAAAATGAACGCCGGAGCCTTGAATTTGGTCTTTCCGGTTGCTGTGGCATGTTGACTGTCGAAGCCTCTCCACTTCGAGTATTGGTAAATATAGGATTTGATCTAGAAAAGGATATATTCCGGTTGTCCTCGATTTTATTACTATTATTCTCGTTGTTGTTAGATTCGAATGCGCCTTGGCTTTCTTCGTTGGTACGACTTTTGTTTATCATTCCTTGAACTGCTCTTGCAGTGTGGGACCCAGAGTTCACAGTTAATGATGTGGTATCGTGTACCGTAGATTCTGAAACAATACTCCCACTTTTCATAATATTTTCATTGTTGTAAGAACTGCTGCGTCTACCTGTGTTCGTGCGTTTTAATATACCTAATATTTGGCTACTTTCATCATCCATACCGACTAATAGACTCGGTCTTCTACCCAAAACAAGATGATTGCTGCTAGAATTACTATTTTTGTTCATAGCCTCTCTTACATTATTTCTGGTTGCAGTTTTCAATTCTCCATCTTTTTGAATACTTGCAAGGTGAGCGCGCATTTTGTGTTCCTTTGCAATTCGCTTCAGTCGCTTCACTTCAACACTCTCGTGATCCCGTTCAAACTCATGTGGTAATGATTCTGGGTTTGTTTTGATGCCTTTAACAATTTCACCGTTCGGGCCAATTTCAATCTCCCTATCTTCGTCGCCTTCGTCTTCACTAGAACTTATGTCATCAAAATCGTATTCGCCGTGCCTGACTCTTTCCCTCTCGATTCGAGCTGCCATGGCAGCCTCTTCGTCTACGTCATCATTCTCATCGTCACTATGGTCTAAACCAAGGCGACCTTTTTGTCGCTTATTACCTTCGGTTAAGTCTAAATCTCGTCCACGACGCCTTCCTTGCCGTTTACGAGCCCAACCTTCCTGAATATTTTTCACAACAGCAGCCACTTGCATATCATCTTCTTCTCGCATCTTGTCAGCATGAAAACCCTCTTCATCCGCATTTTCGTCACCTTCATCATCTGATGGAGCATCAACAATCCCTTCCAGATCTGCTTTTAGTACATCATTTTTGTTCATTTTATCCATTCTCTCATCCATTAAATCGTTTTGTTTTCTCTTTATCATATCTTCAACACCGTATTCACCAACTCCCATATTATCCTCATCCTCAGATTCGCTAGCCTCTTCCTCTACAAATTTATTTACGCCGCTCTTGTTTTTAACCATTTCTGCTTCCCGAAGCAACGATTCACGAAAGGAAGCTGCACGATCGATTCCATCATTACTGGATTTACTATCTTTTGTTTTACTACTATTCTTTACATCTTGTACATTATCATGTTTTTGAGCTACTTCACCCCCTTCCTCATCTGCATCATCATCAACATCGCTATCGAGTACCATTGGTGTTGATGACACATTTCCACCGTTTCCATTGTCTTGACGGCTGTTGTCGAGTAATTTTGCACTAGTGAAGTTTTGTTCAATTAGGGTGGCATTTTCTTTCCCCTTTGAGAAAGTAGTTGCCGTGTCGTCATTTTTTCGAGAAACGCTAGGATTATTTTTATTAACGACACCATCCACAAAAATGCCATCCATATTTGTATTATTTATAGATATTTCGCTGGCGACGTCTACTTGGGATCCTGTGTTCGAAGCACTCTTCGCGTTTTCATTTGATTTGCTACTCCCCGCATTGTTATTGTAAGATCTAAAAGCTACATCCAGGTAGTAACCGACGCCTAAGTGATCGTTTTTGAAAATATATCCTTCCTTCAGACCACTAAATGTTGTTGCAGGTATATACATATCACTCGTATATAATTTCTTATTGCTGTTGTTGTTATTATTGTTATTGTTGTTGTTGTTGTTGTTGTTCCTGTTTTTAACTCCCATGCTTTTCACACCTGGGTTTAAATCATTTGCATTAACACTTCTATCCCCAAAAACTTTACGTTGAATTGCTTCTGTCAAAACAGCTTGAGCTTCATCCATACCTTTTTTCGTCGCCTCTTTCCGCTCTGCCTCCTTCCATTGATCGAAGCTACCGTATCCTTGCAACCTGGCATGTTGTGACAAACGCGCATTCTCCTTTACTTGGCGTAGCGATCTAAAATAATTTTTACGAACGTTTTGTCCATCAATTACTCCTTTGCTTTTTAAATCGACAATATTTTTTGGAGTACCGTTGCTGGATTTTGACCGTATAAATCTACGGAAGGATGGTATGCGAGTCGATGCTTTTCGCTTTTTAACATTTGATTTTTGATCATGCTTTTTTACAGCGTTATTATAACTACCATTTAATAATTTGTTGGGTACATCTACCAATTCAATTTCCATATCAGAGTCAGAGTCTGAAATATCGCTACTATTTACGCCATTTTTGTCAGATACATATGAACCAAGCGTAGGTATAATAGTATGAACTTTGCCAGTTATTGGTGCTGATAAAGAACGTCTCCTTTCTTTATTTACTAAATTAAAAACATCTTCGTTATTCTTTTCAAAATCAACTAATTCATCATCGTCTGCTTGATTCAACGAAGCATTCTTATTACTGTTCTGAACACCCTCCTCCACTATTTTACTGTCAAATTCGCCTTTGGTGCTGTTTTTCTTCGTGCTACTAATACTATCCAATACATTTAATTTAAGCAATTCAATATTCTGTTTCGCTTTCCTATGAACTTCCATAGCGCCCCGTTCTTTTGCTTTCAAAACTTCATTTGTAAAAGAGGATTGACGAGACAATTTACGTTGCCGTAACTTCTCAACAAGGCTTGTCATGAGGACCTTTGAATGGCCTTCTGAATCCTCCTCGTCATCATCGCCCTCACTTCCACGTTTCGCCGCATTGATATTGTTAATTATAGCATTGTTTAGTGCATTATTAATAGCTAAACGCGAGGAAGAGATAGAGTTCTGAGATTGTTCAAGTGATAAATCAGGATTTAACGTTTTGATGGCTAAATTGATCATTCGCATCCCAAATTCTACTCCTTCGACGCCGCCTTTAAACTCTACGCCAGGCACACCGGGCCATAACACTTCAAACAAGCGGTTTGCGCGGTTCAGCATTAGCGGTACCAATGGTGCAGGTTGAAGATAGTTGGATTCGCTGCGAATTTTTGGTGTTAATTTGAGAAGCTTATGCAACTCTTTACGTATGTTCGAAATGAGCTCCTCATTTAAGATAAATTTGTCGTCACAAAATGGTAAATATCCTTTCTTTTTACCGACTACAAGGTATGAAGTAATTGGCAAATTACGCTTTTCCTTTTTATCAATCTTTCTTTTGCTTAAACCAAAATTCGGCGATGTCTTTGCAAAATTTAAAATATCACGGAATTTTTTTTCATCGATTAAACCATTAAATGGTAACGATTTATTTGGTTTTCTAGGATCTACTTCTTCCTCCTCTTCACCGTCATCATCCGTATCAATATTCATATTGTTCTTATTGCGTCGTCGTTTCAATTTCTTCTTTTTTGCAAGCCTGCGCTTATTCTTCATACCAGTGACTGACGGTGGCAAATCTTCAGCTGCATCGCTAATGTTACCTAGATCCTCTTCTTCGGAGCTGCTGCTGCTACTATCATCTGAACTGCTATCATTACTGCTACTGTCGCTACTACTACTGCTGCTGCTGCTGCTGCTATTGTTGTTATCGTCGCCCCTCTCTTCCTCGTTGTCATCCTCATCGCTGCTACTAGCGAATAACTTTTCAACCTGCATCTCCTCTTTTTGCGTTACCATAGTACTAATGTTGTTATTAGTTTTATTCATTGCAACAGTTGCTTTAACACTCAAAGTGGATGATGCTGGGGAAACTAAGCGCGTGTTATTTATATTTTTTTGTTTTTTTTTATCAAGATCAGTCTCTATCTCCGTGGTATGACTTATCGACGTTGATGAAGACATCAGTGACTTTTGTTGATGAGAATCGTTCCCATTTCGTTCATTATTATTTTGTGTCAAGGACGTCATATCACCAACTTCAAACTCTTCCAAAAATTTACTAAGCCCATCATGATCCTCATCAGAATTCATGTCAAGCAACATATTCAGCTCTGCATCTTCAAGGTCTTCGGTATTATTTTCAATACTACGAGTTTTTGACGAGCGTGGGGAGATGACGTTATTCCCTTCACCATCATTATGTCTGATAGGAGAACTGGTACTGGTTGAAAATTTAACATGATTTTTTCGTGCATATCCTCGCGATTTACTTCCATTTCTCGAATCATTTCCAGTTTCAGGAGGTGTAGTATGTTCCGCATTTGGAGAATCGTCCATTGGCTTGAGTGGACTGCGTATAGTCTCCTCTAATGGTGCATTTGTCGTTCCTTCCATTTTTTTTTCAAAAAAACTATAATATCGATATTGATTTTCCTCTATTTTTCGTTGATCTGTTTGGGAATATCTATCTAACTTTATGTATGTAATGTACCTGTAAATGTATGAATGAATGTCCAAATATACTATATGTACATATATATATATATATATATTACGATAACTGATGATATGAATGTTTTTCTCTTTCTTTTTTTAATTATTGTTAGTTATTTTAACTTTATCTGTATAAATTATACAACAACAATACATGTAAGGTGCTAAGCTAAGTACCAGGTAAAATAAAAATACAATTACGGAATTCAAACTGTGATGGGAAGTCTCGCGCCATCAAATATTTGAACCTTGTAAATGAGAAGACGGCAGATCTCGAAATTTCACCTGGTGATTTAGTATGGGAATAGCATTTGTTTTAATTTAATGCGATAGACATTTACTGTGGGATACCAGGGATAATAGGGAACAGATACATTTTTTATTCAATAACTAGAGGATTCCCCCACTTCGATGGGGGGGAGTATTTTGTATGGCCTATGTATGTATGTAGTGTTTTAAGTATAGGAAAAGAGGGTCTTTCAGAGTTTATTTGAAGAGAAGGATTATTATAAAAGGAAATAAAATGTATTGTAATTTAAATAGTAAGGTATTAAACTACATAATTATATATACTATTATAGTTGTAAAAGAAAAATATTAGAATACATAAATATATACGATTGCATAAATTAAGCAATAAACTTTAATATAGCATCAAGGACAATATTCTGCGTCCACAACAATCCCGAATTTGTATATCCTTGAGTGGATGTAGTATGCAGTAATATTTTTAAACCGTCTGGAGTCGTAGCACGTGACAATGCAACATATAATTGTCCATGTGCAAAAACTGGACATGGAAGGAACAGCGCCACACGTCGCAAAGATTGACCTTGAGATTTGTGTATTGTAAAAGCAAATGCAACCTGAACTGGAAATTGACGACGTCCAAAGGTAAATGGCAAATTGGTTGACGTATACATATTCCATCGTGGTAAATGTACAATGTCGTATGGAGATGCAGCACGACGCAACGTCAATAAATACTTTGTAATTTTGACAACTATTAATTTGGTACCATTACATAATTTTCGATGTTTGTCATAATTGCGCAATAAAATAACAGGCATATTTATTTTTAATTCTAATTTATATATTGGGAAACCACTCTGGTTGATCGAATTCAGTATTTCATCAGTATAAGCATCTTGTTGAGCAACATCGTCGTGAATCCAGTCAGACGATAATAACGTATGGGTACGACCTGGTAACATCTCGGTAGCAATAGCGTTAATTTGCGTTGTACCAATACGGTTGGTACTATGGGACCCAGCCTGGATTCCGGTCAGCGGTGATAAAATAGCACAATTATTAAAGGCTTCAATTGCGTCGTTGGTGGTTCTAATGGTTGATATTGTTGGATATGTCCATTGTATAAGGTCGTTGATGGAACCATTTCTGCGCATACTAATTTGTCGATATCAATGGCAGAACTTGGTGCATCGTTCTTGTCCAGTATCAATAAAATATGACCATGCGGCAAATTTCGTTTTTGGTACTCTACAACATATGTATATGCAATGCAATGTCCCAAAACGTGATGCTTAGTCAGATCGTCTATTAAGGCATTTAACTTCATATTGAAAACCCTTGCAACCAAATCTCCACGTTCATGCGCAAATTGACCTGGAAGCAAGTTAGATGTAATTTCTTCCCATTTTGGATCTGCCGTAAATGTGACAAATACATCAGGTTTTCCAAACGTTTGTACCAACGCCATGCTGTCCATGTACAGTTGATAATGGTAACGGGGACCTGAATTGAAGGTAAAAAAAAAACGAAATTCTTACTTATATTATAAATAAAGATATTTTAACCCACTCCTTCTAATGTTGTCAAATATATCTTTCAAATTTTATACATAAATATGTTTTGTAGTTTCAATGGTAGTGGAAACATTTTATATTTATAATATTATATATATATATAGATAGTAAATAATTAGAAATGTGTGGTGGAAAAAATGTGAAATAATAAAGAGGTTAGAAAGTCCATTGAGTATTTCCAGATAGTGTATTCATGTTAGAAATAACATTTGTATCTACATTTTTTGCTTGGGTATAGAATAATAATATAAATATGAAAAATTCAAAAATTCTGCTGTAAAAACCACCTTAAATGTATTTTATCTGTACAAAACTTTAATTTTCGATGTACTATTGTATACTAAATATTATAATATTCCTATATGTAAAAGTACTTAGGATAGCATACCTTGATAAAAAACTTTTAACCTTAAAATTTTCTTTATGTGTTCACGGAAAAAAACTTGACCAGGTATGATGATATTTGATATATATTATCATACACTAAAAGTTTTCAGGGATATATACATGTATACATATACAGCTTTGTCATAGATTAGTATGACCCATGCAGAGATGGATCATCCACACCAGAGCAAAACAGTATACATATACATGTATATATCCCTTTTAAAAATATAAATGGTTATGAATATGTTAGTTTGTTTAAAGGCACTCTCAGTAAAAACTCATATTTATTTATTTTTCTGATATTACAAACTCCAATACATCTGTTATAGTTAATCAATTTTATAATTCCCATGTGCAATGAGTCAATATTTTTTAAAATACCAATATATTCAATATTATCAGAATGATGTCCTATGCAATAGTTCTCCAATTGTAAATTAAACTTTTCCATTTCACATTTCACTGATTTTTTTTCCTTTTTTATATATGTATACATACACACTATATTCTCAATATGATACATTTGTATAAATTCATTTATTGGTAATTTATTTACCTTTCCATATGTATCATCATAAATGTATAATTTTGTAAACACAACAACATGATTGATACTCCCACAACTGTAAACCATTAGTATTGGTATATTGTAATTACAATAAAGCTCATAAAACATATCATTGCTAATCTTTATATTTATATAATTTTGTACAATTATATTATAAAACACATCAATAATATTTTTCAAATATTTTTTTTTTCCTCTTTTTCTTATGTAGAAATTATGTTGACCAATTAAAATAATTATAGCAAAACCCATACAACAATCAATCCCTACCAATTTTGTATAATGATTTATATTTCTACTGTTACTAAAGTCAAAGTATTCTCCAATGTTATCAATAAATTTATATCCACATAATTTCTTAATAATATTTTGGAAACGATCTTTGTTAATTTTTTTTATTTCCAATATGCCTATTCTTAATTTACTATTTAACTTTAACCTCCTGTAACCTTTTTTATCTACTTTCTTATTGTATCTCATTAGTTCAGTCTCTGATATATTTGATGAAGTACTTTCACTCTCATTAACATATGTTTTTTTACTATGATCAATTTGTATATTTGCACTTTGTCGTTGCTTTAATAATTTAATGGGGCTCCCATCTGAGCTCCCATTCTTTCTTTTTTTAGAATTATTACTATTACCATCACTATTACTATTATTAGTATTCCTATCTCTGGTATTGATGTGATTGGTGGTAGTGGTGGTAGTGGTGGTAGTGGTAGATGATGTTGGTTTCTTATGAGGCATAATAAGTGAGATTGATATTACAATATAAATATATATATATTACTTTATATATATTTCCAAATAATATTATTTTTTACAAATATATATTTATATAAATTTATATATATAATGTCATTATAATTACCTACTAATTTAAATATTCCAGATGAGAATATTTGACTGTGCAATGCTATGCCAATAGTATATTACTCGTCAGTGCTATGACCCTGTTAATGATATTATATCTCTGTGGTTCTCCGGCTACATCCATTCATGGTTTGTACACCAATACACCACATACCATACAATAATATACCTATCAGAAAGTATGCCAAGTAACACAATTGTGTATATGTTGAAATTACAACAAATACACCATACACCATTGATTTCAAAAATTATAACCACTAACAATGCATTTTTTTCGAATTTGTTGTACCATATACTAAACGACACGAAAACAGTATACTCTAATGAGTACGAAAATTAAGCAACTGTTTTAGAATACTCTTGTTCCTATACGCGTCGATGTTATGTGTTATGTTTGTTTTTTATACTTAGTAATAAGCACTTACACACTACTAATAAATTACAATAAAATTCTAGAATCAAATTAATTTCATTAATATAGCTTAACGCCATAGCACAATACAAGTAATAGGAGGATACGCTTAGAATAATAATAGCACAACAAAAT
>Ga0099797_100421_pt1 | contig 27361 bp, 23 predicted proteins | sample Uncmet_Sort48C_1_FD_89871 | JGI IMG/M metagenome (GOLD analysis project Ga0099797, IMG submission 89871) | Marine eukaryotic communities from CALCOFI LINE 67, Pacific Ocean - C012_Sort48C_1 | ecosystem: Environmental > Aquatic > Marine > Oceanic | place: Pacific Ocean: Monterey Bay | collected... | reverse complement strand
GCCTTGGGGCCGTGGGGTGGGGACCGTATATATAGGACTTGGGGACCTTGCCCCGTGGGGTCGGGGCCTTGGGGACCTTGCCCTGTGGGCCCCACGGGGCAAGGTCCACAAGGACCCGGCCGTGCCGTGGGACTTGGGGACTATAGGACCCGGCCGTGGGGCCGGGGTGGGGCCTTGGGGACCTTGCCCCGTGGGCCCCATAGGCTCATGGGCCCCATGCCCCCCGGTTCCCATATATAGTTTTTTATACAACCACTGTATAATGTTCATGTTTGTTTTATACATATATATATATATATTCCAAAAACATATTTTCCCAGAGGGTCTTCCAAAGAATAGCGTTTCTTGTCCATGTAAATAACATCGGAGCTCCGGAGGCACCCATACTCCTAAATAGCGGGGATTTCCTGATTTCCGAGACGAATCCAATTGAAGCAGCCCCGATACCTGAAAACTATTGGAATAAATGGTTTCACAAATAACGAAACAGCACATGTGATATATAATATAATATAATATAATATAATATAATATAATATAATATAATATAATATAATATAATATAATATAATATAATATAATATAATATAATAATATATATATATATTATAATAATATGCGAACACAGGTATTCCACAATTATATTATATTTCGGATAGCCTTGTTTCCAGCTGTATTTCATATTTTGAATTATGTTGCCAAATGGATGTTTTCGGGGATGCGTTTTCGGAAATATATTTTTCCCGAAGGGTTGGCCAAAGAACTTCCAAAAACGGGTTTTCCCGGTGGACGAAATCTTAGTTAGCCTCCCACCAGCCGTTTGCCCTATATTAGACCATAAGGCGAAATCCGAAAAATGATCAGGAATTAATATAAAAATTAATACCATACATATCTCCCATCAAAACGACCGATTTGTGGGGTGTGCAATTTTTTCTCGAAAATGTATTTTTCAGAAGGGTTGGCCAAAGAACTCCCCCAAATGGCGCGTGGGAAGTGTGTGGGGGTTTAGGGGGTCGGGGTTAGGGTGTATGGTTTAGGGTTTAGGGTTAACAAAACTCCCATCATGTATTTGGGCGTTTGGATAACCTTGTTTTCGAGGGGGTTCCCAACATTACAATGCATGGCGCAAGCCCTTGTGAAGCTTGACGGGTTCAATGCCACCCCCCCTGGAGCTGCAGTATCAAGGCGATGAAAGTGGGCATGCTATAATTCATATGGAAATCCAAAGTTTGATACATAATCGAAACCAATTGGATTTTGTTTTGAGAAATATATGTATATATATGTTGTCTTTTAATATTAATTCTCAGTCATTTACCGAATTTCGCCTTATATGGGCGTTGGGAGGGTGTAATATAGGGCAAAAGGGGTGGGAGGCTGACTAAGATTTCGCCCGCCAGCCAAACCTATTTTGGGGACTTCTTTGGCCAGCCCTTCAGGGAAAATACATTTTCGAAAAACACACACCAACAAATCGGTCGTTTCAATTGTTGACGGAATAACTTAAACAACACCATGTGAAAAATATACAGGACTGGCCAGACCTATGTGTTTTATTGTTTTCTACCCGCTTCCAGGTCCCGGGACTAGTCCTATTCGATTCGTCTCGAAAATTCGCGCTATTCTGAGGTATCTATGCCTTCGGAGCTCCGATGTGGTATCCAAACTTGCCCTGGGACACTTCGTTTTTGATGATTGAGAACAAAGGAATTCGCCCGGCCACCAAATCTTCGCAAACCCAGAGTTCCAATCGAAACGAAAAAGCTTCACAACGTTGCTCGGCTGCGGGTACACCAAATATCAGCCCGACATAATTTTCCGGACCTCTTGCGTGCCAAACACGTGTTTTGTGGCGAACCATTAGTAAAGCTGCAGAACACCAAGGTGTTGCTTGATTTATTTCGTCTACCGAATGATTAACGAGTTGGCAATTATTTTGAAATCAGTGAATGTATTGGAAATGAATTGAAGTTGGCCGCTTGCCATACGCCATTTGATTTCAACGGTTGTTCAGTCAGTTTTCACCAAGTACAATATTCCATCTGTCGCTCAAATGTACCATTGTCATCACAATTTGAAACTGCAGCCCGTGAGCTAAAAATCGCACATGCAGAAGGATGTTTCACCCATCCACCCATCCATCCAGCCTTACTCAAACATTGTGGGTGAAGCTACACAAACTCAAAGCTACCCTATTAGATTTGACCCAAACGCATCAATAAGGAAGTTTCATTGTGTTACAGGGTTCAATGCGGCATCTTCATGAAATTAAGATCACCCCTTTTCCTCTTTGTGTCGCAAGGGTATGATTTTGACCCACATAGTTGTTTCGATGTAGTCTCCGGTGTTTCCGCCCACCGCCGCCCGCCCGCTGTCCGTGCGCTTGGGCCCCTTGGACCTTGCCGCCATAGCCCGCCCGCCGTCCTTGCACTTGGGCCCCTTTTTGTTATGCGTCAAGGGATACCCGGAACAATTATATGTGGTCCCCGGGCTTGTCCGGCAAACTGTCACAATAAATTAATAAGGTCCGGAACTAGGGATCTGTACCTTGGTGACCTCAAGTTTCTCTCATGTCTTTGACCAGGGGTCTGTCACAAGGGGACCATTGTCACAAAACTTGCGGCAAAATAAATGGAAGTTTGGCCTGAATTCATTCCCCATCGGGGACTCCACTTTCTCAAACCCGGTGGGCACATGAATATATGTTGTTTGTGAGTTGCTTGCTTGTGTGTGTGCTGTGCTTCCGTTTATGATAACAATCTTGGGTCCTGAATACCGTGTGTGATAGATCTGCAGAGTTGTCCATTGTGCTTAACAAGATGTAACGGATTTAATCAATAGCAATGATTTCTTAATGGTGTTAATCATTGTACCAGGCATCTGAGCTATTCGTAATGGATTGTAATGGTCAGACCGGCGGCCCGAAAGTTGGTTTGCAATTTGATGTATGCCCGAGCTCATGATGTGGAGTCTTGGTTCTGGGTCGCTACTCTACCAATTTTTAACAGGTACCAGTACGTCTCCATACTTTGCGGAGTCGGAACTCCAGCGTTTCAAATCTCGGAACCCAAACATGTAGGGGGCCCCTACTCAACCACCCGGGAGGATTCTGTGGGCTATAAGAGGTCACCTGAAGTGAGGGAATTGCAAAAGGTCGTTTCTGGCTGCTCAGGAGCACATAAGTTGCCCATGCAGCCGTGGTTTGCGGCACGGAATTCAAGCAATGGTGGCTACAGCAAATCATGTGATCGCACGTTGGCAAATCACATAATGAAAGGCAACACCTGATGAGGTAATGAAGCTGCTGAATTTGCTCATCGGCGGCCCGATTGTGTTTGAACTTTGATGTAGGCCCGTGTTCATGATGTGGAGTCGTGGCTCCGGGTCGATTCTACACCGACTTCTTTAAGTGATCATTCCGTTCCTGTAATTGGCGGAGGCGGAGCTCCACTTTTTTTAGCTTGGAATCCTAAATTGGAGGATTCTGTGGGTGTAAGGGGGTTAGTTGATGTGAATTGGAATGGCAACACTTGTTGGACCGCCGCTGTATTGAATGAATATGAATGAGTGTTCAATGGGCACTGAGTTTAATGAAACTACCCCTATGGAATTAGAACCCATTGCATCCAGGACCCAAGATTGTTTTATTGATTGATGTAGCCTGTGCACATCGCTGTAACAAGAAACAGTTGGGGGCAAGGCCCCCAAATCGTGTTTTTGTTTTGCCCGATCGGCCTCCCCGTAGGAGCTGTGGATGCATTGATATGATTGCACCCAAAGTTTGCACAGAAGTTCGAGGGGGTCTAAAACACAGATTTACAAAAAACGATTGATGACGAAATTGATGTGTGACTTTGGGGGGGGGCGGCTAGGCAAGAAAAGGTGGTTTGCCAGACAAACGGTTGGCTTCCCAGCCAAAGGACTGGTTTCCAAGCCAGGATCGGGGTCCCGAGCCTGAGAAAAACGCCAAGAGTTGGTTTCCCAGCCAGGATTGGATTCTTGGGGAATTCTATGCAGATCCATGCAAAATTAAAGCATAATTCATGAAACACCACGGTAATTCTATACAAATCCACACAAAATCAAAGCATCGCGAAAGATCAAGGCGTCATTGAGACCAGGATGTTTCCAAATGGGTTGGTTTACCAGCCAAGAGAGCTGCATCTTGTCCCGTGAGGCCGCAGGGTTGCATATTGGCTCACCAGCCATGAACATACGCATCTTCCAAGCAAAATGACTGTCGCCGCTGCCCCAAGCAGCTCTTTTCTTTTTCTTGGCTGGGAAATCAACCCTTTGGTTGGGAAACCAACCTCTCGCCGGGCCTGACCCTCAACAAAAATCTAGCATACTTTGAAGTTTTGTTTTGGAAGTCCTGGCTCGTGAGACTCGTGCATTGCCCGCAGCTGCATATTGTCCGGAACAATCCGGCCGATCCTACGTAATTCGGCCGAGAAAATATCAAACCATAAACCTTCATGGGGCCCATGGGCTACTGGGGTGGGGACCACTCGCTGAGAGCTCAGGGTGGCGTCATAAATTGCACCCAGGAATCAACAAGTTGGTGTATATCCAGCAAAGGCACAACGTCCTAGAAAGAATCAAGGCCGCGCGAAGCCGAAGCGCGGTCCGCAGATTCTACTTAATGTTCACACAGAATTATCATGTTTCTAATTGGGTTAAGGCGCATCGACTTATAACTGAAGCCCATTGTGGGTTTGTCCGGGGAGCTAGAAAAGATGCTGGTGAAATTTGCTGCCTACTCACCAAACTTCGCCGACTTACCGTGGCCCTACGGCAGGGGGTCTGGGGGGCGATACCCCCAGCTCTTTGTGGGGGCTTGGGGGGGTGCCAGCCCCCAAAGTGCACCCAATTACAAGTGAGCCGAATTATAAATGAGTCCCTGTATAATTTGCTCACATAATCCTTTTGGTTTTGGCGCTTGACTCTGGGATCCTTCTTGCCCTGGAATCCTTCTTTCCGTGTACAGGTGGCTGTGAAGATAGAGTTAGAGGGGGGCGGTGGAGGCCGGAGGAGGCTTGCATGGGACGCATGGGCACCAAAGCATATATCGTTATGTTTTCTACGGTACTTGTTTGCGCTCATCATGATTTGTATGTACTCAAAGTTGCTCAATAATCCTTCCGGCTGATTTATTAATCCTTCCGGCTGGGCCATGGGGCCCATGAGGCCCAAGGGGCCCATGGGGACCATGGGGCCCAAGGGGCCCATGGGGCCCATGGGGCCCATGGGGCCCCATGGGGCCCATTGGGCCGGGGCCGGGCCCGGGTCCGCTTCCCGCGCAAATTTTGGGCCCGGGCCCGGGCCCGGGGCCCTCCAGGCCAGCCGGAAGGATTATTAAATCTGCCGGAAGGATTATTGCACACCTTCGAGTACTTGAGTGTTGCTTCATTTGGTATCCCTGAATGAACTGCTCACTATCCCAAACAGGGTCCGTATCCCAATTAACAACGTCATTATTCTAATTAACGGCTCCTCTCATGGCGATTTCAAAGTTGGTTCAACTTGTTTGCATATGGATCTCTTTCCAATCGTTGAACCAGTGATTAACCAACGAAAATAGCTCTTGCACAAAATTACCCAATGAACATTGCAATAAAGGTCCACACACTTATAAAACATTCTCGAGCACCGCTGACTTTTGAATCATATTAACATATGTATATATATATATACATTGTAAAAGTCAGCGGTCCTTGCCAGGCATGCTCTCCGGAGATTCAAAACACCCAGTACTTTTTCAGATGTATGAGTGCTCATGAGCACAGGGTAATAGGTCCATGCGAAACTCAAAAAATTCAACGAAATCCAGGAGGGCTTCGCCCAGACCGCCGCGCTAGGAGTTTCAGTGCGAAGCGAAGGTGGATTTACAACGAAGTTGCAGCGAAAGTGACGATATGTGGTACTTGTGCAGCGGATTTGAAGCGACATTGAAGCTAAATGCGGTGCCTGTGCAGCGGATTTGGTGCGAAAGTGTTCACACGCGGTGCCTGCGCAGCGGATTTAACACGACATTGAAGCGCGAAAGTTAGCAAATGCGACGCCTGTGCAGCGGATTCAATGCGAAAGTCAGCATATGCGGTGCCTATGCAGCGGATTGGTGCGAAGTCGGCGGCGAGGGCGGCACCTTTGGGCGCTGGTAAAACACGCATTTTCATAAAAAGTGAGCGTTTTACCCAGACGGGAGCATCGTTTGTTCGAAAACCGGCTTGGTAGGGTGCCCTTAACTGACTTTACAGTCACTTTACATTTACAATGTAATTGAACAGAATTGTGAAACGGCCTCTTGCCCAACACGCCGTTACCGCATACTAAAGCATAGCGCGGCGGATTTAATGGCGTTCCGCCTCTGCCGCCGAGCCCTTTCAAGATGGGGATTGAGCGGTCCGTGTTTGGGCTGCCGCCATGCAGATGGTTGATAGGCAATCTGTCGCCGTTTGAAGCTCCAGGTGGCCATTTGGAGCTCCAGGTGGCCGTTTGCAGCTGGAGGTGGCCGTTTGGACGTCCAGGTGGGCGTTTGGAGCTCCAGGTGAGGCTCAGACTGCATGCAGCCTGGAGGCTCAGGTTGCAGCTTGGAGGCGCAGATTGCAGGCTGGAGGCTCGGATTGCAGCTTGGAGGGTCAACCGGGTGGCCCTTTGGAACCCCAGGGTGCCATTTGGAATTCCACGGGAGGCCATTTGCAGCTCCAGGTGGCCATTTGGAGATTCAGGATGTCATTTGAAGGTCCAGGTGTCCATTTGAAGCTGCAGGTGGCCATTTGGAGCTCCAGGTCCTGGATTCCGGGGCCCCCGGGGCCAGGGGGATTGCCGGGCTGTGGCGCCCTGTGGCGGGCTGTGGCGGGCTGTGGCGGGCTGTGGCGGCGGCTTCGTGCCCCTGTACAAACCTTTACTCGAAGGATCCAAGAATCGGAGAATCCAACAATTCAAGAATCCAAGAATGGATCCAAGAATGGAATGCTGGAAGCTTCAATATAGCAGGGCTGGCTGGGCTAGCTGACTGGATGACTAGCTGAACTGGAGGACTGGAGGTTCTCGGTGGCATCTCACACGCTCGACGCCTGGAGGTGTCGGCGGATTACAATAGGTCGGATTGTTCGGCTGTGTGTTTCGAACATGTATTATCCCCACAGGGCAAGTCAAGTTAGCTCCGAAAATGGATTTGGTGCTTGTAAATAACAACATCGGAACTCCGGAGCCAGAAATACCTCAGAATACAATTGGTTTTCGAATACAGTCCAATGGGGCTAGTCCCTGGACCTGGAAAAGATTACAAGTCCGTACACATACATTTGGAAAAGTAAGTTACACATAAGAACTCCGTATGAAACAACAAAAAAGGGAGCGGTGGTTATTGCCGGGCATGCCCGTCAGGGGTTAACACAGAACATACCCATGGAAATTGGACCTCCAACCACCCTTGGTTTCTCCAACCTTGCAAGAGTGAAAGCATGACATGAAAGTTGATAAGTGAGAATAATACAAGCAATACCCAAACCCAGATTTGGCCCAAGTCTTAGGCAAGTTGTTCGCTCATTCCCAACCCTTTGAATTGCAGAGCCCCGCCCTAGGCCATCCTCAGCACCATGTAGAGGGCGGAGCCCGCTTGGCAGAGGAAGTTGAGAAGGAGCCGGCATGACCCCAGCCAACCTCAGGAACCTGTGCTTCGCAAGTGCAGTAACCGTTTCAACATGGGAAGTTCATCGGGGCATCATGTCAGTCCCGAAAGAGTTCTACATCCACAGGGAAGCAACACACCGTTGCAGCGAGTGGTCCCATGTGAGCGACGGAAGACCACGTCCGCAAGGAGACAAAGCTGATGCCATGAATGCCTAGCTAGATGAGCTTCCGTAAATTACCTGGCACTGGTGTGATGGTGGCGCAGGGCTTGAATATCGCCCCGGCTTGAGTACCGGCCCTGCTGTGCGAATATCGCATAGTCACAGACCATCACTCCACAAAGGCACCCTTAAAACTCGAGTCTTTCATGACTCCAGTTCATGTAGTTGAGTTCCTTAGAACTCTCGTAATGCCCGACATTGTTTGTCGGGGCTCACATAATGAGTTCAGATGTTTGACTGTTCAGTTCTCAAGAATTCGAGCAGAGTTCTCACGATTTCGTAAACAGCATTAGGGGGGTTCTTCCCCCACAGCCCCTTAGGGCTGTGCCAGAAAGGATAGGCTGGGAAGGATGGACATGCAAGTTGCGAACTCCCGTAAAGTCTGACATTGTTTGTCAGGTGCCTTAATGAGTTCACTGGCAACTTTACATTTTCACCCCTTCCAGACCGGTCATATTTGTATCTGCATGTGTGCGAACTCCCGTAATTGCCCGAAATTGTTTGTCGAGACACACTTAACGAGTTAACTGCAGGTGGGATTTCATCAACAGTCATACCCTGAGCTCCCGTACTGCCAGACCTTGTTTGTCATGGCACCTTAACGAATTCATAGAATTTAATAGCTTGTGTGTGGTAGTGCCGAGTCTGTAGTTAGTGAAGCCTATCACTTATGGACGAGGCAAACATTGTTAAAACGAAAAATAGTACCCAAACCAGTCAAGGCCTCTAACTCGAATGATTAAAAGTTGGTCTTGGTTGGGTATCAGTAGTAGTTTTCCATCACCATTATGGAGGGGGCCTCCGACCACCCGCACTGTAGTGAGAATGATACAACTGATACCCACCACCCACCACCAGTCAAGGCCTCTGCGTTGGGCAGCAAAAAAGTAGTATTGTTTGCGTATGGAGGCCTTTCGCCACCCCATCTGTAGTGAGAATAGTACAACTACCCATGCCCATTCAAGGCCTTTGATGCGGATATTCATAATTGAAATGTTGTCTCGAGTGGGTATGGGTATTAGTTTTCCATATTATGGATTCGAACCCGGCCCACCCCCGCTGTAGTGAGAATAATACCGCTAACACCCATGCCCAGTCAAGGTTTGTAATTCGGATGATAAATAGGTGGTCTTGGTTGGGTACGAGTATTAGTTTCTCATCCACCGTCAATGAGGCGGCCTCCGGCCGCCCCTTTGTGGTGTAATCCATAATGGTGGATCAGAAATTGTTACATATATATGTATATATATATATATATATATACATATATCCAATGAAACCCACCGTTTTAATTATCCAGATAAACTCGAACTGATGAAATAGTATGATGTCACACGGTTTGAGCATGTATGCCTCACGTGTTGTTTCTGTGGTAACTAGCCGTATGTTGTCTACAGTGTTTGCTATTGCTACAGCTTCCATGCGGAAATATGTGACAACTGGTTAACGCCAATCATTCATGAATTCAAAACTCATGTGTTCATAGCTCAAAAACAAGTAGGATTGAATCGAACTCCACCCCGCCAGCCATACATCCATCAGTTTGCAACTATTTGTCAATGGTGCCCCCATCAATTGTGTTGTTATTCAACATGTTGCCAACTGGTACAACTCCCATCATAATTTGAAATTGCAATGCTATTGTGTTTCTTTGTTGTCGCGATCTTGTGTGAAGTCTACCGATGTCTACCGTCTATTGAGCAGTCTGACATTACAGCACTACATGGCCTTGAGTGGCCTTTGGAAGCTTCATTTTGCGACTTGTCTAATTATCGAGGTCCGACGTTTACATCATGTATTAGCAGCTTTCCATTTTCCCGGGGCGTGTGTTCATCGAATGCGGATCCACATTTGGCGCACAATTTTGAGAAATGTGATATATATATATATATATATATATATATATATAATCGAATATGCAGATAGATGTGGGTCGTAAAACTCAATCACCACATATCTGAAGCGAGTTATGTTGGGAAACAATGGCAAGCTTAATTGCAAGTTATTTGTAGCTTCTATTCACCGTTGCAACATGCGAAGTGGTGGACAAACAAGTTAGGTAAGTTGCCTCGCCGCGGATTGCGAACATCGAGTGAATTATGATGTATCGAGTGTGTTGGTGATTCCTCGTGTGGCAAAGTGGCACGCATCCTGCCAACCATAGTCCCAGTGCGCTTGCGCTGTCATTCATGAAACATATAAATCGGTTACATGTTTCAGGAGTTTCAAACCACCAGAGTGCACGCCCAGCAGTAGCCGGGCTGACATTTATGCAAAGAATACCGAATCATATATCCAATTGCCTTCGGCGTACCCGCCACCGTGTATGGTTCGAGCAACGTACACACACAGGTGACAATGACATGCGGAGGGCCTATGCAACCGGGGTTCTGGATAATATAGAAGACACATTGAAGGGGCACATGTATTGGCTCAATGTGCAAGGATTAAAGCTAATGTTTTTGTTGTTGGTTGTTTGTTGCTGTGTTTTAGTGCACGAGTTAGAGAGACAATTGAACAAATATAATTGGGAATTAAAGATTAAAGATACAAACAGCAATTCGTTTGTTTGTTTGTTTGTTTGTTTGTTTGTTTGTTTGTTTGTTTGTTTGTTTGTGTGTGTGTTTGTTTCTTTCTTGTGTTGTTTTTTGTTTTTAGGTGTGTGCGTGTGTGTTTGCTTGTTTGTGTGTTTGTTCGTTCGTTCGTTTGTTTGCTTGTTTGTTCGTTCGTTTGTTTGGTTGGTTGTTTGTTTGTTTGTTTGTTTGTTTGTTTGTTTGTTTGTTTGTTTGTTTGTTTGTGTGTATGTTGTTTTGTGTGTATGTGTTGGTTCGTTTGTTTGTTTGCTTGCTTGGTTGGTAGTTTGTTTGGGATTAAAGGTTATTACGGATCAAGGAATTAAGGATTAAGGGTTAAAGCACTCCCGCTGGGGACATTGAGAGCACCCCCGCTGGGGACATTGAAAGCACCCGCACTGGGGACATTGAAAAGACATTGAAGCACCCCCGCTCGGGACAGTGAAATCAACAATGATTTTACAATATTCTAGAGTACAAGCGACCACTATCCCGTTTTGTTTTTCATTTGTTTTTTTTTTTTGGGGGGGGGGGGGGGTAGACTATACAAAAATAGTCGTGCCGGAGTACAGCCGCTCGCACATAAACACACATGTGACGTTGACATGCAGAGGGCTTGACACCTTGCAACGCTTTCCAAAACAACAAAAACAGCAACGACATGCAGAGGGCCTATGCAATCAAGGCTCTGGATACTATAAAAGACACATTGAAGGTGCACATGTATTGGCGGAAGGTGCAAGGATTAAGGGTTAAGAATTTCTTGTTTGTTGTTCATTGTTTGGTGTTTAATGTTTGTTGTTTGGGACATTCGTGCCGGAGTACAGTAGACAAGCAAACCAAATTGGCGCACACATGTGACGTTGACATGCGGACAGCCGCTCCGTACATCAAAATAGGTGACACTGCCATAATATTTCAGCCTAAAGGCCGTCACTAGGTCGATGTTTTTAAGTTTATGTTTGAAATGCCGCACGGTATATTAAAATGAGGGTATTGACTCCTAAAGGTAGCCATCACAGCAATTTGTCGAGTTTTAGGTTTCATTGGGCTCTTTCGGCCTGTCTTCGGTGGTCTTTGGGGGCCCTTGGGCTGCCTTGGGTGCCTTTGGACGGCCATTGGGGCTCCATTTGTTACCTTTAGGGGTCCATTAGGGCGTCTCTGGCAAAACTGTTTTTTAATTGAAAAACGCACAATGAAGCATCCCAAGTGTGAGAACGTATCCGTATTTGTAGGTCCAAATGGAGGAGTCTAGAAAAACACATTTTCCCCCAAAAACACGACATCGAGTTTGTATGCATATTTGTTGGTCTAAAGGCACTTCGCATAAATTCGGTTACCAGATTTGTGTGACGAAACCACAATTTGTCGATACCTCCTTGTCCCGAAAAATCAATCTTAAAATAGAAGAGTCATGCCCCGAGCTTGTGTAGTCCCTCAAGATGATTCAATTGAGAAACAAGTACCAAAACTCCTTGCAGTCACTCCACTGGTGCCAAGGCACGGTGGTGGATAAATATATATATATATATATATATATATATATCTGTTTAGCTCCTAGATCTCCCAGATTTCCTATACACCTCCTTTGCCCCACTGCCTACAGGTCCGAGAGCCGCAGTCGCAGTCGCAGCCGAAGCCGTCGCAGCCGCAGCCGCAGCCGCAGCCGCAGCCGTCGAAAGCGCAGCCGCAGCGATCGAAAACGCAGCCGGAGCGGGCGAAAGCGCAGCCGGAGCCGTCGAAAGCGCAGCCGGTCACAATCGAAGCACAGGTCGGTAGTTTTGTGTATGTGGGGTTGATTTTGTTAAGTATTATTGGTTTTACACGTGACTTGATTGGTTCACTTACCCAGTAAAATTCGAGCATCGTGTCAAACTTCTTTGGGGAAGGGGTGTCGCAAAATCGATGTTTGTCCGAGTAGGGTACATATCGGAGTTCTGGACACATAAATATTACAAAACAGCACGGAATGTCGAGACGAATACAATGGGACCTGTCCTTGGGTCTGAAACCAATCTTTCCCTGAAAAACAATTGTGTTCGTTTGTGTTGCAGGGGCTGTATATATATGTATATATACATAAGAATAAAAATATATTGCATTTCCTCTTGTTTGGGGCACTCGGCCCCCCAGACCCCCACAATGGTGGCCTTACGACCGTGTCTAAGTCGGCAAAGTTTGCAAATTGGGCAACAGAATTAACTTCCATTGTGCTTGAATCCTCCCAGTGTTGATTCGTAATTTTGAGACTCAGTAACAAGCCCCTATTCAAATAGGGTGTGTTTTATGGATTTATCGGCTTTGACAAGGAGATAAATTTCTTGGATAGTTTCGGGCATTCGTGGGATTCATTGGATTATTTTGCAGAGGCTAATATTTTCTCACATATGTTCATGGTTGATTGGGCGTCCTGGATTTTTTCGGATGTTCTCGGAAATGTTGCATGCTCTTTAATTTTACTGGGTGCTCTTGAATACCCTAAGATAGTCCCAAGAGATATTGAAAGTCCCATATGTTGGTTAAGCCGCGTTTAAGTAAAGCATATTAATGTTTTTAGGTACTTAACCTATTTGTGTTTTGTGTTTGTTTGTCGATTGGTGTGGTCCTTGAGTTCCGGGACCCTTTTCCATTTGATTCAAGGGTAAAATCTGCACCTAAAACCCAGGTTACGAAAATCGAAGCTTGTTTGTGTTAATTGGCGTGTGATTTGGATGGGGCACAGGAGGAAGTGCATGTGAGTTTTAGGGTCCAGGGTTTTAGGGGGCACAGGAAGCGCAGTGAATCTCGCAAGCGCAGCGAATCTCGCAAACGCAGCCGCAGCCGCAGCCGCAGCCGCAGCTGATCTTGGAGATATTGCGTTTGCTTGCGGTCTGAGAGGGCAAGGTTTCCAGCGTTGGATGTGCGGGTACAGTAGCTAACTAGTTGAAAATGTATGTTTTTCATGTCTTTTACCCGTTTCCAGGTCCCGGTACTGGTCCCATTCGGTTCGTCTCGAAAACCCGGGCTATCCTGAGGTATGCATGATTCGCAGCTCCGGTGTTGTATTTTACAGACCAAATCCTTTTTTCGAGGTTCTTTGGACAGTCCTCTGGGGGAAATATATATATATATATATATATATATATATATATTCTCGGAACACGCACCCTTGCAAAATCGATCAATATCTACACATTTCTGCGTTGGCTGGTCTGAACCCTGAGGATTTTTGTTCTGACTTCGCGTGCAAATCCGCTGCACAGACACAGCAAATCTGCCCCCGCTCAGCAAGTCCGCTGCACTCGCACCGCAAACGCCCGAACGTGCCGCTCATGCTCCGCAAATCCGCTGCCCCGTGAAGCCTTAGAAAAAGCTGTGTGATGCGATTTCCGATTTAAGTTGCCCAGAAGTAGCATCAGGTATTGTCAGGTAGCCACGAGGTAGGCCCAACAGTACAGATTCCACAGCAAAGGTAATTTGCAAAACTCTTTTTGGGGTCCGCGCGCAGGTATCATTTATTTCTACGAGCCACCACTTGTGATTGAGTACTGTCGCTAATTACATAAGTCAGGGGTGCCATGCAATCCCGAGACACTGCGTATAACTTGTAAGAACAAAGTCACTTGTAGTGAGGGCGCGGAAACTGTATAACAGACATGTATGGAGCATGTATGTAAAAAAATATGTGTCGGTACAGGAGCCGGTGAGACAGAATCGAAACAAAGCACAAGTATGCAAATAGTGTACGAAAGTTGGTCAGAGGGTATGCAACAACTATGCATTATCAGATGCATGTTCTTTGCATCTCATCTGCACAGTCGTTGCACGGTGTTTACACCTGAGGTGTTTCCTTGTTTGCACTTCTACATTCTTTCATACAAAAATACTATTGGTTCCACCGCATGTGTTACAGCACATAAAGTATGTCAGTGTTGTTGTCCGTACATTTATAGTTTGTCTGTGCCCTGCGCACTATGTTATGAGAGCGAAGCGCTTATACTTTGAGGTAAGCTTGCATTGATCATTGCACCGTTGCAGAAAAGTTTGGGCCATGCAGCAGAGCTCAATTGTTAGGTTGGTTCCAAGGATCATTATTTGGTCATTTGCAGCTAAACCGAAAATTATAGGAACATCAAGGAAATAAACATACCAAGAATTGGTTTATTGGTAAGTCGATGGTTGACCAATAAATGTCCAGGGTCGGACCCGAGCCTTGCAAATTCCAAAACAAGTAAATAACCCGAAAACATATTGACACATTTATTGGTAAACCAGCCATCCACCAGTAAATTATTTGGGGTGTTTGTGTTGTTTCGGTTTTCCTATTCTTCGTCATCCGTAGCCATTTCGGCTCAAGCCGAAAATGGTTCGGCCGTAGCCATGTCAGCTAAACCGAAAATTATAAAAAACAAAACGAGGAAATAAACAGACCACGAATTGGTTAATTTGAAATCGATGGTTGACCCATGAATGTCCAGGGTCGGACCCGGGCCTTGCAAATTCCAAAACAAATAAATACCCCGAAAACATATTGACACATTTATTCAATGCGCTTCGCGCAGTCCGCCGGGCCAGATGTTGAAAGCAGCGGTTCACATCCCAAGCGAAAGATCCCAACGCAAGCGAAAGTTCTCAAGTAAAAGTACCCATAAGAGCTTTTCAGAACCACTTTGGGCGGCTTTGGGCACGACTTGGGCACCACTTGGCCACCACTTGGCCACAATTTGGGACCCTTTGGCACCACTTTGGGGAGCTTTGGGCACCACTTGGGCACCTTTGGAACCACTTTGGGCAGCTTTGGGCGTCACCACCAAAATAAACTACAACTTTTGGACACCTTTTGGCAGCTATTTTCTACACTTTTTTGTGTTGTTGATGCAAAAAGGTACGCACTTGAAACATGTCACGATTTTCTTCAATTTTGGATCGTATTGAGCGCTTTTAGGGACAGGCTCATATGCAATCCGTACATGCCTGCGCAGTCCAAACACACTTTTCAACTTTTGCATGTTTTCCTTAAACAAGCTCCTCAGAGAGTCCAACATGTATCCATTCTGATCTCATTTTATTCAAAAGTTTGATTTTTGTATGAAAAAAGGTTCTTCACAAATTGCTTCAAAAAAAGATGGCCCGCCAGACTCAAACAAGACCCTATGACCATGGCCCGGGGCTCCCTGACAGCCCCCCTCGCGTGCGCGGTTTTCTGAACAAGAAACAACTATATGAGCAAGAAACAACAACAGCTGCTCATTTCCGAATCCATCTCTGAAGCCTTGTCCTGAAATTCATTGTTTCTGATTCCATTTCTACAATAATTCCAAAGGCCTGTGATCTGACACGCCCTGGGCCAAGGCCCGGCGAATTGGTAAACCAGCCATCCACCAGTAAATTATTTGAGGTGTTTGTGTTGTTTCGGTTTTCCTATTCTTCGTCATCCGTAGCCATTTCGGCTCAAGCCATTTTGGCTCAAGGCTCAAACCGGCAATTTGTGATCGCTCATAGTGGGAATCCCACTGCAGCCGGCCAAGCCCGCAATCATGGCTTTTGCAGTGGCAGCACCTCTTGCCACAGGCTTCAAGTCTGCACAGCCTGCCTTCGAGACCTAGGCGCAGCCAGCGGTCACCTATGCGCAGCCTGCTGTCCAGTATGCGCAGCCTGCGGTTTCCTATCCCGAGCCTGCATTCAACTATCCACAGCCTGCGGTCTCCCATGCACCGCCTGCAGTACAATATGTGCAGCCCGCTTTCGAGCCCGTGCAGCCTGCGGTCACCTATGCGCAGCCCGCTGAGATGATTGATACCTTTGCGCAGCCTAGCATTGAGGTGGTTGAAACCTTTGCCCAGCCGGCAGTTCAGTATGCGCAGCCCGCCTTCGAGAGCTATGCGCAGCCAGCGATCACCTATGCACAGCCTGCGCTCCAGTATGCACAGCCTGCGGTCACCCATGCGCAGCCCTGGTTAAGACCTTTGCGAAGCCTGCAGTCATCGAGGCACAGTCTACTGGTATTTTGGCGACTGTGGCGGCACCTGTCACCTATGCAGCGCCTGCCATGACCACCTACCAGCAGCCACCTTGTGAGACCATTGCGGCACCGACTTACACCAACTTGGGCTCCACATTCTTACCTCAGCAGGCCTCCACCTACTTGCCCCACAGCCGCTCAATGATTGCATACCCATTCCTTGCTGCGCAGAACTTTGGCGTTACCATTGGTGCTCCATTGGTCGAGGCTCCCGCACTAGCAACTCTCGTGGCGGCAGATAAGGAAGCTCCCACCAAGAAGAAAGTCGCCAAGAAGACCAACAAGGTTTGCTGCGCATAGGCACAGAAACTCGAAAAGTGAATTCGCGAAGCTGCCTGAGGATGCAGTCTTCCGCGCTCCTTTCTTAAGGTGTGTAGTTAGTGGCTTAGCAGGACGCTTCTCGGAATTTCGCTCTAATGGGCGCCCTTCCTGGAAACGGGTGCCATGCTGCCGTTTTCCAGTTTCATGAATTCCGCCCAATTGGGCGCGCACCGAGCGCCTTGCCGAGTTGCTTAGCTGAGCCTTGAATCCTTGCTATTTTCCCTTCGGCCCCTTCTCGTAGTTAAGGGGTTTGACTTGGTGGGCTGCCAGGCGCAGCCTCCCTTGTCTGTTGTGTTGTAACCTTGCGCTGCCTCCTTCTGTTTTTGCCACTTTGGTTGCCGGCACTTCGGGTTCCGCGGGGTTTGCTCCACGGGTTAAGCCCCAGGAGCGCAGGTCCGGACCCCCTTGGCGCCGCCCTGCCGCTTGATTGCATCCTATCGGATATGTTCCGGCCCCCCCTAGTAAGTGCTCTCAGAAGGGCTGTGTTGTCGGCCGCGGTTGCGGTATAGAGGGCACCCCCGACAATGAAGTCAGTGAGTTCAGGAGCTCATGCCCACCCAGGGTCCTTAGGTCCGTTTTTGTTTTTTAGGTGCGTGTGTTGTGTAGTGTATGAGGCAGCGTTTTTACGAATTGCTCAAATCTCTGAAGCCAGCAAACCAGCATTGCACCTTGCTCACTGGAGCCAACCAAGCAGTTGTTCTAATCAAGATGCCATTCAGCGGTATGGGGCTTTACAGTACATATTCATGATGCATTCAGAAGTTTATAGCACGGTCGCTTGGTTCCACAATCCAGCTAACATTGTCATTGTTCTGTTGAGCTTCTTTCTTGCATGTCACTATGTCCCTTAATAGGGAAATGTTTGGAATATTGAGCATCAATCGAGGCAGCCATCATTTTTGCATTAGATGGGAGTTAGGAGCCTCTGTTGGGTTGCAACATACTAGTGTTCTTAATGGGTAACGGTTAGCCAAGGTTTTGTCCACTCGGATACGTTAATTCATCATGAGAACGTTTCTTGTTTGACCAAACTGTCTATTCCGCTATGCCGAGAAAGCCACCCAGTCTTGTTATAGCATGGTTTGCCACAGCAGTTGTATTAACTCGGTCTCGCTTGAATATCTTTAAGAATCTACAAGGTTCCAAAGTATGAATTCGGGCACAAAATTGGACGTCAAGGATGCCACAGCCGCAACAATACTGGCGAATTCGATGTCTCCGCGACCCTAATGCAAGGGAAGACATCCCGGATTACGATGCGGCCAGAGACCAGGAAAAACAAACGTGCGTCTTGCTTGACCAAACAATCCAATGTCATTATGAACTTGTGTCGTGTTTGAGCAATTGTCCATTTGGCTATATCCCCAAAGATGTGCCCAGAAGCCATCCAGTCTGGTTATAGCATGGTTTGCTATGACAGTTGTATTAAGCCTTAGGGAATCAATAGGAGGCCCCAACTTCTGAAGCTATATGAAAGACAAATGGACACATGCGGTTGACGTCATTAATTAAGCAAGACTCTGGTGTTCTGGTGCTTTATTAGTGGTTCGCCACCCAAACAAGTTTTTGGCACGAAACAGGTCCACAAAAATTATTTCGGGTTGATATTTAGCTTGGCAGGCTCCAAATAGCGCTGCGCGTCGTTTTCGCTTCGATTGGAACTATGGGTTTGCGAAGATTCGGTGGCCGGGCGAATTCCTTTGATTTACACAGCAAGAACGAGTTGTCCCAGGGCAAGTTTGCATACCACATCGGAGCTCCTGGCGCATAAATATTTCAGAATAGCGCGGATGCTCGAGACGCATCGAATGGGACTATTTCCGGGACCTGCAAGCTGGTAAAATACAGTAAAACAATAGGTCTGGCCAGTCCTATATATTTCTCACATGATGTTGCTTAATGTATTCCATCAACAGTAGGTCATGCTTGCGAACTCCTTGATTTCATGTGTTGTTAATTTGTTTTTGTTATTCTTTTCATTTGTATGTCAGATGCCTCTGAAACCCCTAAGATTATTCCCCCGTTGGGAATCTGGGATAGCCACTTTATCAGGGGACTTGGCTAAGCCGGTGCCCTAGTCACTTTTTAGCCGGATCTACAGGGAGGCTCAACAAATAATAGATTTGTGGCCCAAGTCGGCCCAGAAATTCAATACAATATAGACAAGAAGCAGAAAATACAATGTGGGGCAAAAGCAGAAACTACAAGCTGAGGCAAATTCTGAAAATACTAGCGGGCTACTTGATGTGGGGCGGCCGTCTCCAGCGGCGGCCACCACGTGGTGATTCATCATGTGGCCCCCAGAATGTTCAGCATTTGCCTCTGCACGTATTTTCTGTTTTGGTCCCATATTGAATTTTCTGTTTTTGCCACATACGTATTGTTTGTTCTGCTTTGGGCCCATCTTGTATTTGCAGCCGTGTAAGTGGCTACATGCCGCCTCCGGGGATCCCGTCCGCCCAGAGAGGTATCCAAAAATGGGTCCCCAAACTTCCCACATATGAAGAAGTGGCTGAACAACCTGGTTTTCGGCACTTGAACAGGATTGAAATTGTAAGGGCATGCACGATTGTGCCGATTAGATGCATCATGATGCAGCCCGGTTGCTATCATGAGTCAATGTTTATTCATAGATGCATAACTTCAGGGATTTCAAGTGTTAGGTCCAGGACCGAAAGTGGCTATATCCACAGGGTGCCTGCGGCATCCCCAAAAAAGTTGCTAATATTGGTTAATCAATGCTGCAATCGGACCCTCTTTGTCTGTATAGTAAGCTTGAGCCACTACACAAAACCATTACACTGCAGTTCAGAAACAGAAACACAATGTGGGGAATGCGATCGTTATCGCAAAGTGGCTAAAGCGACTTTGGGATACCGAGGTTCAAAACGGGAGGAGTAGGGAATCAAGAGGAGACCCCAACTTATGAAAACGATATGAAATATAAATTAACACATAGGTGATGCTCGTGAATTCCCAGATGTCGGGCTTGCATATAAATAACAAAGGTGTCATGAGTAATATTCAAAGAAAGCTCGATGACATTGCCCAGGCTTATCGAGTGGATTCTATGTCTGATGTTGAGTCAGAAGACTTGAGTCAATCATAAGTTGAATCTGAATCTGAATCTGAATCATAAGGTTATTCAGATGTGGTCTCAGCTTATACAAACACGATTATATGAGCCGGCGTTGTTCTGTTGAGAATTCGCTAATTTGTTCCTCGCTCGTGCATGCCGATGTGTTCCGCGAGGAGTCCATCCCAGAACAGACCGCCAACCAGTGTCAAAACACAGCAGAACTCCCTGATGACATATGTTGTTAATCCTTATCTGTTCTTACTTCCTATGCACGTCAGATGCTTAAGAAACCCTTAAGGGTTCAATACCCAATTGATGTCGTAAAGCATGTTGGTATCTGTTCATAGTGGGTCATGTCGTGCTCATTGCTTCTATATGCCTCGAGCATGTTTGCTAGTCGTGGGTGTGCTTTACTATTTTTGTTTGTTCGATTCCAGACCCCAGACCCCAAACCTACTTGTTGATGCATTTTATTGGTTTCTGGGCAATTCGGTTGTGTTTATGGCATTCTTTGCGAAATTGTGTTCATGAAACATGTCTTAGGTGTCAGAATTCTTGTTTATGGAGTCAGTTTGTGCCCGGGTTTGTCAAAAGTACCATTCCAGCAGTTTCGTCTTTACCCAGACCCTGAACAAAAAAAAGTCGAAAGCTCACCCACGAAGACCTTGTGTTTGCATAGCTTACTGAATTAGAACATGCAGCTTGTTCGTGTAGATGTTAGGGGCTTGTTGTTCAGACTATTTCATAGCTATGCCTCACAAGACATAGTACAGCTGGCAGCAATCAAGCCTCATGCCTTGGATGTGCCAGCATCATGCAGCGCACGATGAATATTGAAACCACAGGGGGTGGGGTGACCCTTGTTCTGTCCATTGTTCTTGAATATATACATATATATATATATATATGTATACATAAGCAAGGTGTTGGCATGGCCTCGCTTGGCCTTGCAGCCTCAAATATTGAAAAGGCATTTATAACTCATATAGGGGGCGCCTGAAGTTCAGCAGTAGTGGTATGTTACTCGCACAGACTCTCCTTTTGTGAATTTGTGACACTTCCGCAACACCTGTGGCCAGGTAGAATTCAACAAGGATACGCGCCAGGTCGAGCCCCAAGCATTGGAAAGCATGCAGCGCTTACGGGTGTGTGTTTTGGTGGCTTTGCTTATTGTCCCGCCGGCAAGGCCCACTTTTGTTGGTTTTGGGCGGCACTGGATGCGGGTCAATATGCGAAACCATTGCCAATCTCAGCGTGCTCTTCTTTTTCCAAAGATCCAGGTTGACATGACGGCACCTTTGTCTGCATCTGCACATGTGCACATGCAGTATGGTGGCATTCAATTTAGTGAAAGCATGTTTTGTGTGTTTTCCGTTTAAGTAAAAGAAAACATGTTATGTTCTCTGTCCCTTTAATTGAGGAATAAGCATGTTATGTTTTCTGTTTCATTTAATTAAATGACGAACATGTAACATGTGTACATTTGTTTTAAACAAAACATGTGATGTTTTCAGGTCGAGCCCCAAGCACTAGGATGGCAGACTTGGTTTGTGCTGACATTAAATGGTACATCATGTAAGCATGGTGTTATTAGACCTCTTTCTCTGCACATATATTCAGAGAGAGAGAGAGAGAGAGGCAGAGACGAAGAGACACGAATAATGCTACATACAGCGGCGGCCCGTTTTTGCTTAATTTTAGTAATTTCTAGATCGCCCCGCACATCCCATATAATCCTCCAGAGTGGCGGAGAAGGGACGCTAAAGGTAAAAGCGTGTGCCTCCGACTCCGCCAATTACTGAGACAAAGTGACTTCTGTCCCAGATGGGAGCGCAGCAAAATTCGAGCATGCTTTCAAGTTTGTTTTGGAAGGGTGTCCTAAAATCGATTTTTGTCCGAACCGTGTCCATATCGGAGTTCCGGACACATACATAGCAAGGAACTTCGAGACGAGTCCAATGAGACCAGTCCCGGGCTCTTAAAGGCATCCTTTTCGAAAAACAAAATTGAGTTTCTGAATCGGTGTTCTTTTTTTGGGGGAAACGGTGGTGTAGGGACCCGGAACCACCACTCCACATCATGGGCTCGAGCCTACATCAAGTTGCAAATGTCGTACTGCCTATCCATTATACATATATCATTGTGTTTTAAGGGTCACCGTGTGCCTTTCCAAATTAGATTATTGCTCTGTTGCTGTAATTGTTCTTCAATTGGTTTGCATATGTGTATGGTGCTTCAAGCTATTTGAACCCAAGCGTTTTGAGAAAAAACATGTGTTTGCCAATTTGAATTGCTTGTTTTCACTCCGAGTAGAGTTGAAGACGAACAACTTCAAGTGGTTTTCTCAGAATGGGTTGAGACAACCAAATTGAACAGGACATGGGATTCATCTAAAATCGGTGTCAGGTACCAGCGATTGCTTCACCATACTATACTAATATATATATATATATATATATACACATGTATACTTGTATGTGTATCCGCACGAATATTGGATCCCTCCTGCGCCACTCAACGGCTCTACATCATGATTGGTAATTTGGGTTTGATTGAAAGTGTGATCATGCTCTGAAACAACATGTGGATGTGCTCTATGTGATTGATTTAGGGCTTGTGTTTTTGTAAAATCCACGAATATAGTATTGTATTATACTTTCTTGTTGTTATCACGTGTCCGCCACTTCAGCACGCCAGTGCTAACTCGACAGCGAGTATGCATGAACCGGCACCTTGCCGGCTTTTGATGGAAGGTTGTTTGAGACAAAGTGCAAAGTTTCATGCGGGACCCACAGGGGTCCCTCTTGCATTTGTCTAGGTGCTTCTAAAGTGGATGATGGTGGCTGGTTGGCCTTTTTGCTTGGCCCTTTCATCTAATCCTTGGCCCTTTAATCAAATCCCTTTTATCGCCCTGCATTTAATTCCTTGGGTGTCCTTTGTATATATATATATATATATAATAAATACATTCATATATATATATACTATATACCTATAATTGAATGAACCGGCACCTTGTCGGATCAATCCTGATCGACATTGATCGACTTTGCTTCCAGTCCCTATTCTGCCAGAATACCATGCTGGCACACCTTGTAATGCTGTGGCCTTTCACGGAGGCCCAATTGGTATAGCGTGTGTTGCCCAGTTCTAGCGCCCGGGAGTGTTTCCATTGGATGCGGATCATTATGTCCTAGCCTATTCAGTTAAAGATGTTTTCATGTTGTCCGGTCCCCAGCCCCCGGGACCCTTATAGCCAGTTCCGGGCCGCGATTGCAACGAGTTTGCCGCAGGAGTTGCTGAAAATAGTTGATTATGATGCCGATGTGGGTTTGGGGTGTTTTTTTGATGTGGAATACAAATCGGGTAGGTTTCCATTGGATGCGGATCATGATGTTTGAAAATTGGTGCTTGGATATGAGCCCTATGTGTTCAGGCCCTTGCTGAATGTGAGCTTGAATGGTGAGGCCGTTGCTGGCCTGGGATGGTTTCAGTTCTTTTCTGTTCATTTTCGTAACTAAAAAGAATAGGTTTGGAAATGTGATATCTGCTTCAATATGAGCCCTATGTGTTCAGCTTGTACATCCTCAGCAACGACTTGGGTCGGGGACCGTTGCAATAAGTGCTACAATGTGACCGGTGTGCTGACCAAAAATGGCTTGCAGATTCCCCGAACAAACAAAAACACTATTATCAAAATCAAACTTTGGTTTCGGGAAATCTAGTTTTCAGGCCCTGGGACGGGTTCCATTGGATTCGTCCTGAAATTCCGTGTTTCTTTGTGGTATTTATGTGTCCGGAACTCCGATGTGGGCCCGGCTAGGACAAGACATAGATTTGGGACCACATCCCCCACAACCAATTGAAAGTATGCTCGAATGTTGTTGGACACTCATAAATAATGAAGACACTTACATAAGTTTAGATACTTTGAAGTACTTAGCTGAAAATTTAATGCGGGCTGGTATATCTACTTAATGCTTCCATGTTTGGTTATCCAATTGTTTTGTTGGCTCGTTGCTTCGGAAAGGGTGTTACGAATCGGATCAGCCCCAGCACGGTCAGTTACCTTAGTCTCCTACCCTGAACCATATAAACGCATGCTTGCATGTGTAACCCCATATTTGAATCTCGAATTCCATGTTTGGATTGACAATCCCATCTTTGGACTCATAACCCCATCTCGGGACTTGGAGTCGAAGATATCCCATATCAGTTATCACAGGAGACAGATTTATAATAGAAGGTAGCCTTGAAACTATGACGCAAGCAGGGCGCAGCCGGGGTACAACCTGGGCAAAGTTTATAACTGGCAGTGGGATACGTAAGCTTAGTTCAAAGTTGAAACAAAGTGTACATGTTGTTAAAGGTTTGGTTTGGGCTGTTGGTTCTTGTATTTGGTGAACTTTGCCGGACTGTGTTCAAACGCTACCCAGCGTTTGTGCGGGTGTGTTTGTGAGCATTTTCGAAAACCCTACCTACGTGTTGCTTTGGGTTGTTTAACTGTATGGCCAGTGCTCCCGCATCAAACACCATTCCCTACAACACATTGCATGCGTCTTGTCGTTTCACTACGAATGCACTGAAGTTATATGTAAAATAAGTGATCGGTTCATAAAGTGATGATAGTTACCCAGCAAATTTGGAGCATATTTAAAACAAGTAATTGTCCGATCCGGGTGCATATCGGAGCTCCGGACACATAAATAACATAAAACAGTACGGAATCTCGAGACGAATTCAATGGGACCAGTCCCGGAGACTGGAACCCAGATTTCCCGAACAAATATTTCGGATTTTTGACTTGGTGTTCGGGGAATATAACCTGAATACGACAAGTGTGCAAAAGGTAACCTCCATGGTCCATCACTTGGACCCGACCCAACGCCTGTCTTTCACACGTAGCGCATGTGTATGAGGTCGCGCCCCAAAGGAGGGGCTCTGATTTGTGTACAGCAAGACACAACGATGATCTCACAATAACACATACTAACATAACGGCCCCTTGGGCGGTTGATCGGGAGTTTGGTAATGAACACTAACCTTCCTAGTTTAAGGGCTCGCTAAGGGCACTTTGCCTTGTTTATTTCAGTTTGCCCCCATGGGGCGAGGGCCCATGGGGGCCCATGGAAGCCCATGGGGCCCATGGGGCCCATGGGGCCTGGCCCATCGGGCCCACACCGCCGGCCGGCCGGCGGTGGTGAAGGCGGGCAGCGGCCGGACGGCGGCGGGCGCGCAATATCGGAAAGTGCCCTTAAATTACAAACGACCTCAAATTACAAAAGATAGAGTATATTCCTCGTCCCTTTGGCTTCCTCTGGTTGCGTTCGGGGCCCTTATGGGTCCGTGTGGGTTGCCTGGGGCTTGGGCTGGGCTCGAAGTCCGGAGCCTCCGTGTTTTGAAAGTGCGCGTTTCGCGCACACGAAACGACCACATGTTTTGAAAACGAGCATTTCTGCTACAAAAAACCACAACTTTTCAGAGTGTCAAATTTGAACGGTGGGGCGCGAGGGCTATGAGAGATAGGGCTCTGAACCACGGCGCTTGCGCACAAAAATTGAGGCCCCATCTTGGAGGCGTAACTCATATGGTCGTTGGCAGTGTTGGGCGATGTTCGCAATGTTGGCAGCGTTTCTTCTCTGAAACGATTCCGGAAATGCCCATCTTCCACTCGCGTCAGGCGCCAGGATAACAAGAGTTACACACACAATCCCTCAACCCGGTCTTGTTCGGGACAATTTTTAGATTTTGTTTTTACAAGGCTCCAAAATATGAATTCGGTCACGAAACTGACCGCCACGGACGCTACAGAAGCAAAGCACCGGCAAATTCGACGTCTCCGCGACCCGAATCCAATAGAAGACGTCGTGTACCAGGATTCGGCCCAACATCCGGAAAACTAATTAAAACTTGCGTTGCTTAGCCGATCAATCCTGGCTTGAAAAGCGATTACAAGCCTTCTTAAAATCAATGCCAGTAACAAGTGAAAAATGCAAGGAATTCTTTGCCCTGCGTATACATAGCTTCGGTATGTGCTGGTATTCTGCGCTGTTGGCTTATAGAATCGCCATAGGTAGCATTTTTGTTCATCGTACACACATAAGAAAAAAACGATGCACTTATACATTCTGTAGTTTTTATTGTACATGCAGAATCATAAAATGCTATGTATAGTCCTTTTATTATACATGTATACTCAAAAAATGCTATGTATAGGTGTTTGCCTATTCGTACCTCCGGATTGTGATGATATTCTGCACAGCCGGCCTCTAGAATCGCCATAGGTATTCACAGGCAGCTGGGACCGAACGGTTCGTGCATGGGACCCACGGCAACCGGGCGTTCCTACTTCCGTTATCTCGTTGGCACTGGCTTGTTTGAGCACTGGGTTTCGCTAAATTTCGCGCGGAGCCTCGGGTCAAATTCATATAGTTTCTCATTTCGAACGTGGAAATTTGATTATTTAAATGGTCATGTGGTTACGGGACCATTTCCATTGTAGTCGTGCCTAAATTCTATGCTTATGGTAGATGTCGATGTGCAAATTGCTTGGATGAGACACCCGTTTATGAATGAGACACCATTTTGTGCTTACTGGGGTGGGGGACGACTTGCTTGGTGCTCAGGGTGCTTACAGGAATTGCATCCGAATTTTATGATTTCGCAAATTCCCACGCCTAAATGTGGAAAATCCTGATTTTACGCCCACATGAATTTTAGCCTTGGGTTTTGATGCACTTCAAGCAGGCAGTAATAGGGTCTCATTGAAGTAGGGTCTGTCCTATCTATGGATGTACCGTGCCAGGCCGTGCTGGACCGTGCCGCAGGAAAGTTCTTTCCAAATACAAATGACCCGGGCCGCACCAAAAAGTCTTTACCGGTCCAAGCCGCAAGCCAAAGCCACAGCTAGTTCACACGGTATCATTTAAGCCGCACCTAGGCTATGCTGCAGCTTTACAAAGCGTTTACAGCCCATAACGAACAACGTTTGGCTCATCAAAAGGGTGCAGAAAAATGAGCTCGGCCTGATATTCGATGTACCGTGCTCCAAGTGGCATTGCGCGTATTTTCGTTTCGATTGTAATTCTTGATTTTGCGAAGATTTGGGGCCCGGCGTAAATTCAAAACGAGTTGTCCCAGGACAATTTGGATGATGAACGGCTTTCGAATGCGACAATTGGTACTACAAGTAGCTTCTGGTATATTCCAATTTCAAAATAGGTACCAAATCCCATGCCGGATTTAATTAATATTGTTATGCATATGTTTTTGTAGGAGCCCTATATATTTATATATTAAAAAGTAAGTTGCGCTAGCAATTTGAAAACCGGAAAATCCGACTTTGCTCGACTGCGCCTTCGGACGTGCAAAAACACAGTAAATACCATGCTTTTGCTCACCTGAGCCTTCGACAACACCGCGCATGGCATACTTTGCTCGGCTGAGCCCGAATGCGCTCCCGCTCGAGGTTTGGCTTCAAACATGAGCTCCGGCTCGAGGTTTTGCACTTCAAAGGCGCTCCCGCTCG
>Ga0099797_100419_pt1 | contig 27388 bp, 22 predicted proteins | sample Uncmet_Sort48C_1_FD_89871 | JGI IMG/M metagenome (GOLD analysis project Ga0099797, IMG submission 89871) | Marine eukaryotic communities from CALCOFI LINE 67, Pacific Ocean - C012_Sort48C_1 | ecosystem: Environmental > Aquatic > Marine > Oceanic | place: Pacific Ocean: Monterey Bay | collected... | reverse complement strand
AAATGTTGATCCCATCCAGCCACCGTATCTTTGAATTAATTTTTTCTCTGGGACCGCATCTTAAAAAATGGACCTTTTTTTGGAGCCAGCCCTGGTGTTTAGAACGATTTTTAGTGTTATAAGTTGTTTCTCTACAGACCGAGGGACGCTTTTTTTGCAGTCGGCCAAAACAGCTGTGAACAGGGGGGACAGCTCGAAAAATTGCTTTCGTAAGACGCTCGGACCTCCAAATTTGGGCCAGTTTGGGGTACCGAAAATGAATCTCATTTTGAGCTTCACACGATCTGTAGAAGAGAAAAAATAGAGTTTAAGCAATGTGTTAAGGTTTTGTGAGATGTATGCAATTCAAGGGGTTGAATCTAGATGATCTGCACGGGATCCATGAAATCCAAGATCTGGAGGTTTAGTATTCCGAGAGTTGATGTTCACGAGAAATCTGCCTAAAATGACTCCCTTCAGATCTATTTATAATTTATCCCCGGCTCAGCCGGAATGCGGCCTCCTATCCGCTCTCTGGGGCGCAGTTTTGGAAAAGGGTTTCCCTTCCAACATCTTCTGAGAAGTATTGTATCTATTTAGATGTCATGCAATTTTGTGTCGTCAATTTGATGGTTCTTCTATAGATCAATCACGCCAAAAATGATTAGAGAATTCAAAGACATTATCTTCTTGATAGGTAAATGTAACATAAAAGGTGCCGCTATTTGCATTCCTGCGTGTGCTGCGTGTTTAGCCGGTGATGGTGTTTGTAATGTGGAAATGGCAGCACTTCTCGCTCCGCACGTTGGTTGGCTTACTTTCGCGGGTGTTGGTTCCATTCCGGCAACCATTGTTTCGGTGTGCGCTTGCGGGGGGGCGTGGGCAGGGTTTTGCGGGGGGGTGCATGGGGGGGGAACGCGCAACGGTTATGGTGGGTGAAGCGGCAGCCAAATTGCGGCAAAACTATCCAGCTGTTTTTGACAGGACGGTCGCCACTGGGCAGCAACTGCAAGAAAAGATTCAACAATTATTAGAAACCGCGCAGAACGAAGGACCCAACTACATCGCCGCCGCTCGCCAGCATTTTGCAAATCTGGTTGAAGATACCGCCCAGACTGCGTCCTTGTTAGGAGCTGCGCCAGATGCGCCCCATTGGGAGACGATGCCCCAGACGGCGGTAGACCGTTCTGTCCAAGAATCACTGTCTAAAAAGAGAAACTAGAGTGAAAAAGGGAAATAGGCGAACATGCTTGAAGAACATTTGAAAGAGAAATATAGTTCAAAAACGCGTCGGTCAGCAAACACCCCAGGAGATGCTGGGACTGGGGAAAATCAAAATAGCCGGACACATACGAAATCCTGAGAATTGGTATACTAAGAAAAGACATCAGCTGCGTGCAAGCATTATTGAACGATTCGGCAGGGCGCAATAGTCGGCATCATCATCATCATATTGGTATCATCTGCATATAAATGTCAGTAGTCCTGCAATGGAGTGAAACTATTTGCGATGTCATTTCCTGAAAATGTTTGTTCAAAGCACCACATATTAATCGGATGACCAGATATTTTGTCTTTAATTTATTGCACTCTTGTATTCCTGTTCAGTGCAATCTCTTCCTTGTATTATTGCAATCTCGTGTATTCTTGTTCAATGTACCTTAATGTAATATAAGGGTATTGTTTAAATATTTTGTAGAATGTGGTCCAATTGAATTCATTGGTCGGACATAGCTGTGGGCACTGCAAATCTTAATCTAGATTTCGAACAATCGAGGTACATCCCACGTTCGCAAGTTCATCAGTATTAAGTAACTATTATCACGTCTAGTTTATTCCATTTCCCAGTCACACAAAAATCATATTGTAGTGAATGTACCTTTAGTCTTAGTATCTGTATGAATGTCCATGTTTTTTCCTATCGTATTATGGTGTAAATTGCCTAGTCCTTAGAATAGTTGCGGTCTCAGCAGGAGACATTGTGTCGGGCGCAGGCCGCTCTTTCGAGCATTGTTGCGCAATGGTAAAAAGTGTTCTTGTAGGACGAATTTCTTGGTTAAACGAAGACGTGAGGGTTGTTGCATGACGCAGAAGCCTTTGTAATATTGTTGGAGCAATGGATTGAATGCAATTCAATGATTGAACTCATCGGTTCCTCGAAACCATTTGTCTTGAATCATTCATGATTTCTTAGATTATTTAAGCTGCTCCAAACTCCATGTTAGTGTATGACAAGATGATTTGACCGTTAGTAGCTCCTCCGGGCTACACGGAATATCCGCACAGTCGGTGAATAGTCACAACACGAAGGAATATGGCTGCACAGGGAGGAGTGACAGACCGCGAGGCCTTCAAGCAGTGGGTGCACAAGGAGTTGCTGCCCCCCGTGATTCTGGTTGTGGGCACCGAGAAAGCGCATGAACACGTGTACCAAAAGAACGGCCTGTCTCTTGCGGAGCTGTTCGCGCCGTTCGGTGGCTACACGCAGGACGTCCCTATTAGCATTCGCACGCACCCGGAGCAACCACAAAAAGTCACCTTTGCAAAAAGTTATTTCGACTTCGTAGATGCCGCGGTGATCGAAAGGCTGACGGACGACGAAAGCTTCTGGGAAAAGAATTTGGCGGGCACTGGTACTGTAACTACTACGAGTGGTCAAGGACCAAATGTTAACAGAATCGAGGATTTGTTGAAGGAAGAAGTGCACGACTTCGGAAACTTAGCGTTTGTGGACGACCGGGAGTTCCCGGGGTTGTTAACACTTCCAGAGAGCGCAACCCATGGGCCCCAGGCGGATAAAAATCTGCCGGCCGCCAACGGCCTTCTATTTGGCGGTAGCCCGGCCGGCACAGAAGACGTTTCCGATTCGCACAGCCAATCCACGGCCGCCACTAAGAATTCACAAAATTCTCAGAATCGCACCAATAATTATGTTCAGAAGAACAATAACAATAACATTTCCCGAGGAGGTGGTAGTAGTAGTAATCTAAATTCCTCACGCCTGCTTTCTACGAAGAGGTTCGGCCGAAGTTCTTCTACCAACAATCAAAATTCCGCCGATATGAATACGAATTTCCCGAGCGTTTCGTCGACGGCGGTCCCGTTCAGCGCTGTTAAAACTGCACCAGTGTGGTTCGCCCGGTGGCGCAAATTGTACGTCAACCGTTGCTTGCGCTTCGCCCCGGCGCAGTTCGCCGTGGATCAATTGGGCCAGCACTTCGCCAGCGTCGTGGTTTTTTTAATTTGGAGGATCAATTTTTAAGGAAAATTGAACTAATTTGTGTGAGTGTGAAATATTTTCATAGACTACAGAGAAACTCATAATTATCAAGGTTGAGGAAATTATTCTTGCTAATGCGCATCAGTTAAAGAGAACAGTACATTCATAGCATCAATTAGGAATGATCCGTCATGAATCGAAAAAGAAAACCGAGGTGGTGCTGTCGACCGAAACCGAGGTGGTGGCGCGGTTTCAGCAATTGGTCAGCGCGCCGATGCAGCCGAAATTTTTCAGAAACGGCACGCTAGACGTGAACCCGCCGCGACTGAAGGTTTTATTTGTGTATTCACGTATTGTACAACAGGAGTTCACGTTGCGCAACATGAGTTTACTCTAGTCTTTCTCCATGATACGTGCAGTGCAGTAGCTCACAGCAGTCGGCTGTTCATCACTCAAGATTCCGTAATATCACATGAAAAATTAAAACGTCTCAAGGTGCTCCTCCACTGTGATCGAAAAATAGATTAAAACGTCTGAAGGTGTTCCTTCACGATTTGAAAACAATCAAAAAGGTGCTCCTCCACGATCTGGGCGACCCTAAAGCGCCGAACACCAAAACGGTGACCGAGATCCTCAATGGGATGCAGCAGGTTTTTTTGAGATCCCCAACGGGATGCAGCAAGTTTTCGACATTATAGCATACATGAGGAGAAACTTAGAAAGAATTTTATAACAGCATTTGGGTAAGTACAGCGTGCGCATGTCATACACAATTAAATGTCAAAGAAAAAAAGGCGTTTGTACCGCACACGTGTGCCGTTTTGGCAATCAACCGGCAAACCAGCATTCGCAACGAAATCGGCTCCAAGGACGCGGACTCGCGCCTGAAAAGAACGCGCGAAATCTTCGCCCGCCACGTGTCCAGGGCCGCTAGTCTTGGACCTCTCCCGGGAAGCCCAGAGAATAATAATACTACGTTGAGCACCGCCGGTGGTGATGACAAGGGGGATCTGAACGGGATAATTCAAAAAAGCAGACCGGAAGTTTCTCTATCTTCTCTACAAGTGAACCCGGATAAATTGACTGACGAGTTCTGGGTGGCCCGCGCCTTATCATTGCGAGGCGAAAACTATTGCAGGAATTTGACGATGGCCGACTGTACGACGATCCAGGCGCTCGTGCAGGACTGCATTCAAAGAGTGGCGGTGCCCTATGCCGAAAAGCGCTTGCACTGGCTGGACGAGCAAATCGAACAAAAGCGGAGAGGAGCCATGAACCAGCTCAAGTGCTTATACTATTGTGTTCTTGCAAATAGTTATTGACTATTGTATTCTGGGTGTGTTTGTATTCTTTCAATAATATTTTATGGAAAGCAATAATGCTGATCAGTTGAATAACTATTGTTAATTCTCGGTACGCAAATTGCAAAGTTAAATCGAAGGTATCTTGCGTGGCGCAAACCGAAGGGAGGCACCGACGAGGACGGGAGCAGTAACGGGAAAAAGAAGCCGATCTACCCGGCGAGCTCCGTCGAGGCGCAGCTAAGGGCCTGTGGCGACCTCTGTTTCATGCTCCGGGACTACAGCCGTGCTTTGTCCCACTATAAGGTCCTCTTTTGTATAATTATGAAACAAATCCGAATTACATAATACCGACCATTGATGCACAACTGCGAGTGTATGAATAACTTTACAAAAAAACAAAAAAGATTCTCGCCACCGACCTGAAGCAAGACAAGAGTTGGGGTCATTTGGGCGCCTGCTACGAGCTGATGGCGGTGTGTCACTATTTGACGGAGGCGGAACGGCTGAGCGAGACCGAGGTGGAACGCAACGTGCAAATGGCCGCGGAGGCCTATTCGAAAACGTCAAGTGGGGGCGGTCCTAACCGGTATAACGCTCGGTTGAACGTGTTCTACACGGCGATGTGCCCCTATTTAACTCCCAAACGCGTCGCAACCCACTTGACGAAGACCGATTTTCTGAGTGAGCCGTTACTGACTAGAGCGCTTTTCCTGGAGCATTGCGCCAATCTGTACGCGCTGGCCGGCCACCGGCGGAAGAGCGCGTTTCAACTCGTATTAGCGGGCCACACGTTTCATTTGGGGGGCTTCAAAAAGTTGAATTTGTACTGCTATCAAAAGGCAGTTCCAACGTTCTCTCTTTCGGGAGTGGGAGCCCCACCTTCCGGAGCGGGAGGAGGAGAAGGCTCATTATTGGATTCGTGGGTCTACATCAGAGATCACCTAAACTTCACGATGGGGCGGTATTCGCACGTCATCAGTTTACACGGAACCAGTTCGCACTATTTCTATCAGCTCTGCCACGGACTCTACTCGGACAATCTCAACAGCAACTGCCGCCACCAGATTGTGGCGGCAGACCGCGAAAAGATGTATTTGAGTGAATTCTGCATCGCCCTGAAGGCGTGGTTGAAGGCGGAGCGTTTGAATTCTATGAAAGAAAGTCCAACATTGTTGTCGGAAGGTTCGCAGACAGTCGAAAAAGATCAAGGCTCCCCGAAAAACGGCGATGCGTGTACGCGCGACAAGGTGTTTACCAATTTGCACGTTCCGAAGCTGGAGTTGGCCAGCAAAGACGTTTATATCATGTGTGCCGGCGACGCGCCGCCGGCGAACCACAGCCGGGGGGCCCGCAGGGCGCGGGGTGGCGCTTCTTCGGGTGCGAATTCGGGAAGAAGATCGTCAGAGACTCCTGAAGTGCGCGCGGCCTTTGACTTGGCCAGGCGTTGTCTGCAGAAAAAAACTGCTTTAGAGGATGAAAAAAATTTGGACAAAAGTCGTGTTTCCGGAAGCAGCAGTTCCGCCAGCAGCGGTGAGAATAATGTCGGTTTTAGCAAAAATGATGAAGGTTCCGGTGTGAACGCCGTTCTAAAAATCGCCGCTGCCGCCAATACCAATGTAAACGCCGCTGTCGCCAATGTGGATGTCCTTCAAACAGCGTCCTCCTCCAAGGGCGCCTTCTTTGAGCAAAGCAGAAGCGATATTACAGATGCGTCGTTGACAGAGGAAGACTACCAGGAGATAAGGAGGAAGAGTGCGGGCGAGGGCCTCCGTGCCTTTGACCTTTTGAATTTTAATCAAATACGCGTGGCTCACCCGGCCGCGCCGTTGCGGTTCGCGTTGGTATATTACAACCCCCTGCAAGTGGCCGTCGAGCTGCACGACATCCGTCTGAAGTTCTTGTTCGAGCGGGACTCTCTCTCTGAGAGCAGTTCCGCTGCTAGGGAGGATGCAAATGATTCTGTGGACGGGGAAAAAACACAGAAAGAGAAAGACATCGCATTGTATTCTAAGAGCCTGGAAAGAGTCAATTTCGGTCCGCACGAGAAGAAACGCCTATTGTTTGAAGTAGATCTCATATCTGAAAATCTTTTCGCGCCAGCGTCTGGGCATGCTCTCTGTGAGGACGTATCTTCTCGAGATGAAATGGAACAAAAAGGGCGCGAAAACGGACCTTCCGAAAACGCTTCCGTGAACGTCAACGAGAATCCAGAGAGTGAAGAGGTAGCAGCCCAAAAGAAAATGGCAGAATTAAAGATAAGTGCGGAAAAGACCTCGTCTTTTCACACCGTGCCATCCTCATCCTCTTCCTCTTTTACAGAGAAGAATCTCGTTGAGCAGAATTTGACTAAGAGTAGTTCAAGTACGCAGAAGAGCGGTTTTCTGGTTTTGGATGGCGTCGCCTGGCGTCTACAAAACGAGGTGAACGTGTTGAACCCCGTAAGCCTGCAGAGCCGGCGCGCCGCGCAGTGCCAGCCAGTGTGGCACAGGAAGAAGCGACATCGCGTAGGCGACGGCCGGCTCCTGTCCCGCACCGGCTCCGTCGGCTCCTTCGGAGGAGGTGGCGCCCGCGGAAGCTCCAAAAGTTTAGGCGGCTCTTACGAAAAGCTCGACAAGGCCTGCGTGCGGGTGGATGACCAGGTCCTAGGTCTGACGCTGGAGCCTGTGGTCAGTGGCGCAGAGGGAAATAATGCCCAGCACCTGCTGCGGCTGACGGTTTATGGCCTGGAGAAGCTGGCGGCGAATAGACTAGATGATACAATAAAGACCGATTTTTATGTGATCGCGGAGAATCCGGTATTATTTGCAAATTTCGACGGGGAGCGAGCTGAAAATGCTCAGCGAGAGGCTGTAGAATTCCTGAGCATAGGTGAGGAGCAGATGAAGTCAAACTCCTCTTTGAGGAGTACCTCCTCCTCTTCGACGCACTCCGTGGAGCTGCCGCTGCTGCTTCCAGCTGGTGCTTCAGGCGGGTCCCCGAGCCAGGCTGTCGGTTCCCAGCAGCAGGTCTGCCGTTTCTTGGCGTTGGCGGTGGTGCGCGAGACGCCAGCAGGCGACGCCGGGAAACACAGCAGACATCGCAAACCTCCTCCCATTCGGCGTTGGGCTCTGGCCCGAATGAATTTTGAAACTTGATTTTGAATTCAAACGAGTACGTAAATTTTGAAAAACTAGGAGTTTTCTTGCGTGCCTACAAATGCATTTTGAAGCGATACGCGGTCGTTTTACATAAGACAGTGCGGCAATACAGGTGTTGTGTATGATCAGCGCCTAAAAAGACTTGTGTTCGACATGTTTTCAAAAGATGGTGTTGTATTAGCCATGAGAAAAGCAATGGAACCTCACCCACGTTGATTGAACAGTGGGAACCCGTAAAATATCAAAATTTCTTCGCGAACAAAGTTCTCAGGAACCTAATACAGCAAAGAAGATGGAGGGACGGCACGACGCCAAAAGCCCGAAGAAGCGCGCGGACAGCAAGGGCAAGGCCGCCGCTGCCAAAAAGACCGCCGGGTCCTCCCCAAAAGCCGGCTCCAACAGCGGATCTCAGCAAGGGGCCCATCCGCATCCGTCCGACAGCAGGGGGCAAGACAAGCACGGCAAGAACAGCACTGCGAAAGATGCGGGTCATGGAAAAAGCCCTGCAGGAAAAAATCCGGAAAAAGCCGATCAGCCCTCGCAGGGTGGTGTCTTTTTTTGTCAATCCCGTTCATGTATTAGTAACATCGGAATCCGTAACGGTATTGTTCATCATCACAAAATCAAATCAATGGAAACCAAGAGCGAAATAATCAATAATCTCATTAATGCACAAAACAACATTGATGTAATATGCAGTTGCGCGTTACAGTTGAAGGACAGTTGATATTATTCAAAAGGTAGTTCGAAGAATTCTCCCCGGGAAACCGTTGCTACCACCGAACATCGACCGCTGGACATCTTTTTCGAAATTCTTCCCGCCACAGATGACAGTGTGCAGAAAAAAGCTAAGGAATCCTTACTGAATACCAAGCCGCTGGCACAGCCCACGTGCTTCGAGTCTCTGAGCAGCATCAACCGCAAGTGCGAGGGCCGTGAGTTGGAGTTTTACGGAGACCTCAAAGAGATGTGCCCAGGCACAGGCGCGCAGGTGTACCGCTTGGTACGAGGGGGTTTTGTTTTTATCATTATTTTCACCATGTCATGATTCATGGTTTTTTGTTGCAGTATTATAGGTTCCCTGAAGTGATAGGATACACGAATTGCGTAGCGCGAGGAAGACCATCATAGACTATAGCGAGTCTTCAGCAAAAAATCCTCGAGAAAAAACAAAGGAGGCGCCGCGGCTAGCTCTTCCGCTCATCTCCCGAAGAGGAAGCCAAAGGCAATTGAGCGGCACTCTGGGGAAGTCTCGAAAGAAGATTCGGGCAAAAGTCCGGAAAAACAGACCGAAATTAAAGTCGCCACGCGCCCGCTAGCACCGGAAGTGCGCGACTACATAGACGGCAAGCACATAGTGAGGAAAAACTTCGCGCCGCGCAAGTTCATCCCCTCCTCTCCGCTTAAAGAGTTCGACAAAAAATTCATTCTGGGCCTGCACGCCAACGAGCGCCTTTCTGGGCCAACCAGTCAGGTCTTTAATTTACTCGTTGATGAATGCTAGAAGAAACTGATGTTATCATTATGATTGATGATTAATAGGATTCACGCGTGAAAGCGGATGATCTCAATGTGATACTTAAGTTTTCCTCCGACCCAATAAATATGAACAGGGCTTCCGATTCGCGCCGGCGTCAGTGCCCGTCGCCAGGCCCGTGCACGAACTGGGCAGGGCGGGGCCGTACCAGTTGAACTTCGACCGCGAGCAGCAGAAAACGCACGCAGAGTTGCTGGAAAAAATGAGTGCAGGGGAGAACAACAAGTTTCGGCTCTTCTGGGCGGGGCGGGACGGCGATCCCAGCCCCGAGGAACTGGAGCGAATAAGACAAAAGGAGCTCGAGGATGCGGAAAAAAAAACTTTCATCACGGAGGATTCTAGTAATTCCCCGAACAAAAAGTCGCCCCGCAGAAGTCTCTCGAAGGGGCTCAGCAGCGTGGCGTCGAAAGTGGCGAAGATCGGCAGCGTCTCACAGATCGTCTCGGACGCCAAAACCAAGTTCTCCCCCCGCAGGATGGCGAGCCGTGCAAGCTCTTTCCTAAAAGGAAACAGTAGCAAGCAGAAAATTACCACAACGGGGGGCTCAGCGGGAACGGTGGAGAATTTCCTGAGCCACGGCTGACTCTAGGCGTGTTGTGAATGTGCAGAAATTTTTGTTCAAAATATTTATGGAATTGTTTCCTGCGAAATTTTTGTATTACATTTTAATAGAAGTTGTACAAATTAACACAAAGTTGGGAAATGCCGCATGCTCCACTTTACTGTGGCATTTATCAGTATTCGACAGTAGCCTAGTTGTAATCCCTTTTGAATTAGCGTATATTTTTCTCTCTGTTTAGAATTAGCGTATAATCTATTCCAACTGCAGGACAAGAACGGTTGTTGTTGTTGGTGGTGTAGACTTCTTGACATTGTTTGGTTGCATCATTGGGCTTGTAATTATTTGATATTTTTCCACCGTGATTGAAACACAGAGCTAAAATTTACTCTCCACAATATTACAATCCGTTCGCGGAATGCACCGAAGAGGACCTCCGCAAGCTTTGTCGTTCCGTGTTCGGTATTAGCTGTGGGCGCATCGTTCACAAGCCTTTTTGGGAGAAGATAGAACGCTGGTAGATGTCGGTGTCCACAGAAAGAATGCTAGCCTCGTAGTGTTGTTTCGGGATCATTGCAGAAGTAATGCACAATAGGACGACGTCACAGTATCAATAATATTCGTTGCGCCATTAACACGTTGTCCGCATGAAATGAAAAACAGTCAGAATACAGCATAGAACAATTTTCATATTAGACCGTCATAGTTCATATCACACAAGCATATCTTGCCATATTCATTCATAGCCACGACGATGGAAGAACCGCGACGACCGTCCTTCCATGGACCGGCCACGACGGCGGCGATGCTGCTGCAATCCACCCCCGGAAGCGCCATCAAGGCAACTCCCGGGCGCAGACGGGAGGTATTTGATCCTATTGATTCGATGTTGTAGTCGTTGTTTAGGTTTTGACTTTAATTTCATCTGTATAGTGGTTTTTAAAAACAAAATGAAAACTCCTTCAAAAAGGCCAGCCCCGGCGCGCATTTGTTCGGCTCGCTGGGCTCGGCGCGCGCTGAGAAGTACGTGCCGCCAGATGCGAATTTGCGTAAGATTTCTGCGTTTATCGAGCAGGAGCTGCTCGACGACGAGTCGAAGGAGCAAAAGAAAATTCCGAAGAAGTCCCTGCTAGCGGCCATGGAGAAGGCCGCAGCGGCAGAAGAAACGCCAAGGAAGCAAGGGTATAGTATACATGCTCTCATAATATTACAATTCGACATAGTTTGATTCCTTAAATTTTTGGATAAGGCGCGCTATAGAATGCGAGAAGAGCCTATCAAATATTATCATTTGACCGTATTGAATATTAGATGGTACTTTACTAATACCACCCCAAGGCGCGGCTGTTCGCTCTTGGAGCTCCCGGAGAGCGTCGACAAGAAGCGCGATTCCGCGTGCCGTATTGAAGATTGGGCCAACCAGCCTGGTGCGAGGAAGGTCCTTCTTCTTGTGAGAAGATATACACAGTAGTCTAGTGTTGCATCATATGGAACAGTCAATAGACTTTATCACTTAAAATTGATGTTCAGAACTTGAATTACATATCATGGGAGCCGCTAAAATGAATCAAAAAAGGCCCTCTCGAAGCTTCGGAAAAACACCACAGAGCATCTAGACCAGAAGGACACTGCTACATCCAAGGGTCGCCCGCCTTTGCGAAGAGAAGCCTCCGCGCGGGCCCGCAAACAGCCCACACGCGATTTTTTGGCAAATGACGAGCGTGGCAGTGACGATAGCGCAAGTACAGCCACTGATAAAGACTCTGTTAGCAGCAGTAACAAGCCTTCTTCGAATAAGCTCGTGAACAGCCTATTGACTGGTGTCGACCAACTCATCAAAAACGAGAAACCGCCGCCGATTTTGTTGAGACAAAGCTCGGACGACCGCAAATTAGCGAAATTGATGCAACCGCACAGCAACCGCGCCAACGACAAACTGCAGAAGATGAACAGCAGTAATATCAATGTGGGGTTTTACTTCTCCGATCACAATGATAATAAGAACGAGAAATCAACCAAGAACTCCAACGTTCCGAAGCGGCGGATCCGCACTGTAGAAGACGTGAAGGACGTCACGCCCGCGTACGTGGCTGACCTCGAAAATAAGCTTGACGTGTCCCAAAACTTGTACGAAACTACGAAGCAAAAATTCAACGAGATGCGCAGCGTGTATATGAAGGTCTTGTAGTTGCTTCTTTTTCGAATATTCTCATTGTATACGCCTTGAGTATATTTCTCATTGAGTAAATAATTGAGTATATTTCTATTATAGAAGAGGACCCTAAATGCAATAAAAAACTAAGGAGCTGTCCGCATTGCGGGACGACGCACGCAACGACGTCGTAAAGGAGCGCCTATCGCAGGAGTGCCGGCGCCACTTGAGGAACGTTTTAGAGGAGCCTTTGATGTTCTTCGAACCGAGCCATTTCATTTTGGAAGCCGAAACCAAGGAATTTCTGGAGAGTGCGGTCGCAGAGAAGGTGAAGTTAGTCCTGTTAAAAAAACACGGCGCGAGCGATGATGATTTGGCGAGTATCACCGAAATGAAAGCGTTGGTTGCGGCCCTAGAAGAGAAAGTCGAGGAAACGACTTCGAAGTTCGAGCAAGAGAAAGAGAAATGCGAAAAGGCCAAGAGTGATCTTTTTTTAGCTAAAGAAACGTTGCAGAAGAGGAACGAAGAACTATCGAAGAAAACGCAGGAAGCTGCGGAGTTAAAAACCGAAAACGAGGAAATGCAAAAACTAATGCAGGAAATGAAGAAGGAGATGCGCGAGTTACGGCGCGAAAACAGCAAGCTGAACGAGCAGTTATCTGAAACTAAGCAAAAATTAGCCCAGGCCGAGCACGATTTAGAGCTCGAGAAGGCCGCGAATGAAGACTTGACGAAGAAAAACACTCAACTGACGACGCAAAATGAGAATTTAACGGAGAAAAACGAAAACCTGGAAACTCAAAATGCCTCTCTGAATGAAGATTTGGACAACTCAAAGCAAGAGTGCGAAAAGATGCATTCGTTATCCCAGGAGCTGGACGAAAAATTGACCAAAAGCCAGTCTGAGCTGGAAGAAGCGCTGGAGGAAATTGAAAAACTGAAGCCGCCGCCAAAATGCGACGCCGCCACGCAGGCCGACGACGAGTTCAACACACCGAAAGAGTCTGTAGACGACGAAGGGTATAAGCAGCTAATCTACCAGGAGCAGCTCTTCCATCACGAAGCGAAATTAGAGCAGACCTTGAAGCAGCTGAAAAATTTGGAAAATTCTTTAGAAAAGGCGAATAGTGATTTGGAAAAAGCCAAGCGCGAGCTCAAAGACGCCGCGAAGAACGCCGTCGCACCTTTAAAAGAGAAGGTCGAAAAGCCCAAGGAAGAAATTAAGAAAAAGAGCCCTATGAAAAAGAAGTACGAGTGTTTTAATCGCCTGTATGAAGACGCGCTGCGGCGTCGAAAGGAGTTTCACGAGCGCCAGCAGAAGGTCTTGGAGCAGCGGATGAGCCAGATGATGAAGCTGGAGTTGATGCACGTGAGCGAGAAGTACCATTTGACGGCCACGGACGGCCTGGTGGAGTATCTGAACGAAAAAGACGATTTGAAAACGCAATCCACCATGACCGTCGGTTTGGAATACCTGCAAAAACTCGCGGAAGACGTCGAAAAATTACCGGCGAGCGTGCGCAGCGAGCGCCCGAAATCAGGTCCCTCAAAGCCGCCCTCCAGAGGTCAGAACATTGCGAATATCGGTACTCGGAAGAAGTCCTACGAAAAAGCCTTACTGCAGCCCACATTCATCCAGATCACGAAACCCTTTCCGCCGCAAATGAGAAAAGATGAGAAAAATTTCCGCCCGTTCCCGGGGAATTATGTTCTTGACAAAAAGCGTTCGGCCTCGTACGAGAGGGATTCGCGAAAACATTCTTTAGCGACCGTAAGCACGAACGACGGGACAGTTTGGAATAATGCTAATAACCGCCCGGGCACCGCCAACACTGTCAACACGTTGGATACTGCTAATTCTCCCCTGGGGGAGGCAGAAACCAACGCTAATTCGGTGGCGGGCAGCCCGGCTGATTTCGATCCCGAACGCCACCTTCCGCACTCTGGGCCACGCTCGAATTTCAAGGCCGGAGTCGTCGATTGCAAAAATAGTAACCGCAAGCCCGTATTGCAGGGTCTGCGGCCGCCGCTAGGAGCCAACGTGTGCCGGCTCGAAATCATCCCCACGCCACTCCGAGCCACGGCTGGAGAGCTCTCAAAGAGTCCGACGACGAGTGCTCCCATGGGGGGCGGTGTCGGTCCCAAATGGCGTTCTCCATTACCTACGAAGGCGCAGTTGGCCTTGCGCGCGAGGAAGGCCAGCGCGCAGAAACAGTCGCAGGAAAAGCAGCCGCTGGTGGCGCAGCAAATCGAGTGTCCGTTGCCCGAGGTCCGCACAAGCATAGCGGAGAGCGGTCCTCAAAAGAAGACGGCCGGTTCCTCTAGTATGATGCAGATTAACAATAAGAAACAACCTTTTAATGCAGCTGTTAAGAACGCGAACCAGGGGCAAGCCACTTCCAATAGGGGCACGGGCGGCTCTCTCTTACAAAAGCAAAGACCAGGAATATCGAAAGACCGTGTAGGAGGCATTCAAGCTAGCAGTATCGATCCCAGCAGCATCGCGCTCGAGGTGGTTTCAACAGTTTTCGCCGGCGATCTTCAGCAATCAAAAAATGCGCCGTCTTCTTCTAAAGAAGCGCGCCTCCTAACTAATTCACAACAGGAGCAGGAAAAAGAAACCTCGAAAGAACATATTCTTCGCAAGAAGCCGGCCGTCGCCATTCCCAAATTGAATTTGAACATGCAGTACGAGTTTTTCAACGATTCCCGCGAGTTCCACGATTCTTCCTCGTGCTTTCAAAGCTGCGGTTCGGCGTTGTTTGACGCCAGCGCCTCCCAGCATTCTCTTCCGGAGTTTGAGTTGGGAGAGTTTAGCGAGGAGGTCTACGGTACTGGCAGTAGTATCGAAAATGTTATGAAGGAAATAAACGAAGAAGAAGGGGTTATTAAGAGCCACAGCTCGAATGAAAATGAAAACCTCAGCGCCAATACTAACAAAGGTCCCGATCACGGTAAAAAATCTTACGCAAAAGAAGGTGACAAGAATAGCACAAGCAGCGGTTCCGAGGAGGACATGGCGAAGTTAATCTCCACCATCGCACGCCCTCAGACGGGCTATCGCGGCGCCATCTTAGCGAATAATTCTTCCCATTCATCTTCAAAATTTGGCAAAAACTTGGCCGCTTGTCTGAAGCCGCAGCCACCTGCGCTCCGATTATTGCCGTCGCCGACAACTACGAGCAACCATCCGTTGTCGGCGCAAAATATGTTCTCGAAGGGGTGGAGCACCACGAAGAACCAAAGCACGGTTTCTGGTGGACAAAATTTGATACAGCGGAACATCGTGCCAGCGAGCAAATCTAGCATCGAGAATGGCGATGAAGGCAGTACGTCTGATAAAGAAGTGAGCATCGGTACGAGCACCCCTCCCGACAGCGTTGCCACGCGTGCATAAATGATCCGTGCAAAGATTAATGAGGCCCTTTAAGTTACTTAACAAGGAAGGGTCGTTAGCTGAGGAAAATACTAATAGTCACAGTACGTCGAGTGAGGTATTCACACAGTCTAAGATCGACACAGCTGCAGCATATTACTTCGTGCAAGCTATTGTATACTACTTGCGGTGCAGACCGCGTTGGTCGACTCTGGATCGTCAGGAAAATTATCATTATCGTTATACAGAATAAGAATCAATTGCTCCTCCAGAGTTGCGGGATTAGGTACGTTGAGACAATGTGTGCCATACCGTGCCAATCCCGGTAGGATTAAAAAATTCGGGACAATGTGTGTTGGGTCATTAACATAATTTGTACGTGAAAAATCATATAAATTGTATTATACGAGCTTCGCAGTATTGCAACATGGATAATTCATCGTATCACCATCAGTTGGACAGACATTTCCAGATTTTTGTATTTATTTTTCTTCGCGTGCGCGCGTTTAGCATTTTCATCGGTCTTGGCATGTTTTATAATATAGAATGGTATTCGACATTTTTGTTTTCTTTGGACATCGCGTTTCTCCCATGTCAGGCATGTTTATCCCCATTTGGGTCATCATAAAACCCTAGGTTTGTACCGCAGCGAAACATATTTGATGGCCACATTTCCTAGCTAGTTACGTTACGCTGAGTACGACAGAGAACCTATCGATGATATATTGATGTTGTCCGGTGGACGACTTTTTCTTGCTGACGAGATGCCGTTGCATTTAATGTTTGTCGGTTCGCCGTTCCTAGATTCGCGTGTAAATGAATGGAAGTGGTTCGTGTTTCGCAGTTGTTTCAGGACTCAGCGTGCTCAATAATATAGTGTCTGAGTCCTATAAAGAAGATGCCGCGCTTCCGATTGAACGGCAAGCGGCTCCTCTCCCGTTCGGCCTTTCTCGGTACGGCCTGTGTGACCGGCTTTTTGGTGAACCGGTGGTGGTACGTACGGAATTCGGAAGCGCCCGGGCATCTCCTGAAAGTGTCACATTGCTACTACGTGGGTCTCCCCGCCTGGCAAGCATTTCTCCTGCAAAGCGATCCGCGCTTGAACCTGCAGATTCTCAACTCTGCTTTTACCAACGGAGGTGGAGGTAGTGGTGGGGGAATAAGTGAGGAAGAGCTCGACGATGGTGACGACGATGATGAGGATATTCCTGGCGAGCCCCAGTCTGTGAATGATAATGACGACCAAATAAGCTTTACGAACCTTCCGTTTGTCCTCAAAAATCTTCCTTTGTTGAAGTTTCGGCTTGAGTTTCTGAATTCTATGGAGTCGCAGAACGCGGAAGAATTTGTTTTGAAAACGCGGTTGGTGAACTGGGATTGGCACTTCGAGATGCGGCATTTGGAGCGAAAACTTTCGGAAAAATCTTCAGACTCAAAGCAGGAGAACAAGCGAGAGGAAGAATTATCTTTGGAACGAAAAAACACCCCAAAAAAAGGAGATCATCCGTTCAAATCAACAGAGGAAACTGCAGATAAAGAAGACTGCGCGCAGGAATCCTGTGAGCTGCTGATCCGGTCTCTTTCCAAAGCCGAGTCCTTGGACAGCTGGCGGGACGCGCTGGACTTTCCCATAAAGTTGAAGTTCAAGATCGTGCCGGACAACGCAGTTTCAAAAACCTTGTTGCGTCCGTTTTCCGACAATTTTGACGTCGATTTTCTGTATATGCACAAGCTGTACAACCAGGCGTATGCGCGGCTGAAGAAAGCGCCTCCGCAGTACCTGGATATTGAGCAGAAATGGAGAACGGTGGATTTGGCGGCGAACGAGATCGATTGCGTGTTGCTAGAGAAGGAGGCCGATGAGTTTGTGTCAAGAGAAATGGGAGAAGAGGTCATTCCATCCGGTTTGGAAATCCGCCCACGCGAAATCGAAGCGGGTGCGAGTGGAAGGGACCACGGGCCCCTCCGCTCTTCTGAGCAATTACAGGAAAACAATATTAATTGGAAGTTCTGCTACCGGGTGAAGTCCAGGCAAACTGCGGGCCCGTTTCGCGTTCTGGAACACACGGCCATCATCGTACGTGAGGCGGACGATATTCATAGCGGTGGCGCGCAGCGTTATGAGAAAAGTAGTAGGGGTGTCGATTTCAGCGAGCCGTATTGCCGTGTTGAGGAAAGCGTCGTGTTTTCGGTCGCTGGGGAGCCCTTCTTGAACTATCTCGCAGCGCCGCTTGTGAAGCTGTTCTTGGAAAGAAAATTTCTGTTTTTCAGAGGAGAATATGACGCAGAAAAGGTTTGTTGCAACAAGGGACCACTAAAAGTGGAAGTTGTGTAGGTCGACAGCATACAGCAATTGGTAGCAGTTTATCCATGGAAAAGAAGGAGCGTACAATACGTGTTCGTGGTTGTCTAACGCGTAGCATTTTCTCAGTAGGGAAGTCCTGTGGAGGGCAACTCTAGGCCCTGAAAAAAAAAGAATATCAAATCACGGACACGGTCAGTTAGCTTTTCAATTCTGTACAGCGGCTAGGTCGTATTTCTACCTCTCGGTCCATTCTAGTATTAGCGTCTTCATGGCATGGTTCAGAATGGCTGATATGAAAGACACACGCACATCTAATACCGAAAACAAGTAGACTCACGAAACTTATTGTGGAAGTTTTTTTCGTAGTCACGAAGGTAGTTCGTGACGAGCTCAGCATAAAAAAGATGGCGTCCTTCCTTGTCAACGTTTCCTCCAAACGCCTCCAACGTTCCCTCATTTTCATGCAAACCTCTCAATTCGTGACGGCACGCTTCGGTGACCGCACGCTTGACTCCCAAGTAACCAACGCAGCAGGCGCTTCCACAAAAAAAATATCCTCTGAAGTGCAGGACCGTATCAAGGGTGCCTATTTCGGGGCCCTAATCGGCGACGCGCTCTGCCTGGGCTCACACTACGAATACGATGCGCCCACGATCAAGCAGGCCTACGGTGGCCAGCCTTTGCAGGTATATAGGTTTTGTATTGAGTTTAATTCAATTTTTGGTATTACTGTTACATTTGTCAGATTTGTGATTTGTGGTCAAATCAAGCTCCACCATAATTAGACTATATTACGTAGGGAACGTAGTCTCATTCTTCAATCATCCTGCATCAATAGATGCCCGCAATTACTGAAAACAGACGTTCATGGCGCCGGGTGAGAAGATGGGCGGGACCACGCACGGCGTTGGTTGGGGCCGCATGAACTACCACCCAGGCCAGAAGGCGGGGGACCAGACGGACTACGGGCTCTACAACGTGTTCGCGCTCTCCTACCTCTCTGGCGAGACGCACGGTCCCGCGGGGACGAAGAAGCGAGACGCGACTTCGACGGCTCCCATCGACAAAGCGAATTTGGTGGCGCAGTGGCAGCACAGACTAACCGCGGAAAAGTGGGGTGCGTGGAAGTGCACGCAGACAAAGCAAACTCTGCAGCAAGTTTATCATCTTGTTAGTGCTGTTTTTCTACACTATAGACGTGCAGTGAGTACTTCTCTCTATCTTACAATTTGCATCATGGCATAGATTAGATTAAGCATGTATCGTAGTCCGTAGAGCATGGATAGCATTGGTAGCGTTATTGATGTAGTATGTGTATCAACGGTCACACTGCGTGACAAAGAATGTAAGTCTTAGGTTCAGATGGGCGTCTCTGTCGACGACATCGGCGGCATGTCCAACGCGATGGCCATTCGTTCCGCACCGGTGTTGGGGGTCCTTTTCCTTCACATTTCTTTTTCGTCAACGAGTGATGCATGTTTTCTTGAGTCAGAAGAATAGTCTGTGTCGAGCTTGTTTAATATTGTATCTAATCTATTCTTTCAGCAGTTTATTGTTTCATTGTTTTGTTGCATCTCGTAGTATGTCAAAACAAAGAAAAGAGGTCTACGCCTCCGAAGACGACGCAGCGAAGGCCTCCGACGCGCTCATGTTCACCCACAGAAGCGCCGAAGCGCTCGTGGGGGGCCGCTTCTTCACGCGTGTCGCGCACAAGGTGGCCTTCAAAAAAATGACGCCCCGGGCCGCGATTGACGAGGCGTGCGCGCAAATGAGCGAAGACGCCGAGACAGGCGCCTTCGTCAAAGACCAGTGCCGGAAGGGCATCGCCAAATTCAACGAAGCTACGGACAAAACGAAAGCCCTCAGCAAGGTTCTACACGAAATCTTTCCTACGGTAGTGTGCAGTAACTATATGGTAATACAGGACCTATATGCGGCTTGGATTGGAGCATTGAAGAGCGAGCTTATACGTCAAAATCATGTTGAGCATAATAAGTGTTGTACACAAAATCTATAAATATTCTTTTAAAAAGGAAGAGTTCGTCGACGATCTGGCCATGACTTCGATGGCCCGCTTGTGGGAGGTCGGGAAGTCGGAGCCGATCAAGGTTGGCAAGGCGTCCCCCACGGAGGGCACGATGCCGTCGAGCATCTACATGATCCTGAAGTACGCCGAAAATTTTGAGGAGGGCGTGAAGGCGAACGCGATGGTCGGCGGCGACAATGCTTCCCGCTCCATCGCCATCGGCATGGTCTTGGGTGCGTACCAGGGGGCGAAAAAAATGCCTTCCGATTTGGTAGCGAAACTGCATGCCACGGAAGATGCGAACCGACAATTACAAAAATTACCACTACTGCGTGACTAATTTAATTCATAATATTATCGAATTTGCAGTTTCATGTTCGCAGTATGACTGCCTACGTAATATTGAGAATTCCGGGCGGTAGATCATGATGCGAGTTGTCGCCCGTATTACTTGTCGAATATGCGTAAATTTCGTTCCGAAAGACAGAATCATGACTAAAGTTGTTTCTTAATATTTTAAGACAATGACACTACTACCCCTTCCGCTAGTGTGACCTGCACATTTCCTATTAATGCAGCATATGGAACAGCCTCATGAACGTTGTATCGAATCACATTTGACATAATTATGAAAACACATCCTTTTTGTTTGAAAAATTGTTAGCAGTATTTGGGAAATTCACGAGACCTCAAAACAAACGGTTCGGCCGAGGTCACTCTTTCGCATACCTTGTGTATTCTTCTAATGGGAAGAAAAAAATGACGTCCACTGTTCAATCCCGTCCCGCCTTCTCCCAGCGGACTCCGAGCTGAATTTCGCGATCGTTGTTTACAAACACCGCCCTCAATATTAGATGTGATTTGGAACGAATGATATTGATTGCTGCATATTTATTACAAGGTGACATTATGACATGAATACTGCCCTCAATACTAGATGTGACTTGGGAAGGCACAATAGCACTGAGAGGCATATTATACAGGACATACATGAGTGTAATTTTTTTGTTGGATCAACCGGCGTAAATGGCGTTCCTTGCAACATTCCATAGTCACATTGCGAGCGGAGCACCGCACGTGTCACCACCAATGTGTTCTGCGAGTCGTGATCTGCGACAAAGGCGTCTTGTTCTGCGACCTGCGTATTCTCTTCTGGCATCAGATTTTCAAACACGCAATGGAGTAAATGAATAACTGTTATTCACTTGAGGTACTGACATTTGGAGGTAGCGGTAGTTTGAGGTAGTGGGATCATTTTGAGGTAGCGGGATTTTGAGGGAGTGGGATTTTGGGGCAGTACCCAAAGCGTCTGAGACTGAGCCATTCGTCCGAAGCGTCTATCACTGCTAAATGTAGTCTACTATTATGTTTGATGTGATGAACGCTAGCAATTTTCGACCAAAGATGGCGAAGACCGCACCTCATTCCTTCAGGAACGAAGTCCACATGACGAGGTCCCGCGGGCTCGAGCGTACGCCCGTTTTCAAGATGCTCGTCTTGATGGTGCTTCCAATTTTTTTCGTGCCGGAAAAAGTCCGCGCGCTGAATTTGGCAGCCACCTACTCGGGAGAGAACAACGAGCAGAGCTCTTTTTCTACAGCTGATAACAACACTCCTACTTTTCCTACTACTCGTAACGATACCTCTTCCAACAACACTACCAGCAATGCGCATGCGGGACCCACCACAACAGCGTTGCTCTCCTATGACGATTTCGAAAGCGCGGAATCCGACGTATCCCGTCTCTTGCGGCTGCGCGCGGAGGAGGAGGCTGCCGACGAGAAGGAGAAGAGTTTGTGGCACAAAAAAACGCTAAGTTTCGTCGCACAAGGCGACGATGTCTTCTCAGGTGGTTCTTTTCCCGACTTGACAGCTGCTTGAAAGCACATTGATATAGACATTTAGAATGTACCAGGTCTTTTGTTAGATTACACTAGAAAACACATTGAAATTGAATGTTTTAGGTGTCCCGCACGTGCAAGTGGACGTCTTGTCGGACACGAGGACGCAGAGTCACAACGCGGTGTTTTCAGACGGGACAGAAGAAGTAATCAGGGAGCCTGAAGGTGAGAATTCTCAGAAGAAGAAGACTGCACGCGTCGTTTTCTACGGTCCCGCGCCCACCCTTTTGCAGTATTTAACGGACGACGGCCGTCCCGAAAATCAGCTGCGCCATGCTCTGATCGCTTTAAGTGATTGTTCTCATCACCTAGCAAGTGGCGGTGTCGCCGCTTCCTCCTCTCAGACAAAAGAAGCATTTCTCGCACAGAGGTCGACTAGTGTTAATAATGCCTTTGATGACAGTCCGGTAGTGCATGTGCTGACGCAAGAACTCCCGGGGTCTGCTTTTTTGGAGTCTCACGAGGCCTTGTTTTTTGCAAACCCCTCCTCAAAAGAAATCCCCCAAAAGACCACCAAAGAGCACCGTGAAGCCTTGCAACGTGCGGTGCGAGGGTCCGTTTTCTACGAGGAAGTTTCCAAAAAGTTCGTCTTGAGTCTTCGGACGACGCACCCGGCAGCGCTGAATTTCGTAAAAACGACTTCAGGGTTCTTAGCGGCGTCCAATTACGGAGCAGTCGGGGACAAGCACTCGGAAAGGGCATCGTTCCCGACATTGAACCGCTTTCATGTGGTCTTCACGCATATTCGTTTGGTCGCCGAGGCGTTGGGTCGGAAAACGAATTATCTTTCGGAAACGAAAGGTGCTGCGCAGTATGATTTCTTCGGGCTTCGTGTAGCTCTAGCATTTCTGCGGCGTCTGTCCAGGAGCGCGCACGAGCTGTCCGGAGTGCCCGCGCAAGAGTTTTTGATAACGTTTTTGGCGGAAGAGTTTTTGAAAAGTCCGCTCGCCCCGGTGAGCACACCCCAACTCCAAGCTGCGGCGGAAATTCTGCTTTTCGGGGAGACCGTTGCGCGCCTGGCGACGGAGCTGGAGTTTTTGTTGGAGCAGCAGAGCGACTTCGGGGAGGAGAGCCTTCCCGCACCATTCAACTCAGAAGATGTAGTAGACGATGAGTACCGGCGAGAGCAGGATGACACGGATTTTCTCCTAAGTGTGATTCGGTCCGAGGCGCAGCTTTTGGCGGAGCACTACGGTCCCACGCGGAGCACTACAGGGAGCGGATCTTCGTCCGAGGATCCTCCGGATAATTCTCAGAGGAGCCCTGGGGGCGTTGCTTCTTCCCCGGGGCCCGATTTTTCGGAACCTTATTCGTTCGCGGAAGTGATGCTCTCCCTGAGGGCGGGGTTGTGCCACTCGTTTGTGCTCTTCCTGGCGCACGTGGACCTTCCCGGGGACGTTTACGATGCCGCGCAACTGCAGCATTTGCGGAATCGCAAAATTGGGGATGCGACTGAAGACCGTCCCACGAAAAATTCGGGCCCGGGCTTCATCGCGAATCCTTTTGGCAGTGAAAATAAAGCGAGAGCGAAGGCGCGTGCGAAGACAAGAGCTTCTTCACAGAAAAAAGACCACCAAGAGGACGCTGAGAATGAGGATGGTGATCGGGAAGAAAAAGAAGATGCTGAAGAAAACGAGGAATACGACGATGGCTTCTTTTTCCAAGAGGGGCGGCGGCACGCCAAGAACAACGCGAAAAGTGCGTCCTCTGCGAATACCGACGAGAATGGTAATCCGGAAGATGGGAGTACTGGCCCAGAAGAAAAGAAGGAACAAAAAAAGGAGGAGAAGAAACTGAACAAAAATGTGCAGGTGGCGGCGGATTTGTTATGGCATTTGAAGAGTTTTTATGCCGATCAATTGGACGAGCTCTCTACTGATGAAGCGGCTGAGAAAGAGCGTTTCGAATTAATAGCAATGACTGAGAGTGCGGTTGACGAGTTAGACAAACTCTTCACCGCGTTGTTTCGAGCCAACACGAAGGCGGTGCAGAAAGATTTACTACAATTAGCTGATAATTTGCGCAAGCGTTTTTTGAAGATGATGAAATCATTTTTCCACGAGGATAAAATTTTGGCTAGAGATGACTTGTCGCCAATCGAGAAGGAAAAGAGACGCAAATTGGGCGTCGCGCTTCTCGGTTGCAAGGAGGAGGCGGACAAAATCAAGGTTGACCTCGTACGGCGCATCGGGGGGGAGGACACTTCTGGCTCTTTTGCCGAGGAGAAAGCGGAGAAGGAGAAGCAGAGGCAAGAGGACAAGAAAGATGCTTCGAAGAAAAAGAATAGATTCCTTCGCAGGAAAAGAGGAATCGACAAGGATCTGATGCGGCACCCGGCTTTTCGGTTCGTGGCGCGCCGGGCGTCGTCCATACATAGCTCCCATAGCAAGAAAAAACCAGAACATTCAGCCCAAAAAACTCCAGAAGAAGAATCCGAAGATTTTCATTGGTTGGCGACCTCCCTCGCGGAACAGGTGGTGTTGAGCAGCCAGATCATGCAGGATTATCAGGATTACTGGGTCAGTGGCGACATGGCGTTGCCGCAAACGCGTATTTTCCTATTGTCCGAAGCGGTGTTCGACGAGCCTGAGGGCGACGTTTTTCCTGCGAGCAGTGTTGTTGCGGCCGTGGAGAATGCTCCGGCGCCCACACGTTGTTCTGGGGAGCCACACGTTGATTCAGATGCGCTCGCCTTGCTGCCTGATTCTAGTTTATTTTCCCGGCCTGTCAACAGTTTGCTGACAGGAGGAGTTGATTCCTCAGTAGTAGTGACAACAGATGCAGAAAAGGCGCTAGCGAAAGGCGTTCTCGCGGCGGTGCCGGCGGCCGAGTTCCAGGTCGATGATAAGGTCGTGCTTAAGGGTTTCCAGAAGGGGAACAACGTCCGCTACAACAACAAGCTAGGCATATTTTTTCATCGACATTTGATTATATCATGTTTTGCAAGATGGCATGTGGTCGCTAGCAGTATATATTACATCACGATTATTGACATTACAGAATCAATGCAGAGACAGGGACCCCGTTTTTGGATATTATATGTATCCAAACGACAAACGACAATTTTTCCAATTTGACTATTATACTGCAGGTGTCGTCGTTGGCAAGCACGCCTGTGGAGATCGCGGTCTGCGCTGTCGGAGGTGTGGGACCAGGAGTACTGCAGACTGCACTCGATGCGGGTCCACCGCCAAATACGAGGTGCGCTGTCTCGACGAGAATGGGGAGACCTGGAGCACGCAACTCCCGGGGATCAATGCACGACCGGAGAACCTGGAGCTCCTCATGGATCGTGTCCGAGACCCTCAGCCGGTGCCGCCCCCCGAGGGGCCGCAAGAGGAGTTATTACCGATCCCAGCGGGAGCGGGTCCGACCTACAGTGTACCTCTCGACGAAGCGGTAGGCACGGCGTCGCCGCAGGTCGCTAGCCCGGTTGCACAAGCCTTGGTGCCTGATTCTAGTTCCTCTCGGTCTGTCAACAGTTTTCTGACAGAAAAAGTCGATCCCTCGGTTGTAATGACAACAAGCACTAGTGACCAGTACTCGGAAATAAATGTAGTCACAAGCAGCTCCCCTGGGGACAGCGGGGACAAGGAGGTCCCCTTAGAACAGTGGGGTCCACCTCAGAGTTACAGTGGCGATCGGGTCCCGATCGGTGGGGGTTTCGAGTCCGCGGCCTACAAAAAGGCGGTGGCCACCTCCTACGAGTGGCACCCCGAAGCGTTACCCGAGGATGCTATGAGAACACCAAAAACCGTCCGGCTCAAGGCACCTTATTGCTCCCGCGATGATGGGTGGGACCACAAGTTAACGATAAAAAGCACAACCGCATGGACGCCAAGAGCTCATATTTCTCCGAAGTATTCTCAGCAGCAGAACAGTCATGATAAGTCGCAAAAAACGAAAAATCACGGAAAGGAAGAAGTGGTCGATCCACCCTTGATCGAGCTTTTTCCTCACTTCGCAAACAAAAGAGTTCATGCTAACACTTGGCTAAACCACGAACAAGACCCAGAAGACGAGGCGGCCAAACTCTCTCATAATATTGACCCTTCTTCTAGAAAAGAATTCTTCCGGGATTCCTTCGGGAAAGGACATCCGGACGAGCTATGTTCGCACGCGACTTGGTCCCATTCTCGTGCGGGGGGCAAGTTCAAGCCGCTCCAGCTGAAGATCCGGGGGGAAGCCGCGAAGGACGATTTGGCGCGGGCGCGCGCGGAAGAGCTTGAGAATTACAAGCAAACGCTACTGCACAAATACGAGTGGGAACGGCAGTCCAAGTGGAAGGGTAAGTATCTACATTTTTTCGTAATTCTACATAACATTGTGATTGTATCAGCCCCGCTTCATGGTCCGCACTTGTCACCAGTGTTTTTGTTGAACTATTGTTTCTCTCATTTTGCACAGCGGCATTATTGCCCAAACTACTACCGCGAATTCCATAATACCGCCACTGTCATCACCTCCGTTACTTACATTTTAATTTATAATACAATAGTACCCAGTATTCTCCGATCTTATGCATGCCGATATTATACTTATCTAAACTGAGTCATATTGGAACTATATTCAAAACCAGCACTAAGTAAGTATACAAAAAAAAAGGTCCGGGCATTGATGACTACCAGGACCTGGGCTGGACCCGAAAACGGAAAAAGATCAACAGAAACATAGACCCGACCCGCGAAGCGCTCGAAAAATTGGTGCCTTCGGTCATTCACCGTGCGAAGCTCCCCCTCAATATGCTGACCTGCAGACTGGCACCCTGGGAAGAGTTCCACAAGGGCCCCCGTTTCCCCGATGTTCAGACAAGTGTTCAGCAACAGCTCGACGCAGCGGAGATGGTTGTGGCGGACACGGCTGCGATGGAGATTCCCGCCGCGGACACGGCTGCAGCAGACACGGCCGCAGCAGACACGGCTGCAGCAGACATGGCCACAGCAGACACGGCCGCAGTAGACATGGCCGCAACGGAGATTCCCGCAGTGGAGATGGCTGCGGCGGACACGGCTGCGACGGAGATTCTCGCAGTGGACACGGCTGCGGCGGACACGGCCGCAGCGGAGAAGGCGCTCCGGGCGCGAAGGCTACAGTTCTTCAGGGACGCCAAGGTGCACTTGGGGGCCGACAGTGAGTCGCACCGTTGGCGCTCCTTCCTGCAGAGCGTCAAGCGGTTTACCTACCACCACCAGTCCCGCGACGAAACCTTGCGGGAAGCGCGGGAGATCTTTTGGTCGGAAGATCTTGAAGATCGACCAGAAGATCTTCGGTTATATCGGGAGTTCTTCAAGGTATTGCCCAAGGAGGACCCTGCTGCGGCGGACACGGTCGCAGCAGACATGGCCGCAGCAGACAATATTCCGGAATTGACTGACGTATTTTGATCTAGAGGTGCGTCTGATATTCAGGCTGGCAGCTTCGATTTCTATAAATCTTTTTATGGGATGACTCGTATAATATTTAATTTTTGGATTTTAATTTATTAACCTTTTTTCAACACGCCGTTTCGCTCGCGGCTCAAACAGCATTAATATTATCAATAGCAGAAGATTCAAGAAGAATGTACACTGCAAATAGCAGCAGTGTAGTAGTACTGTGTTATCTATGCCGTGTAGTAGTACTGTGTTAACAAAGCGAAATCATAGGCGGTACGCAATGCCCCGCATGATATTGGGGAACACCAGAATGTTCATCATTCATTGTATAGCAATATTTTTACTGCAGTAGAGTGCACCAGAAGAGTGCGACTATGATTTTACCGTTTTTTCTTTATACCAATTGTATTCTATTCAATAGTGAAGGTGGTCATTCGTCTGGCACGATCAAAGGCATTCGTGGATGTTATCGACCAGCTTTTATTAAATGAATATCGTCAGTTTTCGACATGTTGAC
>Ga0099797_100382_pt2 | contig 27390 bp, 29 predicted proteins | sample Uncmet_Sort48C_1_FD_89871 | JGI IMG/M metagenome (GOLD analysis project Ga0099797, IMG submission 89871) | Marine eukaryotic communities from CALCOFI LINE 67, Pacific Ocean - C012_Sort48C_1 | ecosystem: Environmental > Aquatic > Marine > Oceanic | place: Pacific Ocean: Monterey Bay | collected... | reverse complement strand
TGTTGCGTCGATTGTTGATATTTTTTCTCCTTAAGTTTTTTCTTTATTCGGTGGAGGGTTTGTTATTGTGGGGCTGATATTCTATCTGGTGTGTTTCTTAAGTCCGGGTATTTATCGGATCCCCCGAGAGTAGGCAGTAGAGATTAAGCCAGAAAGTAGTGAGTCTAGATTATGTCAGAAGGTAAAGAAAAAGATTGAGGGAAGTCGGAGAGCAAGGATGTGAGTAGTTACGGAACGGGCGACATTATGATTTACAAAACGAATGCGTGCAGTTCTTCTGTTTCTTTTTTCGTGTCTGATAAAGAATTTAAGATTAAAAAAGCGCTTTTTTACCTTAAGTTTGGTCTAGTTATTGCTGGAAAAGAAGAAGGAAAGAGCTAAACAAGGAAGGCCAAAAAACTGTGAGGAAGGAGCAGCTAAGAGTAGAATCGGAAAAGGCTAGAAGTTTCAAAAGCATTCGTAAAATATTGGAAGACGCAATAGACCAATTATGGCACATGAGTGCATTCGGGCGAAGTGGATTCTGACGCAGGGAGTCGAAAGCTTGTCCCAGTCTCCAGCCAGTCCGATATTTCCGGCGTCAGTGTCTATGTCCATGCGCAGTCTAGTCTCTTGAGGTCTGCCATTGCGATTTTCTTCAATCTCTGTAGACTACAGCAAAACTTATTTTTTCTTTGAATGATATATCATATTTAGACGGTAAGTATATGTCCGATCTGTTGGTCGGTTCTTCCTTATGGAATCTCCATGAATGTCCGATCTGTTGGTCGGTTATTCCTTGTGGAATCTCCATGACTCGAGTGTCCGATTTGTTGGTCGGTTCTCTTCCTTGAATGTCGATGATAATTTATGTCCGATCTGTTGGTCGGTTCTTCCTTGAATGTCGATAATAATTTATGTCCGATCTGTTGGTCGGTTCTTCCTTGAATGTCGATAATAATTTATGTCCGATCTGTTGGTCGGTTCTTTAATTTCCTGTGGTCTCATTTTCCTCGAAGTTTCGGGATTTGGAGGGTACAGAAGTTTCTTTTTGGTGTTGTCTGTCATTATGATTTGGTATGTTACCCGATTCTAGTATGTGTTCGAAATTTTCACGGTGAGTTTTGAGTCGTTGATTCTGAAGGGTGGCAGCGTTCGATGGTTGTTGCAGTGTTGATTCTGTTGTTGCTATGCAGGTTTGCGGTGTTGATTCTGATGTATCTGATTCAGAGTCTCTGAGGGTAAGTCTAGGCTCGAGCATATGATATTCGATGCGTCTTCCATTGAGAGTGAGAGCGTGTTTGGGCCTTTCAGTCGGTATTCTAGAGCGATAAACAAAAAAAAAGAGCGATAAACCAGAGTTGGCGTCGTAGTTTTGCGTTGTCATTGGCAACGATCTTGATTATGAGACATGTTAATCTTGAAAATGAGACATGTTAAGAACATTGAGAAAAATACTGACAGGCTCGATCTATTAAATTGCCAATTTTTGTTTCCGACTAATGAATCACTAGTGAGTGCCTCTGAGGAGTCGAACGGTTCGTCGAACCTGAAAGCCCTGAATTTTTATTATCCGCATGATAATGCCACACGTTTTATTATCCGCCTGATAATGCCGCATACATTGTCCTGATTCAGATCTTTTATTATCCGCATGATAATGCCACACACATGGTAACCATGATGGTTTAAGTTTTTTAACTTTCAAAATTATCCTTCTCCACGGACCACCAGATAGTTAGGAGTTACAGTAGTCGTTTTCATTAAAATTTTTTCCTGGTGAACTTAAGTTTTGCCCAGCCAACACAAACAGAAGGAAGTCCACAACGTATCGCGCTCGGAACGGCATCGTGCGAACAGCATCGACAGCAGTACCAACTGTCAGCATTGGTTACGCATTACTATTGTGGGGGTGGACCGCCCACAAGTAAGTTGCTTGTGCGAATCCGTTAAAAAAGAACGGCCTCCAGCGGACCAGAGAAGTTAGTCTAGTCATAAAAAAAAAAAAAAACAGTCATTTGAAAAAAATGGCACGTCGTTTCCCAATCTACAAACCTCACGGGGAGCCGATTTGGATTGATCCGATCAATGTAACCACGCCAAATCTAAGCAATTTAACCAACACAACTTCTGAATCTATCAAGATCCATGACCTTCAAAATTATTTACTCGAAAAATATCCCGAGCTGTTCCCGATAATTGTCCCGACAGAGGCGACGCAACCAGAAAAGAACACTGAACCAGAAAAGAACACTGAAGGAAAGATATTTACCGCAAGCTTAAAGCATCCGTGCCAGATACAATTCTACAAGGATTATTGTCTCATGGATAGACTCACCAATCCGCTCGCGAAGTACAATTACCACTTAGCCCAATACCATGCTGACAAGGATGTGAAGATAGTGCCGACGACAAGTAGTACAATGGATAAGATAGTGCCAACGACAAGTAGTACAATGGATAAGATAGTGCCAACGACAAGTAGTACAATGGATAAGATAGTGCCAACGACAAGTAGCACAACAATTCCAAAAAGACATCCGCCGTCGAGCTTTGAAAAATTACATTGGAATGGTGCACGGTCGGAGCTTTTTTTGGAATGTACACAGTCGGACAAACTGTACAGTGGCGATATTTTAAGTTCGGACGATATACAGAAACTACACAGCGGCGAAATTGTTTTGCGTTTCGTCGTTCTGGGTATTCGAGAAACAATGAATCTAGATGATATTCTCGAGAAAAAAAGCGAAGAGCCCGAAATTCTCGACGGTCTGTGTGTTTTGCGTGCACAGGCGGCAACTGTAAAAGGCAGGGTAGCCCTTGCCAATGCGATAAAAGCTGGTCTTCTTGTTTTGTCTTGTGAGATATCTTGTGAGATTCAAGGCCCTCCACGGCTAGTAGGGGGCACAGGCACTGCAACAGATAAGGACGACAAAGAGAAAACAACGTTGCCGGAACATAGTGCCCCGAGTGAGAACAAAAAGGGAAAAAAGGAAAAGGAGGAGAAAAAAGAGAAGAAGGAGAAAAAGGAAGACAAAAAAGAGAAGAAGGAGAAAAAGGAAGACAAAAAAGAGAAGGAGGATGACAACGGGAACAGCTCGCAGATGGGCGCGAATCAATCCGCAGGAGGAGAGTCAATCCGAGGAAGGTTGCCAGTGCCACAGTCATCCGATTCTTCGGATGATGAGCAGATAATGAAGGGGCTCGATCAGAAGGTGAGAATCTCGCGAGAGAAGAAAAGCCGTGCCAATGCCGCTTCTTCTCCGAATAATGACTGGAGCAGCAGCATGTGGACTACAATCCTCAAAGGTGGCATCCAGGAATTCTGTTACGGCCATTACGGCGCTGGATTCTCCGAAAACGCTGAAATATCTGGGACTCGGTCTGAAAATCTAACATTCAAATATCTGGGACTGGAGAGTATGTATCCAAAACTCAAATATCTGGGACTGGAGAGTATGTATCCAACACTCAAAGACTCAAATAATATTTGCGAGGACTCGAATATGCATCTGGGAAATTTCGAAAGACAAAAAACACATCTGTCCCTCGAAGACACGAAAGCCATCGCTGAGGGATTGAAAGCAAATACGTCACTGACTAGCTTCAGTCTGGATATGCCGCTAAGTCAACAGTCATCCATTTCCGAGTCTGAGATACTCAGTGAGTATATGATTGTGGCCGCGCTCGATCTAAAAAATAACAGAAATCTCAGAAGTTTGAGGTTACCGGTTTTTTCATCCCAAGCCAACCTCATCGCCGTTGCCTTGAGGACAAACACTGCCCTGCTGAGTCTGCAACTCTGCGGGAATAAATTGGGCGCCATTGCCATGTGCATCATTGCCCGCGGCCTCAAAGAGAACAAGCAGCTCGAGTTACTGAATTTGGCTGGCACAGATGCAGGGCCAGAAGGCGCCAAATACATCGCCGATGCTCTCAAAGTGAATACTACACTCCGTGTTCTCAATTTGGGCACCAACGGTATTACTAAAGCACTCGCATCTTCAGGCTACGCGGCACATGGCGTGGAAGCGCTTGCCGATGCTCTCAAAGTGAATACTGCGCTTCGTGTTCTCAATCTGGAAAAGAACCTCGTCGATTCTCGTGGCGCGCAAGCGCTTGCCGATGCTCTCAAAGTGAATACTGGCCTGAAGAGTCTTCACTTGGGACGCAATCTCATATTTGTCGAGGGCGTGCGAGCGCTTGCCGATGCTCTCAAAGTGAATATTACGCTTGAGGCTCTCGATTTGAGAGACAGTCTCATAGGGATTCACAGTGGATTTTGTGATGCGCCAGCGCTTGCTGCTGCACTCGAAGCGAAGTTTATTGGCCTCGAGGATCTGATAGGTATAGGCCCCTATATAGGCCCCTATGCGCTTACCGGTGCTCCCAAGCTTAACCTGGTGAACACAGCCGAGGCCTTCTTGCGCGTCGTCTATCAACGTGGTACGCAAGCCATCGCCGATGCTCTAAAAGTGAATACTGGCCTCAAAAGTCTGAATCTGGACAACACCGGCGTCAGGACAGGCGGCGCGCAATCGCTTTCAGATGCTCTGAAAGTAAATACTGGCCTCAAAAGGCTGAATCTGGACAATAACTTCATCCAGACAAGTGGCGCGCAAGCGCTGGCCGATGCTCTCAAAGTAAACGTAACGCTTGAGGATCTTCGTCTGGAATACAATGGCATCGAGACACGTGGCGCGCAAGCGTTTGCAGATTCTCTGAAAGTGAATATTACCCTTCAGAGTCTTCATTTGAGACGTAACCTGATACAGTTCCAGGGCGCGAAACTGCTTGCCGATTGTCTCAAAGTGAATACTGGGCTCAAAAGTCTCTCCCTGGCTGAAAATTTAATCGGTTCACAAGGTGTGAAAGCCCTAGCTGAGTCGCTCAAAGTAAATGCCACCCTCCACAGCCTCAGCCTTCCGAATCAGCTGGGGTTCTTCCTTCAGGGCCTGCAAGCCATCTCCAATGCTCTCGAGGTTAACACGACATTAAAAAAACTTTACTTAGATCTCACGGGGGTGAGGGAGATTCACAAACAAAGCGAAGAAATTAAATCCATTTTCGTCCATGTGTTAAAAGACGTCTTTTCAAAATCATATGGAAAAGAAAAAAGGGTAATCATATGGAAAAGAAAGAAGCCTGCGGCAGAAAAATCAGGATCACTAAGTGATCCTCGACTTGGTCCACCTAAACAGTGCGTAATGACCGGTGGTCCCTCGTATCTCCCCCCGAGCAATATTCCATTTCAAAAAAGTGCGCAAAACGACCACAGTGTTTCCGACCTGTGTTGCACGATATTTTGTGGGTTAATTAGGATATTTTGTGAGTTAATTAGATGTTTTCTCACAGGTAATGTGTCCTTGGCGGACGGAAGATCGTGATCAATGTGTCTCCTTGGCGGACGGAAGATCGTGATCAATGTGTCTCCTTGGCGGACGGAAGATCGTGATCAATGTGTCTCCTTGGCGGACGGAAGATCGTGATCAATGTGTCTCCTTGGCGGACGGAAGATCGTGATCAATGTGTCTCCTTGGCGGACGGAAGATCGTGATCAATATGTCATACAGGCGGACGGAAGATCATGATCAATGTGTCATACAATATCATGATGAGGTCGGATCCGATGAGGTCGGATCCACGTCTTAAGGACACAAGATCATGATGACTCCCATAAGCTCAGGCAATGTGTCAGGCAATGTGCTAGTAGTTGAGGCCAGAAGTTCTGGTCTTAGGCTTAGCACGAGTTCTGAAGGAGCTATTACAGTGACGTTTGGAGCTACTACAACCGGAATCAATGTATATATTCACAAAAATAGTGGCCGTAAGTATTCTGTATTCTGTTTTGGTGGCCGTAAGTCTAGAGCGTAAGTACAAACTATATACAACTACAAAAAGTTACGATTCTGAGTTCAGAAATGAACTGAAAGTCTTGCCAATGAGAAAATCCATTGGGACAAAAGAGGTCGTCATCCATTGGGACACTTTGTATCCAATGAGAAAGTCATATCATATATGACGCAGGGAGATTTTAATTTATCGTCAAGAACACAAGAACCCCATGCGATCAAAATCACGACGCTATTTAAGAAGTTACACAACTCCGTCCAACCAAAATCACGACGCTAAGGACAATTCCGTCCAACCAAAGTGGACTCTATTTACGGTGGTCCCGAGGGGACTCTATTTACTGTCTCAAATGATTCAGATATCAGACATTTACTGCTCGTAATTTACCTGTGATAGATCCTGCTCGGGTCTGGTGACGTCAGTCTTTGACTTTTTTTTTTTCGGCAAGGAGAAAGCTGAGATCCTGTGAAGTTTTGTCCGTTTCAATGTTTGCAACGAGAAAGCTGAGATCCTGTGAAGTTTCGTCCTTTTTTTTTTTTTTGATTTTCATCGTATGCCTGGTGGTATGCAGTATATCGCATAATGCCTGCTAGCATGCAGTAACGTTTGCGAAATTATCTTAAGTTAGTAATAGTATATTTGCTACGCTAGTAATAATATCGTCCGACTATAAGGCATAACGTTCATAACGAATTTGTCACGCGTTTAAGTATATGATTGCGTATAATTGATTTCATTTTGACATCACGATTGGCAACTGATGCAAGCTATCACGATCGGCAACAGGTGGGGTTGATTCTTAAGTAATGGACATTGTGCAGATTGATCCAGGACTCCTTCCAACCGAGCTCTCTGCAAAGACTAGTGTTCGAAACTTTCACAGAGGCCGTTGTCAGTCAACGGGATATAATTTGATTGTCCTCCTTTGATTTTTCTCTCCACGTCAAATACTGTGGCAGTGTCGTGTTTATGAAGGAAGCGTATCAGTTTGGGTGTGATATGTGTCAAGCTGCGGGAACTTGAATTTGTATGTCTTAATTTCTTCCTTTTTTATGCTGAGTTTCTTCCTTTCTGTGCATGAGGTTTTTTCCGATTTTTTTTCATGGATTGAGATCTCGTGTGATATCGGTGTTTTCATTTTTTTGTTTATCGATTGAGATTCTCGTGTGATATCGGTGTTTTCATTTTTTCATCGATTGAGGTCTCGTATGATATCGGCGTTTTCATTTTTTTATCGATTGAGATCTCGTGTAGTATCGGCGTTTTCATTTTTTTTTTTATCGATTGAGATCTCGTGTGATATCGGTGTTTTCATTTTTTTGTTTATCGATTGATATCTCGTGTGGTATCCGATCGGCGTTTTCATTTTTTTTTTTTTTCGATTGAGATCTCGTGTGATATCGGCGTTTTCCTTTTTTTTTCATCGATTGAGATCTCGTGTGATCTCGGCGTTTTCATTTTTCATCGATTGAGGTCTCGTATGATATCGGCGTTTTCATTTTTTTATCGATTGAGATCTCGTGTAGTATCGGCGTTTTCATTTTTTTGTTTATCGATGGAGAATCTCGTGTGATATCGGTGTTTTCATTTTTTTTTTTTATCGATTGATATCTCGTGTGGTATCCGATCGGTGTTTTCATTTTTTTTTTTCGATTGAGATCTCGATTGAAATCGGCGTTTTCATTTTTTATCGATTGAGATCTCGTGTAGTATCGGCGTTTTCTTTTTTTTTTTCGATTAAGATCTCGTGTGGTATCGGTGTTTTCTTTTTTTTTTTTTCGATTGAGATCTCGTGTGATATCGGCGTTTTTTTTTTTTCGATTGAGATCTCGTGTGATATCAGCGTTTTCATTTTTTTTATCGATTGAGATCTCGTGTGATATCGGCGTTTTTTTTTTTCGATTGAGATCTCGTGTGATATCAGCGTTTTCATTTTTTTTATCGATTGAGATCTCGTGTGATATCGGCATTTTTTTTCGATGGAGATCTCGCGTGATATCGGCGTTTTCATTTTTTCATCGATTGAGGTCTCGTATGGTATCGGCGTTTTCATTTTTTTATCGATCGAGATCTCGATTGACATCGGCGTTTTCATTTTTTTATCGATGGAGATCTCGTGTAGTATTGGCGTTTTCATTTTATTTTTTCGATTGAGATCTCGTGTGATATCGGCGTTTTCATTTTTTTTCATCGATAAGGATTTCGTATGATATCGGCGTTTTCATTTTTTTATCGATTGAGATCTCGTGTGATATCGGCGTTTTCAATTTTTGAATCGACAGAAATTAATCTTGACAGCCGGACTTAAATTATCCAAAGACTCGACTTTTCTGTGGAAATATTGCGAGGATTGGCCATGATTGGAGGATCATTGTGATTTAGATTCGAAAAGTCCGGTCGTTGCGGGAATGTGATGGCCGAAACTATTCTCGAAAAAGATCTCGCGTGATATCGGCGTTTTCTTTTTTTTTTTTTTCGATTGAGATCTCGTGTGATATCGGCGTTTTCTTTTTTTTTTTTTTTTATCGATTGAGATCTCGTGTGGTATCGGCGTTTTCATTTTTTTTATCGATTGAGATCTCGTGTGATATCTGCGTTTTCTTTTTTCCGATAGATCTCGTGTGATATCGGTATTTTCTTTTTTTCGATTGAGAATCTCCTGTGATATCGGCGTTTTCCATTTTTTGAATCGACAGAAATTAATCTTGACAGCCGGATGTAAATTATCTAAAGCTCTGATTCGATTCTTCTGTGGTAATATTGTGAGGATTCGCCATGATTGGAGGATCATCGTGATTTAGATTCGGAACGTCCAGTCGTTGCGGGAATGTGATGGTCGGAACAGTTCTCGAAAGAGTCTCCCTCCAATATCAGCGCTCAGAATAGCACAGCGGTTTTCCTCACGTTCCAGTGGTTCATTGCTGTTAGGTCGGCGTTTCGGTTGAATCATAGCCAGTCGGTTGCTTTCTTGATGTGCATGGTCGAAGGTCCGAAAAACGGCCGACAGGTACAGAGAATTTGAAAGTCATCAGCTTTGGTGTGTGTCGAAGGGTGGTGTTGTTCGTGCGGTGTTAGTATCGTGCAGGATGGTCCTATGGTGCAGTATCAGCATGGGTTTCAGTGTCAAGCTGACCCCACAAATACCAAGAACAGGGGTCAAGTGTCAAGCTGACCCCACAAATACCAAGAACAAGGGTTAAGTGTCAAGCTGACCCCACAAATAGCAAGAGTATTGGAGCAGGGGTTAAGTGTCAAGCTGACCCATAAATAAAAATACCAAGAACAAGGGTTAAGTGTCAAGCTGACCCATAAATGAAAATACCAAGAACAAGGGTTCAGTGTCAAGCTGACCCCGCAATATTATCATGGCGAGACTCGTAAACTTCACAAAGTATCGAAGTTTGAATCTCAGAAATCATTGACTCAACATCATTCCTCCCAATTCACAGTGAATTTGCGCCGAAAAACTCGACTCCAAATCTACAATTCTGCTTCTTCACCTTTATTCTATAGGATATCAAAAATTTAGCTTCTTCACACACACACACCTCTAGAATAGTAATATTAGGGATCGAAATTGGGTTCGTGTCTGTAATACACTTACAGTACAGCCGTTTCTCATCATTTTTCCCAATTCGTTGGATCCGATTCCTCGGCTTCCACTTCTAAATCGAGTCCAATTCAATTGTCACAGTCACAGTGGAAGTACGTGATTACGTATACTAACTTATTATATTGCAGTAGGCTCTGATTGAGTTGCACAGTGAACAAAAAAAAAAAACAGTTCGCCATTGGTGTCTGATTTTAAGGCTCTCAGTCTACAAATTTACAATCTACAAGACTCTTAGTCTGACAGTGATTTATTCTGATTTATTCTAAACTGAAACAGTGTGAGTAGCTGACTCAAGTCCGAGTTGTGCCATTGGTATTGGTCATTGGTGTATTGGTGTCTGAGTCATTATTCAGTATTATAATTTGAAGGGTTCTATCTCTCGAGTCAAATTCTAAGACTAACTAATAGTAATTTTCAAAAAAGTCTAACTCTCGAATCAGATCCGGATTTCCGATATTGTAAACAATTCCCGAGGGATAATATTTCAGAAAAAAGTACAAAGAAACTCGTTGCCAAGAGAAAAACTCGAATAAAATGCCGTCATTGTCGTCTAAACCAACACCTTCTGGGTCCGTTCTGACTCCACCTGCAGCAACAGCACAAACGTCAGGATTGGCAGTATCTCCCAAAACCGTTGCTCCTGGAAAACAAGCACAAACGCAAGAACCTCCACCATCTTCCAAAACCGTTTCTCCTGCAGCGGCAGCACAAACGCCAGGACTGGCAATGTCTCCCAAAACCGTTGCTCCTGCGAAACAAGTACAAACGCAAGAACATCCGGTACCCTCCAAAACCGTTCCTCCTGCAGCGGCAGTAAAAACGCCAGGACATCCGGCACCTTCCAAAACCGAGGCATCTTCCAAAAACACAGCGCAAGAAACTAACCTCCAGGAGGAACACAGCACAGCGCAAGAAACTAACCTCCAGGAGGAACAATGCGGGAGGGAACACTGCGTAGGACTACGACTGACGAAGGATGATACGGCTAAGATTGTGCAAGGCTTCGAAGATGATGCCGAGTTTGACATGGACAAATGGAACGAGTGTGTCGGGGATGAACCAGAAGACCCGCTGTTGGAATGGATGCGCAAGACAGGGAAGTTCACAGATGTTGTAGATAAGGTTCAAGATTTGCACCATAATACTAATACTCTTCACAGTGCCGAAGTTGAAACTCTTCCAATGACAAGCGGGATCGAGCAGCACAAGAAGAAACAATATGAAAACAGTTTCGAAGCTTTTTACGCCAGCCATTACATGAAAGGAATGCGGCAAAAAATAGCTATGCTCAAAGAGGTGAAAGATCATCCACAACTGAAGATGAAGGAGGCTCTCCAGATTTTTGAAGAAAGGCCTCAGCTTTTCGACGCCATGATCGGCGAATTGATACGCGCTGAAGTCCGAGTCGACGTTCCGCAGTTCGTCGGGACGACCGAAGATTTCGAAGGAGAATGTGACGATTTCGAAGGACTCGAGTCAATCATGCGCAAGCTTGACGACTCTGTAGTCGGGGTAGCAAACAAGGGAAAGGCAGAGCTAGATGATTTTCTCCATTGTTTCCAGGAGTTTATTGTGTCGCTTTCTCATGATCTCCAAGTACTTCATTTTGATGACCTGGAAGAGGAAATCAGAACCGCATCGGAAAGGCATCACTGGGGGTGTAACGGAAAAGATGCGGATTGCAATGCGGCATCTGGTCTCTGGCTAAAATTGGAAACTAAAGTGCACGATGCGTATAACCCCCATGTTCATATTCCGAAGGACCTCGCTGATACGATAGTGATGCAATTCCCTCACCTACGAAAAGAAAGTGAAAAGCCAGCACATGGCAGCACTATCCTTTCTGCTGAAAAACAAGCAGTACAGCCAAAAAATTCGAACATCCAAACCGGTACAGAAAAAATCGAAGAACCAGCAAAATTAAATGACAGCACGCACTTTGTTCAAGGGACAACGCCATTCCTTTCTCCCGAAAAACAAGCAACACAGCCAAAATTTCCTGAAAAAACCCACCCTGCGGAATTGAAGACACCCTCTAACTCACCAACAAGCTCACCAACTTCCAAAACCGGCGCACCCCTCAACCTCCAGGCGGAACACAGCACAGCGCAAGAAACTAACCTCCAGGCGGTACAAAGCACAGCGCAAGAAACTAACCTCCAGGCGGTACAAAGCACAGCGCAAGAAACTAACCTCCAGGAGGAACAATGCACAGCGGAAACCAAATGCGTAGGACTACGACTGACGAAGGATGATACGGCCAAGATTCTGAAAAGCTTCGGAAATGATGTCGAGTTTGACCTGGGCCAATTGTTCTGGACAAATCAAACATTCCAATCGCATCCTTCCCCGCTGTTGGAATGGATGCGCAAGACAGGGAAGTTCATGGATGTTGTTGATAAGGTTCAAGTTTCTCCTCATCACCAACCGAAGAACAACGGGATCGAGCAGCACAAGAAGAAACAATATGAAAACAGTTTCAAAGCTTTTTACGCCAGCCATTACATGAAAGGAATGCGGCAAAAAATAGCTATGCTCAAAGAAATGATAGATCATCCACAACTGAAGATGAAGGAGGCGCTCCAGATTTTTGAAGAAAGGCCTCAGCTTTTCGGCGCCGACATCGAGACATATATATCCGCTGAAGTCGACGTTCCGCAGTTCGTCGGGACGACCGAGCTTTTTGAAGGACTCGAGTCAATCATGCGCGAGCTTGACGAAATAGAGGACTCTGTAGTCGGGGTAGCAAACAAGGGAAAGGCAGAGCTAGATGATTTTCTCCATTGTTTCCAGGAGTTTATTTCGTCGCTTTCTGGTGATCTCCAAAAACTTCATTTTATGGACCTGGAAAGGGAAATCAGCCAAGGGTGTAACGGATATGTGCAGGACGTGGCTAACTGCAATGCGGCATCTGGTCTCTGGCTAAAATTGGAAACTAAAGTGCACGATGCGTATAACCCCCATGTTCATATTCCAGAGGATCTTGCTAATACGATAGTGCGTCGGTTCCCTGATCTACAAAAAAAAATCGAACAGCCAGCAAATGACAGCACTATCCTTTCTCCTGAAAAACAAGCAGCACAGCCAAAAAATTCGAAAATCCAAACCGGTACAGAAAAAATCGAACAGCCAGCAAATGACAGCACGCACTTTGTTCAAGGGACAACGCCACTCCTTTCTTCGCAAACCCAAATAAGTCCGCTCCTTTCTTCGCAAACCCAAACAAGGCCACATGCTGCCAACTCGAAAAGCTCAAGCTTCCTCTCTGTCACCAAATTGCCCGCGCACCATGTGAGTCATTCGCCTCAACTCTTGTATCATGGAGCAATTCCATACGCAAGCTTCGCGTTGATGATCAGCGTTCTTTTTTTCCTGATGCTGGGTGTCAACAGGAATTTCAAGAGGCGCAATTGATCATGAATGTGCGTCCTGTTTCGATATTGAGAAAACAGTTCAAAGACTAAAGCGCAGAGGTGTAAGTCTTCATTTCACAATATTGAGTCTTGACAGATTCAGGAGACTTGAGGAGACTTGGACTAAGTAGTCTGAGTCATCAGATAAAAAAAAAGAAGATCTGTGTCCGGTCCGATGATTATGGTTCAATGTGTCCATTCGGATCTATGGCGTCCATTCGGATCTATGGTGTCCATTCGGATCTATGGCGTCCATGCGGATCTATGGTGTCCATTCGGATCTATGGTGTCCATGCGGATCTATGGCGTCCATGCGGACCTATGGCGTCCATGCGGATCTATGGTGTCCATTCGGATCTATGGCGTCCATTCGGATCTATGGTGTCCATTCGGATCTATGGTGTCCATTCGGATCTATGGTGTCCATGCGGATCTATGGCGTCCATGCGGATCTATGGCGTCCGTGCGGATCTATGGTGTCCATTCGGATCTATGGTGTCCATTCGGATCTATGGTGTCCATTCGGATCTATGGCGTCCATTCGGATCTATGGCGTCCATTCGGATCTATGGCGTCCATTCGGATCTATGGCGTCCATTCGGATCTATGGTGTCCATTCGGATCTATGGTGTCCATTCGGATCTATGGCCCAGCTGCTTTCCTCCGGAGCAGGTGCAGTCACGACGACCGACCTAATGATAGGCTCTGGAATCTATTTTCTTCTTTCAAAAAAAATACAAGGACCGATCTGATGATCGGTTCTGAGATGTATACTATTTTCTTCTAGATTTTCGATACAAATATATTAATGACCGACCCACTGATCGGCTCTGGATTCGAATCTATTTTCTTCTTTCAAAAAAAAGACAAGAACCGATCTAATCGTCGGCTCTGGAATCTATTCTCTTCTTTCAAAACAAATACAAGGACCGATCTAATCATCGGCTCCAGTCTGGTTTTTCTTCTCTTCAAAAATTATAATAGATACAACGACCGATATAAATCGGCTTTAACTATATCTATCATAACGTCGATTACCGATATGATTCAACTCGAATCTATGGATCGACTTTTTTCTGAGTTTCAGATTACAATGATTACAATGACAACGTTACAGACTACAATGATTACAATGACAACACAATGATCAAAATGACAACGTTATACGTCCTATCATCTATGGGGCGGCGTTTCTCTTTCGATTGTCATCTCTCTGTTTCTATTCTATCTCTCGATTATCATCTCTTTGTTTCTATTCTACTATCAGATTTGTGATGGTCGTCTTCTCTCATGGCCTGTATTCAATACAGTATTGGGGTAATTTAGTATTGCGGTGAGTCCCCAGAGGTAGTTTCCAAAGGGTGCCGGTTTCCCCCTCCGGTTTCCAACTCGGGAGTTGCAGGAGTTCAGTCACAAAAAAAAAAAGAAGTTCTGTATCTATTCTTGTCCCCTAACGAAAAGATCGAGATAAACGAAAAAATCGAGACAGTAGTGTCCTCCGACAAAGGATAGTGTCCTCCGACACAGTATATAACTCGAATTGTCGGGGAGTTGAAAACTGAAAGGCTAGAACTCCTCACGCGAGAAACTCCAGGCTGCCATGTGTCCTCAGATAGTAATGAAAACAAAACACAACCGTACGGTACAGAGGTGGCGTCCACAAACGAAACAGAGGTGCATTGGTGTCCACAAACGAAACAGATGCAGTGGCCTCAGACAAAACAGAGGCGGCCTCGTCGAGACGAGACAGAGGCAGTTTCCTCGTAAGGAAACAGACTCAGGCAGTGTCCTGAAACAAAACACCAGTGTCCTGAAACAGAACACCAGTGTCCTCAAACGAAACTTGCGAGGCAGTGTCCTCATGAGAAACAAAACAGAGACAGCCTCTCTCACGAAACAGAGGCAGTGTCCTCAAACGACGCAGAGGCATTGTCTTCACACGAAGCAGCAGTGTCCTAACACGACACAGAGGCAGTGATCGCCAAACGAAACTGGAAACAGAGGGAGTGACCTCTGTCACATGAAGCAGAGGCAGTGACCTCAAACGAAACAGAGGCAGCAACCTCAAACGAAACCGGAAACAGAGGCAGTGTCCTCAATCGAAACAGAGGCAGCAACCTCAAACGAAACTGGAAACAGAGGGAGTGTCCTCAATCGAAACAGAGGCAGCAACCTCAAACGAAACTGGAAACAGAGGGAGTGTCCTCAATCGAAACGCCGTGATTGCGCGGAGGCAGTTGCGGTTTCTGAAACAAGACACGGGTGGTGATCGAGTTCTAATAGACTGCAGTGCTAATTAAGTCTTATTTGTTTGGGAGTAGCTGCGTATGGTGTTCGGTTATTCCATCAATGGCATTGAGGTTTATACAAAAAGAACACACGCCGGAGGCGTGTGAAAATCGCAGGGTAAAGTCGGGGCGTCGATTTTTTTGCAGTCGGTGTCTCTCTTCTAGTGGGGTATTGATTTTTTTGTATTCGGTGTCTCTCTTCTGGTGGGGTAGTTATTTTTTTGCAGTCGGTGTCTCTCTTCTAGTGGGGCAGTTATTTTTTTGCAGTCGGTGTCTCTCTTCTAGTGGGGTATCGATTTTTTTGCAGTCGGTGTCTCTCTTCTAGTGGGGTATTGATTTTTTTGTATTCGGTGTCTCTCTTCTGGTGGGGTAGTTATTTTTTTGTATTCGGTGTCTCTCTTCTAGTGGGGCAGTTATTTTTTTGCAGTCGGTGTCTCTCTTCTAGTGGGGTATCGATTTTTTTGCAGTCGGTGTCTCTCTTCTAGTGGGGTATTGATTTTTTTGTATTCGGTGTCTCTCTTCTAGTGGGGTATTGATTTTTTTGTATTCGGTGTCTCTCTTCTTGTGGGGTATCGATTTTTTTGCAGTCGGTGTCTCTCTTCTAGTGGGGTAGTTATTTTTTTGCAGTCGGTGTCTCTCTTCTAGTGGGGTGGTTATTTTTTTGCAGTCGGTGTCTCTCTTCTAGTGGGGTATTGATTTTTTTGTATTCGGTGTCTCTCTTCTAGTGGGGTATCGATTTTTTTGTATTCGGTGTCTCTCTTCTAGTGGGGCAGTTATTTTTTTGCAGTCGGTGTCTCTCTTCTAGTGGGGTATCGATTTTTTTGTAGTCGGTGTCTCTCTTCTAGTGGGGTATTGATTTTTTTGTATTCGGTGTCTCTCTTCTAGTGGGGTATTGATTTTTTTGTATTCGGTGTCTCTCTTCTAGTGGGGTAGTTATTTTTTTGCAGTCGGTGTCTCTCTTCTAGTGGGGTATCGATTTTTTTGTATTCGGTGTCTCTCTTCTAGTGGGGTATTGATTTTTTTGTATTCGGTGTCTCTCTTCTGGTGGGGTATCGATTTTTTTGTATTCGGTGTCTCTCTTCTAGTGGGGTATTGATTTTTTTGTATTCGGTGTCTCTCTTCTGGTGGGGTATCGATTTTTTTGTATTCGGTGTCTCTCTTCTAGTGGGGTAGTTATTTTTTTGCAGTCGGTGTCTCTCTTCTAGTGGGGTAGTTATTTTTTTGCAGTCGGTGTCTCTCTTCTAGTGGGGTAGTTATTTTTTTGTATTCGGTGACTTCGCGACTTCTATGATCATTTCTTCTTTTTCTTTTCCTCCTCGATAGTATTGTTGTCTCTTATCTTATCCTTCTGCATAAGTAGTAGTCTCTTCTCATTTTCGTGTTTTCCTTTGGTGTGATTGTTAACGTTCAGAGGAGAGAACGTTTCTGTTAATTTATTGTTACTGATTGGTGGCTAAAATTGCTTTTCGAAGTTCTTCGAATCATTGGAGTGTGTGAAAGTTTGTTTCATCAAATTCGTGAAAGATTTATCAAAGTGTCTGTATATTCAATATACCGATTTTATGTGTTCTGTTTTAAATTTTTTGGCCGTGGGTCCTGGATCCATCGACGGCGAGTTTGAGTCAGAAGATTTGACAGTGATTGTACCTCCCAGATGATGATGATGATGATGATGATGATGACAGTGATTGTACAGTGAGTGATAGTGAGGGCGTTTTTTTTGTGTCAATGTCAATGTCAAAAAAAAAAGTGATGTTTGTGGTTTTGCCGCAGTTTTGCTGTGATTTGTAGGAGGGATTCGATTATGTTTCAGAATTTATGAGTATTGCGGGAATTTGTAAGAAATCGTTTTTGTGACATTTTTTTGTGGCCAGTGTATCGTGGTCAGACTGGAACTCAATTCAGCAGTCATGATTCATTGAATTTGTTGTCTGAGTGTCATGATTCGGATTCAGGTCTATGTGGGGGACAGTGTATGTTAAACCACGGAAGTGGGTTCGATTTCAGATACGGCGCGTATGTTGAACTGAGGGAATGGAGTCATGGATTCGATGGCCTCCATGTTGACATGATAAGAAATGGAAATTTGATAAGAAGCGAACAGAAGAGCGAGTGCATCCCTAGACAAGAAGAAACGCAAAAGCATCGACTCATTTCGGAAGCATAGCAAATGTAATTTATTTGCGTTGGTAAGCATGAAATTTGGACTCAGACAAGAAGTACGAGAGTGGAGCAAGAGTGCAAGAACGATATCGCGGTTAAGTGTCATGCTGGCCCAATTTAAAATCGAATTTTGAGCTTCACGACAAGAAGGATGACGGAGCGTTTTCCAATCTTTCAAAGCGAGAAACTTACATCGTGACCCCTTATTATTATTATTGCGATCCTTTCCTCGGACTGATTCTCACCGGATTCAAACATCACAGGATTTAAAGTTGCAGCTGAATCATTGCCTATTGAGTAACGCTTCTGCATCTCATTGCTTACTGCCGTATTGAGTAACGAGTTTGGATTTCTTCCGTTCCATTTTAAAAGTTTTAACTGACATAACATAATGGCGCAGCTAGTCTCTCAGAGCAAGAGCGTTGTCTCTCAGAGCAAGGACACTGTCTCTCAGAGCAAGAAAACTGTCTCTCAGAAAAAGGGAATGCCTTTTCCTCATCGTTGTCCTCATCGTCCTTGGTTTGCCTTTTGCACATTTTTCATCCATACGCTTGGAGTCACTCATTTCAGCGCGATCATAAGCTTTGTCATATTTCAGACTCACCTCAAAACCGTGACGGGTCGTGGACAGAGCTCTTCTTCTGTTCCACCAACAACAGCCTCTTCTTCTGCTCCACCAACATCAGCCTCTTCTTCTGCTCCACCAACATCAGCCTCTTCTTCTGCTCCACCAACAACAGTTCAAAGCTCGGCTTCGAAAAGTGTGTCGAAAACGAGCCACACAGACGCCTGCTCCGCCAACAACTGGCAACAATTCCTGTCGAGGCTCAACAATTCCTGTCCAGGCTGTTCTAAGTCGAGTTCTTCTCACGATCCAGATGACATTGTCGCAGATAATAGCATCCTATGCGGTATCTGCCCCGAAAACGGGCCGATGATTTTTGATGAAAACGATCCGAAGTTCAAGCCTGTCTGTTCACCTTTTCAGTGCGCGCATCAATTTCACAAGTCCTGCATTGATAAATGGGAAAAAGTGAAAGGCGAAGCTGTCACATGCCCTCTGTGTAGGGCTGTTCCTCTAGATCGAAATTTGCCGGCAGACACAGGAAACTCAGCAGACAGAGAGCGTGATGAGCGAATATACAACCTGAACAACGAATATGCTCACATGGTCAGCGCGTTGACGAATGCTTTTTCCAATGCCTTTTTGGGCTTGGAATCCGATTCAGATTCGCCAGCTTTAAGAGTTCCAGCTCCAGGAGTGGCACGTTCAGATACTCCAGATCCAAGAATGCGTTCAGATTCTCCCGTTTCTCCGGACCGTAATGATCGTTCAGACTCTCCTCCCTTCAATTCATCCGCCTACTACACCGCTGCTGGCGCCCCCTTGCGACGACATTCGCCTCCATTTGATAGTTCTCCTTCTCGCGGCAATTCGCCTCCAAGTTCGACCAACGAGTCTAGTGTTCCTCGAAACGACGCCCCTCGACGCCGGCAAGGTGTTTATTCGCCCCCGAGAGGTCGTGGGAGATTTCGGCCGAGTAGTAGTAATTCCACGAACAGTAATTCGACGAATAGTAATAGCAACAGTAATGGCAACACTGCCAACTCTACTGGGAATAACAATGCCAACTCTACAAATAGTAGCTCTACCAATGGCAATTCTACCAATGGCAACTCTATAAGTAGTAACTCTACAAATGCCAACTCTACAAATTATCAAGCGTTTCTTAATCTTTGGCCGAACGCTTTTTTAAGTGTTCGCTCAAACTCTCCCATTCCCACCAGAGTGGTTTCGCGTGCAGATTCTCCCGTAGATTCTCCCGCTCCTCCGCACCGCAATGATCGTTCAGATTCCCACTTCAATTCATCCGCATACTACACCGCTGCTGGCGCTCCCTTGCGACGACATTCGCCTCCATGTAATGACTCTCCCGTGCCTTCTCGCGGCAATTCGCCTCCAAATAATAACTCAATTTCTACTGACTCTCCCAGGGCCAGTACGCCAGAATTATCTCGAAACAACGCTCCTCGACGCCGGCAAGGTGTTTATTCGCCCCCGAGAGGTCGTGGGAAATTTCGGGCGAGTAGTAGTAATTCCACGAACAGTAATTCGACGAACAGTAATTCGACGAGCAGTAATTCGACGAACAGTAATTCGACGAATAGTAGTAGCAATGGCAATGGCAACACTGCCAACTCTACGGGGAATAACAATGCCAACTCCACAACTAGTAACTCTACAAATAGTAGCTCTACAAATGGCAACTCTACAAGTAGTAACTCTACAATGTCTCCAGCCTTCTATTGGCCGAATGCTTTTTTGAGCGTTCGATCAAATTCTCCAGCTCCTCCGAGCCGTAGTGACCGTGCAGACAAGTCCTGCTCCAATTCGTGCAGATTCGCCTGAACAAAGTAGTAACTCTACAAATGTCAACTCTACAAATGGCAACAGCCTGCTAAGCGGATTAGCAGCCTTGGGCAATTGCTTGCTGCATGATGCGATTGCTCGTGAACAGGCTCGTGAGCGGACTCGGACTCGGACATTTGGACTCGGAACAGTTCCTCAAGTAACCTCTTCAAATGATGTCTCTTCAAGTGACGTTACGGGTATTCCGATCTCTTCAAATAATGTCTCTTCAAGTGTCAGTGATGCTATGGGTAACCCGATCTCTTCAATTCCAGGGATCTCTTCAAGTGATGCGGTAAATAGCGGAACAGTCGTGGGTAGTCGTACTTTTCGACTCGGAAATGATGCAATTTCCCCTGATAATGCCAATGGTTGCCGGATTCACTAGCAGGCATTGTTAGGAGTCTGAGTCTATCGTTGTAACTCATTGATGAGGGGTAAGTAGTACTCTGAATGGGATCATAAGCAAGGTAAGTAGTACTCTAAATGGCATCATTGATGAGTGGAGTGATGGGACTAGGAAGTTTGATGTGATAACCAGAACAGGCGCGCCCGGTGGGCGCGCCCCGAGGCCGGTCCTCTTATGCGGAGGCGACGAGGCTCGAATGATGGAGGGGAGAGCACGACACTGCTTCAACTCAGGGAGGGACTGCGGAATTCGAGGGATGTCGTGGGTAATCATATGTAGTCATAGGGGAGCCTTCGACACTTCGGAGACTCGAACAATTCACAGGAAATACGGCACCTAGGAGAATCGCATGCGCTGACGATCTTGCGGCGAGAGTCTAGACAGGTCCCGGACATGGAGGCGACACGTCCAAATTTAGATCACAACCATGAATTGACAGGGCGCCTGTGTGGGAGACGTCGTGTGTACGGCGGGGAGAGCTTGGGAGTATTGCCATTTCCCCGAGGTGAATGGAGTGTATAAAATGAGGAGACCATTGTGGGGGAGACAGCGACGGGACTACTTCCCAAAGTCTTTCCGCCGTCATGAGGAAGCAGATGGGAAGCTTGGGACTGCGAAGGGGACCCCTGGACGTTATCGCGAGGGAAGGCTAGACTCGGGGAAGACGGACTCCATAAAAAAGCCGTCACATTGTGACGTTACGGCGTACGACTGGACTCGGCCACAGACTCGACGGGAAGCCGAAAGACTGCGCATACAAAAGCCATGCTTTGTCCACAGGAGACCAGGGAGGGGAGGGTCGGAGTCGGAGAGGGGAGAATCGTCGGCGATGAGGGAGCTGGAAGCGTCGAGTGGGATATCCTTGGAGAGGGAGAATCCCGAGGACTCGACCGCAAGATCGTACGGTCGAGGATGTCGAGAGTGCGGCGCTGGTTTTGGAACGAGGAAACGGGCGCCGGCGACGGGACGGATGCAACTGCAGCAGGCGACAAAAGACTGGCCGTGAACGAAGAAACCATCGACGCCGACGGAGCAGGGAGCACGACCCTGAGGCTGGAAACCGTCGACGGTTCCCGCAAACCCGTGGAAGACCGGAAATCGACGACGGACATAATTACTCGAAGGAGACACCGCGGAGCCGACGAGTGAGGTGCTAGTCTTGGCGGATGACCGAAAAAGCACCGTCGGAGGAAGCAGACGACCGGCGTCGGTTTCCATTGTCGCGGGAAGTGGAGAACCGATAGCGAGCCCCATCTGATTTGGGGAATGCATACGCCACATGATGTCGATATCAGGCGCGGCCGCGCCTTAAGTTTGGGCGAAGCTTGTCGATTCGGCTAGTGCCGCGCGCGTACGGTTTCGCGCCACTTCTGCGGCCTCGTAAGTTTTGCGATCTTCGAATGATAACGATTCACCGCGTCGCGGCGTGCGCGGCAAAATTCGGCTTAGCTGGTCCCTGACATGCGGGCGCCGTCCAATTGGCGCACTTTCTCAAGCGGGAAGCGAGATGACGCACGCCAATGCGATACGCGAGCGTTATGGACGCGTCGTGATGATGGGAAAAGAATTCTTTGATTTGCAAACTGTGGAAGTCGAACGGTTATGGGAAGCACGGTGGCGGTCTGGCTGGTTTTTCTGCTATATTTTGGTGACAATCGTGACGATACAGCTCGAATCTCGAAGGGGCCGCCAAGCGAAGAGACGTCCTGGCGTTGAAAGGGCACACGGCAGCGCGTTGTCTCACATGCAAAATGCTCACTAGTGAGATCACTAGTAACGCGCCGGCTCGAGATGGTGAGTTCACTAGTGGCTTTACTAGTGCCGTGCGTTTCTCTTCCACTTTTGCTAGTCGTTTTACTAGTGTCCCTCGACGTTTTCCCACTAGTGTTCACACTAGTGACAGCAGCCGTCTCCGTCTTCGTACTAGTGAATCTCACTAGTGCCAGAACGGGGCCGTGGCTCCTACATTTTCAATTTTTCGCGGCATTTAGGAAATTAATAGAATAGTAATAGTAAGCTTGAACAGAAGTCCACGGAACAAACAGAATTCTACCGAATAGGAAAAAGCGCTGCCTAGGTAACTACGACTAGGTAACTACCTTTTGTGATCAATTGTGAATACGTCATCAACTTTTGTCACATGATCAGGTCCGAGTCAATAAAAAAAAATGGTTAACTTGTATGTCTATAATGGAATAGCCATACATAACATCACGACGCGCTGTTACTCCTGATTTTTGTATTGTGAAAAAGCTATGCTTGGCGACAATACTACGCTCAGAGGTTCTGCGAAAAAACTATACTCAGCCACTGGGATCGTTGAGAGTACGATTGGGATCGTTGAGGGTAGTAGTTTCAACTTTCAGAGGTTCTATAAATCATGAGTCAGAATTTTTTTGAAGTTTGGACTTTTGCCCTCGAGTCATCAGAAAAAGAAAAAAAAAGCCGTGACGTTGTGGCACGGGCTATTGGACTGAAATCGTTGTGGCACGGTTTATTGGATTGAAGAAATGTAACGTCATGTCCCGTGTTCCGTGTTGTATTGGAGGCGTTTATGTTTTCGGCGTTGTATTGGAGCCGATCGGTGTCAGACCACGGACGCAAATGGAAAAACAAACCTATCCGTGTTACTTCGCGGCGATGCCATATGATATCACGGCGGCAATGGTATTGTTATCGGCGTTGTTGACGTTTGGATGTGTTGATGTTTGCAAGAAGCGGGATCCGTACATCCGGTGTCGAGGAAATTTACAAGATGACAAAGCATGACTGTACCACACAAGAAAAGCAAAAGAATTCAATCGAGGCAAATGCCATTGTGCCGACCTACGACACAAGAGAAGCCGACTTCTCTCGGAAACGCTTCCAGTGCCGTGATTTCGCGAGTTCGTTTTTTTGAGGTGATTGATTTTTTCGAATTTTTTATGTATGTTATTTGTCTTGGGCTTAATTTCTAAGCGTGTATTTTGATTGTCAGGCTCCAAACACCGTAAAAAAGTGACTCTTGGTGGGGAAGTGGTTTCTTTTGTTTGGTTTTTCTTGGATTTTTTGGCATTTAATTCGAGGCCGATGTTTCTGGAATTGGTCCGATTATTTGGCTCGAATTTGATAGAGAGCCCAGTCGTGGGGGTTGTATATTGGCCGCAGCGTGTGGCCCTTGGTCTCCTATTAGTATCTCGGCGGGTATTGCTCGTCGTTCGGCTCGGTGCCGTATGCTATCGTTTGGGTTTGGGTTTATTCTTTCGCAAGTTCTTCCCTTCCGGATTTGGGGGACATTTGTTTTTATCTGCGGTCTAGTTTGATCAGTTACGAAGCAAAGCGCTAGCCTCTCTCATCGGTTTAGTTTGATCAGTTGCGAGCTCACGTCTTTTCTTCTAGCGGTATCGTTTGGCCAGTCTTGGACCGAGACGCAGCCCCCTCGGGCTTCTATCGGTTTTGTTCGATGGGTCCCTCTCATCGGCTTTAGCTTTTTTTTCGGTGGTTGTCGGTCGTGCCATTGATGGAAGTCGTTTCGAATTGATTCCAAGGCTTGCGCCGAATTCCTAAGCGTATATATTGACCGTAAGGCTCTAAACACCGTAGAAAAGTGAATCTTGGGGGGGAAGTGGTTTCTTTTGTTTGGTTTTTCTTGAATTTTTTTGGCATTTAATTCGAGGCCGGTACTTCTGGAATTGGTTCGATTATTTGGCTCGAATTTGATAGGGAGTCCAGTCGTGGGAGTTGTATTATAAAGTAGCCGAAGCGTGCGGCCCTTAGTCTCCTATCTCGGTAAGTATTGCTCGCCGTTCGGCTCGGTATATTTAATAATATTATCGTTTGGCCCGGGTTTGTCTTTTCGGTTGTTCTTTTCTTCGGGATTGAAGAATTTTTTTTTTTTTTTCTGCGGTTTAGTTTCGTTCGATCAGTTGCGAAGCTGCAGCTGGAAGAAAAAAAATAAATCGCGCCGAAAAAACAGAATCGTGCCAGAAAAAATTTTAAAAAAATCGTGTTGGGGGCGCATTCTTTAAAAAAATCGCGCTGAAAAAGAGAATTCGCGCTGGAAGAAAAAAAAAAATCGCGCTGAAAAAAATCGCGCTGGAAGAGAAAAAAAAACGCTCCGAGATTCGTTATCGCGCTGAAAAAAATATCGTATTGGGAGAAGAAAAAAAAAAATCGTGCTATGCCTAGAAAAACAAAAGAAAATCGCGCCGGACAAAAAGGAAAAAAAAGCAAGCCGCGCCGAAAAAACAAAGTCATGTTGTTTTTTTGAGTTGAGTGATTTTTTCGAGTTTTCATGTTTCTTTGTCTTGAAATTTCACTAAAAAAAGCGCCAAACACCGTAAAAAAGTGACTCTTGGTGGGGAAGTGGTTTCTTTTGTTTGGTTTTTCTTGGATTTTTTGGCATTTAATTCGAGGGCGACGCTTCTGGGTTTAGTTTAATTATTTGGCTCGAATTTGATAGAGGGCCCAGTCGTGGGGTCGTATAGTAGCCGCAGCGTGTGGCCCTTGGTCTCCTATCTCGGCGGGTATTGTCCGTAGTTCGGTTCTGTTTCGGTGCCGTCTGTTCTTTCGGTTATTCTTTTCTTCGGGAAATTTTGAAGAAAGGTTTTTTTTTTTTTTTTTATCTACCGGAGCAAATGGCATGCCAATGTCTTTGTTTGAACAGTTGCGAAGCGTGATGTTTTTCTCTTATCGGTTTACTAGTTTGATCAGTTGCAAATCCAGATTTCTTCTTCTATATAGTCGGCATGAATTTGTTTGATCAGTCGTGAATTCAATCGAGACGCAATCTTCTCCTATCATAGTAGTAGTATCGGTTTCATTCAATTAGTATCGGCTTTAGTTTTTTTTGGTGGTTGTCATTCAAAGGAAAGTCGATGTGGATCGTGTGCAAGGTTTCGATTTGATTCCAAGGTTCTCATTCTCCATTCAAAAAAATCTCTCCAATTTCAAAAAAAAGCTTCTCCATTCAAAAAAAGTCTCTCCATTCCAAGTCTCTCCTTTCAGAATCTCCAATCAAAACATTCTCTCATATTCCAAACAAAAAAAAGTTAACATCCATCGAACAGAGATTAAATCTTCTTGAACAAATTTCCTTCGATTATATTTACGCTCTTTTTTTTCCTTTTTTTCCAGTCTTCATCCTCTTGAGTCTCAAACACTAACAATCGTGCCAACAACTCGAATCCAAGGGCAGTTGAGCCTATAACAGAACCTTGCTCACTGAGCGTGCGTCATCAACAAAGACAGCCCCCAGAGTTGTACGTGTGACACCAGCAAGATAGTGAGGTGATACAAAGACTATTTTTGGTTTTTCTAACTTTGCAACTTCTCGACTTTTTTTCTAATTTAAATTTGCCTCTGACTCTAAATCTCTTCTCTCTTCTTTGCCGTATTGAATTCCTTCCCTCTAAGATTTTTATATTTCTCGACGATTTTTCTCTTTCTGCATTCTTCTTTCGATTGTTTCTCTTCAGAATCAGTTATAGGTCGTATATTATCCAGCTTTTTGTTTCATTTCAGTTAGAGTCTTTTTCTGCAACGTAAGACGGTCACCGGTAATAAGGATTCAGAGCCATTTATCTGAATCAGAAAACTCAGACTCGAGCTAAAAAAAAAAAAAATCCTTCTGTCAATCTTCTGCCAACGTAAAACGCCGCAGCATTCCTTCTGTCAATCTTCTACCAACGAAAGACGCAACAGTATTCCTTCTGTCAATCTTCTACCAACGCAAGACACAACAGTTACCGGTACTCCTTCTGTCAATCTTATAGACTCCCAACGAAAGACGCAACAGTATTCCTTCTGTCAATCTTCTAGACTCCCAACGTAAGACACAACTGTATTCCTTCTGTCGTTCTTTTACCAACGTAAAACTCCGCAACATTACTTCTGTCAAGCAATATTGTCATTCTGAAGCTCTACCAGCGCAGGATATAGCAGCTGCTACACAAAATTAACATCATTATCACTAAAAAAGCGTCACCATTGCCACCAATGTCAATGAAAATGTCTCTGAAAAGGTATCAGAGTCGGAATGTCATGCCTTCTCTGAAAGTGTCACCGTCCACAGTAATTCTGATAGCCTCAACAATGTCGCAGCTGGCGCAAAGTCACGGGCCTTGTAAAAACGTATCTTACACGATAAAAGGCGACCCAACGGATGCTGCGAAACTGGAGACGTACGAACAAGAATGTGAAAAAACGAGCCCCATTGGCATTCAGAAGGGCTATTGTGTCTGGGAGATTCAAGAAACTGCCGTTGGCAAAGAAAAAAATACCTCTGGCAAGCGGGGGATCTGTAGTTTTGTGAAACGGAAAGAGTGCGGCAGTATCTACTTTCTGCCCAAGGAAAAGCAAGAGTCAGAATGTAAGCAACAGCAGCATTGTGAATGGGATGGGAAGGCGCTCCAAAATCATAAAAAATGTTCTTCCAAGAAGACACCAATTGCAGAAGAGCAAGAAGAAAAAAAGAAAGAAACCCTATCGAAATCAAAGAAGCTACCTGGTCGTTACCATGCACTGTACTACAGAAAAGATAGCGGGCACCTCTAAGAAACATAGGGGTATCGAAAAAGTGGCCTGTTTGTTATTTGTGAAACAAGGCCGGTTCGCTTTCTGTTTGTGAAGCAAGGCCGGTTCTCTTGCTGTTTGCGAAACAAATCCGAATGATATCGGTTCGCTTGCTGTTTGTGCTGCAAATCCGAATGATATCGGTTCGCTTGCTGTTTGTGAAGCAAATCCAAATGATATCGGTTCGCTTGCTGTTTGTGAAGCAAACACGAATGATATCGGTTCGCTTCCGAATCCTCGAATATGTAACACCGACAGAGCCAGATCAGAACATCGTCTCAAGAAAGAGACGATAGCCCCGCTTTTTTTGGATACACAGATCCAATTATTTTTGATTTTGGAAAAGGAGAAACGTCTAGTTTTTTTTGTTTTGGAAAAGGAGAAATCATCGAAAAAATCCTAAAACTATCGAAAATCGACAGACTATCTCAAAGAGACTCGAGTCGAGACATAAAATAAGGTACAAGACCTGAATACACACGACATAACTCGAAGAGAAAGTTACGTACGCAAATTGCGCCATGCACTGTATCAAATTGCTAAGGGCAACTTTTCGAGTGCAAAGGGAAATCCTCTGACGAGAGAGTCTCCAGAGATTCTCTCGAATCTCCGGCTCAGTTTCTGGATTAAACCTCTCGAGTTCTCGCTCCAGTTCAGTTTCTGGATCAAACCTCTCGAGTTCTCGCTCCAGTTCAGTTTCTGGATTAAAC
>Ga0099797_100418_pt1 | contig 27419 bp, 32 predicted proteins | sample Uncmet_Sort48C_1_FD_89871 | JGI IMG/M metagenome (GOLD analysis project Ga0099797, IMG submission 89871) | Marine eukaryotic communities from CALCOFI LINE 67, Pacific Ocean - C012_Sort48C_1 | ecosystem: Environmental > Aquatic > Marine > Oceanic | place: Pacific Ocean: Monterey Bay | collected... | reverse complement strand
AATGATATTTTTGGGAAACGTGTACCCGCACTCGCCGTGGGCAAATGGGAGCAACCATTTGTATTCCCTCCCCCCAAAGGGTACAACGCTTAAGAACGTCTTGGGCGTCGAACGGGTCATTGTGTCTTCCCGATGATGCATGTTAATGTATTCAATGAACATTGATGATTTATTTTTTTGTGATGTCAAAGTGAGCACAAGATGGAATCACCATGAGCCCCGTAGGACATAGGCGTGGAGCTGTTGGGCCAGGGTGGATGGGACTCGGGCCAGAGAGTTAGAGATTACGGCCAGGGGATCGCGCAACATTTGTATTAGGGCCAGGGGGGATGGGGACTTGGGCCAGGGAATTCAGGATTAGATTCTCATGGTGGCACGCGTGATGTGCAAACGAAACTTATACACATGCACGAGTCGTGATGTGTAAGGACGAGTCGTGATGTGTGTGTAAGATCCGTGCAGAATGCATACAACACAGGCAATTGCAGTGAGTAGACGGTTCGCTCTGTCAAACTCGGTCGCAGTAACGTGTGAGAATATAGGGTTCTCTTCGTGTATTTCAAAGACCTGGAAACTCAATCTTTTTCAATCTGACGCGTATAATCTCCATTCAACACATGTTGGTCTCATCTTCCCTTATTCCGGTGAGCGTTTTGTCACCTAGTGACGGTGGATCTCCTCTCCCTCCCCCCGCCATAGAGCTCAGCCGTGATTACCACGTGAATGCCGCCACCAGGGCTGCATTCAGTCGTATCCGTGGGAAGCAGGAGGTCGGTATAATGACGCAGCGAATACATTCAAGGTGAGGCAGTTTCTGGGATGAAGTAACCTTAGCGGCAGAAGCCAATTTGTTGCTGTATCTGCACATGTTGGCAAACCAAGACACGAGGCAACCTGGGATTAAAACACACGCTTTTGTGGAGGGCCAGAGCACAGTCACTCAGAGAGGCTATGCAGAAGGGCCAGGACACAGTCACTCAGAGAGACTATGCAGAAGGGCCAGGATACAGTCACTCAGAGAGGCTATACAGAAGGGTCAGAGCACAGTCACTCAGAGAGACTCTGCAGAAGGGCCAGGATACAGTCACTCAGAGAGACTATGCAGAAGGGCCAGGACACGGTCACTCAGAGAGACTATGCAGAAGGGCCAGGACACGGTCACTCAGAGAGCGTATGAAGAATGGCTGAGAGACTATGGATCATAGGGACAGCGCCCGAAGGCTACATTGCCAGTAGGCGTAAGGGGCTTAAGGCAGTTTGTTCCTGATGTTGTTGATGATATAATTCTTGACACAGGGGCTGTTCTCAAGGATTGAAAAGGAGATCACGTTAGAATTGGAACGTTATGCATACGACCCAGGAAGCGGTATACGGTATACATAAGAGCTACAGATAGTCCTATATGGGAGATATGGTGCTGGGTGTAAGCAGTGAAGATGGAGCAAGTGCTTCATCAGTCTATGCTGTGTGAAAGCTTTCACCTACATGAAGTGAGTCTCCTGGTCATCGCAGATCCTCCTTTATGCGAAGTGCTATACCATTTGCTTTGTTACGTCCGTGCTTGGATGTGCTTCCAGTAGTCACTACACACGAGCCCTCGTACTCACATCGAACCTTTTTGATCAGACGTCCGTCGTGCTTACCCTTCCATTCATGCTATGGGAAATGCAGGCAGGATGCAATGAGCATTGCAGTGCCCTCCTGGGTCATACCAGGATGCAATGAGCATTGCAGTGCCCTCCTGCTGGGTCATACGCAGAGGGGGTGCCGGCGACTTGAGATAGTCCGCGAATCATGTGTAGCCAGGCTATACCGATCGAAGGCAACCGTACATGAGACGTTAACCTCCCTTACACGTGACGATACCCTAGCAGGTTAATCATCTCCCTGTACGGGAACATTTCTGACCGCTCACCTGCGGGAGTTGACGATCTCCTTACATGGCAGCTGACCTCTCGCCAGCAGGTTGACTATCTCCCTACGTAGGATGCCGACCTTTTCCCAAAGTGTCCAAGCGCTGCAGCTCGCAACGAACACAGTCCAAGCCTCGGGAGATGGCACAGAAGGGTCGCACAAGCAGAAGGGACCGGCACAACCAGCATTAGTTGACGAGGGAGAACCAACTAAATGCGCACGAATGAGGAAAGGAATGATGCTTGGACAATTTAATCGCATGATAAAATGTTGCAGAGAGAAAACGATGCTGCACGATAAAGTACACCGAAGTTGAAGGTTGGCGCGTTAAGTTACACAGAGTTGATGCGTGTGGATCCCATTAAAAGTGCGTGTGTAGCTTTATGATTAGATTTTATCCAGGTCCTCTGTGAGACATGACGTGACAAAGGAGAACCGATACCATCTGGACGCCTACACTAGCACAGATCTGGTGATGAACAATCAGTGAAGCTACCGTAAAGCACAGCATTGGCAGAAGACCTTGCAGGGCCGTAATCAGGCGTAGCGTCGCAATTTTGTCCTTGACAGCAAAGGTTTCACGAAGCAGAGGCGCACAACTACACTGGAATGACATCGAGAAAACAAACGAAGCAGAGGCGCCAACTACACTGGAACTATTTCGAGAAATCATACAGATGAACGATGTAGTGATGGTCGAATGGCACTCTCAAGTATTTGTCAGGGAATTGGAGCTAGGGGAGTAGGGCTAAGGAAGTAGGTCCGAGGGAATAGGGCCAAGGGGGTAGGGTCATCGAGGGTTTGTGTAACTGAAAGACTGGAACAGATCGTTCACACTTCGCAGGAGCAGGGTCAGAGGATCAGAACAGGTGTGTCAATTAGCATACTGGTGACAGTCTCGAGTGTGCCTCTTGACATGAACACCGTGCACGTGTACGCCCGTCAACTTTTGGGCATTCTAGACTCGCCTAGGGGCTCGCTTCCTGCGTGTATCTCTATCCCGAGGCTCCTCACGCAGCTTCGCCAGCCATTTCTCTCTCCAAACCGTCAGCGATGCAGCTTTTTTGTCGCGAATCAAAGTGGCGATGCGCCTTTGTACACAGTCACTGTTGAGCAGTTGACTTATTCACAGCAGTCGACTATTCACAGGGCATATTGAATGGCGACTTTTTGCTCAGGCAGAGTGGATCCGGAACACCTTTATGATGAACTGGCGTTTCACCGTAAGCATGATGTTGGGACAACGATAATAACACGGGGAACGTTTTACTAGGGTGGCCTATGTAAGAGACTGCCAATGACATGCTCCATAGCAAAGCTCCACTCCATACGATACATGCCCGTATGCCTCCTGCATAAACTTATGATGTATGACAGAATCGAGTCAAGAAGTCCACCATGAGTAGATGTGCTCATGCCTACCATATTCACCATCACATAGCAGATTCGAGCAAAGGAGGCACGAGTGTCACAGCTGAGCTGATGCTGACAGATTCAAGTCAGCAGCACACCTCAATACTGCGCCGCGCCGCAAACACACGGCTTCCTGGACGCGTCAGCCATTGTAAGTCACGAATATCCACATAGCAGCGGGTGAGGTAAGAAAGTCCCTTCCAGTGGAGCTTGAGAGACAAAGCTATGATGGAAACTGAAGTACGGGTACATGGTGGGCTTCTGATCGGTTCGTGATGAGTGAAAATGACAAAACTGCATTTCAAATGGCGTTTTGCTCTTATGCAATGCCGAGCACTACCTAATACTGTTTGTCTCAATCGGTGCAGAGTTGTGGCAAAGAAGAGAAGCGTGTCGTGAAAAGGCTGATGGTGGCAAGGTACTCCAGAGTTATGACACAGAAGGGTAGGGCGTTGTGGAGAAGCTGGCGGTCGTGACGTACTCGGATTGGTGGTTTGCCTCCAGCTTAAGAGAGTGACTGCGATGATGAGCCTTACTTTTTGCGTCCATAGGCACGTGTGAGCCAATACTGATGGCCAGGTGTCATGGAAGACCTCAGTACCAGCCGTAATGACAAGAGTCGTCGCGGACCCAGTAACGTCTATGATGGCAAGAGTCATGTGGACCTCTAGCGCTGCGTCCCTGGCGTCTTCCATTTGAACAAGATCCTGCGATCAAAGGCTCAGAGTTTGTGCTACTTTTGCTGTCAATTGGGTCAAGACACAGGTGAGATCCTCGCAGATGTGAATTTTAAGAGGCATAACCCTCACTACCTACATTTTCAACTGTCTGTTTGCGACGTACAAACACGTAAACCCGTCGTGTAGTACAAATTAGATTGAGAATCACCGTGTATTATGGAGCCACGAGCTCGAAAATTTAAGGGCTGTGTATCAAGCAATGAAGCGTAAAAAGTTGCCGCAAGTTATAGCTACCCGGCAGGTCCCCGAAGAGCCTGTCAGACTTGTCTTTCATTTATCCATGTATCAACACACATGGACATGATATTGTAAACGTGTACACTCCAAACGTGGTAGATATGTGCTTTCTTGCCTCGGCATTGGCAGCGAGGTCGCTGAAAAGTTTATCAGACTTGTCTTTCCATTTCAGTTCTCGAGTCATGCTCCGCTCAGCGCGCGCCTGGACAACATGTGAAAAGTTTATCAGACTTGTCTTTCCATTTCAGTTCTCGAGTCATGCTCCGCTCAGCGCGCGCCTGGACAACATGTGAAGGGGAGAGGGTCTATTATAGGTCAGCATTCTGCAATTACCCGTCATTCTAGTAGCACTTCACCCCCTCGTAGACCCTGTAGACCCCTCATACACGCACGGTATTCAATGTTTCGATAGCACCTGACTCTCTTCACGTCATCAACTACCCTACAAGCATCTGAAAGCGGATCATTTTACAAAGTGCGGTGGTGTCAGAGCAAATACAGACAAGTGGGTTTCTGTTCCATGAGAAGCTATGATTTGGTGAAAACATTTGAAGTATGCGGGGTCCGTGAGGAGTATGTGAGCGGTCATGAGCGGTCCATGCGGCGACGATGGGGCACTTGGCAATCCTCGCGATATGAAGCTTAGAGCAACGCTTGGCATACCTTCATCTGCATTGTATGAACAGCTCTAGTCAACCTAGAGCAGCAGACAGTGAGGGGTACATGTGTATGGGTGTGTGTATGGGTGTCTGCCTCTGCTCAATCTATAGCAGTTGAGGGACAGTGTATGAAGATTTGCGTGTATTGTGTAGCTCTACTGAATCCAGAGGAACAGACAGTGACAAACCCGAAGCATAAACAGTACACATCATGTAAGATGACTTGACAACGCCTGAGGATGAAAGCCTCGCACAACAGCATAAAACAGACGGTGTGACAGTATTACAGGCGAATGTATCCACACGGTAGTTTAGAACATAGCACGCAATGGCCGACTTGCACGTCTAGAGACGGGCAGAAGGGATGGCATCAACACAGTAAACTAGTAATAAACGAATGTACTGATTGACAAACACAGCAACACCGTAGCCAGACTAGCACAATGCACTTGTAGGAGTTTTAAGCTCAATCAGTTTGAGCGATTCCGGTGAGTCATACCTCATCATCTCGTGTGTTTTCTGTTGTATCACTGCCTTGACCGCCACTTTCAGCGCAAAGACCTTCAAGATAGGTTACCTCAGATTTGTGACATAGCCATTAAGTGGTGTCCGGCAACTAATTGCGTGGCGACTGAGTCGTGACAGCAGGGCTTTAGGTGTAGTCTGTGTTGAGGTATTCGTGGTTTTGTTACAAGCTGCCAGGCGATATCCTCACCCATATCCTGACCCATCCAACATCACAAACGTATGCTAATCCACGCTGTTCACACGTGTGAAAGCAATGCTGCGATTCGTAGCCATTTCACCATTCCCTTCATTTAATTCACATCTGTCTTCGTCGTTACAATTCATGTGGAGGTTGCCCTACGGATTCGAGTGACATTGTCTTCGGCCCAAACTCGGATGTACTGTGAAACGAACTGTTCCACTGCTCCACTGTCTGATGCAACACAATCCCAGCCTACACGGGTATGCCTGCTGTCGCATCCTAGCCTACACGGGTATGCCTGCCAACACAATCCTAGCCTACACGGGTATGCCTGCTGTCGCGTCCTAGCCTACACGGGTATGCCTGCTGTCGCATCCTGCAGCCTACACGGGTATGCCTGCTGTCGCATCCTAGCCTACACGGGTATGCCTGCTGTCGCAGCCGCTGGTGTTCTCCCATTTCTCGTAATCGCTGTGCTTCTCGCAAGGCAGACTCAGCTGCTTCTGTCAGCTTTTGCCTGTATCACGTCAGTGTGAAGCGTGAAGTGGGGAAAAGAAGCAAATGCCCCTTTCAAGCAGTGACGAGGTAGTGAATGGTCCTCACTTTCACGTAGAAAGGAAGGTAGAAGCCCATCCGATGAGAAGCATAGCTTAGCATTCAACTTATATGACGTACATGAAATATTACCGTCACACAGACTTAGTAAGGAATCGAACAAGATGGGAGCCAAGACGCTAGAAACCTCACAACGTAAGCCAACAACTTGAGACAGTTTCACAAATTGACTCAGGGAGCCACGATATTAGATGCTTTCCGTTGTGAGCATAGCTGAGCAATGCGATACGATAATGGGTGCTTTCTGCTCTAAGCATAGCTGAGCAACACGTGGCACTGAATTCGACACTCTCACAATTTGTACGAGATTCAAACTAGTCAGGTGACAAACGTATAACTGCACAAGCCATATGCTATACTCAAAACAACATACCGGTGTATGCCTACCATGTAAATGCAGAGTAGTGGACACTACCCATGGGAAATCAGGGTCAGGAGTGGTACACGTTTGTCATATGCTCGAGGCAGAACCCTGTGGTATTATAAGAACCAAGGCAAGATTATGTACATGGAATGCTGAAGACGAGGCAAGAGAGACCAAGCTGATGTGAGGAAGTCAATCTTACTCCCGTTCTATGGCTTGTGCTGATGTACATGTACGCAGCCCACGTTATGGTTGCGGCTGATGTACATGTACGCAGCCCACGTTATGGTTGCGGCTGATGTACATGTACGCAGCCCACGTTATGGTTGCAGCTGATGTACATGTACGCAGCCCACGCTATGGTTGCGGCTGATGTACATGTACGCAGCCCACGCTATGGTTGCGGCTGATGTACATGTACGCAGCCCACGCTATGGTTGCGCGATGGCATGTAAAGACTCACGCGTAGAGTTGGGATCAAAAACACTGGCAATAGCATGACCTCCGCTTGCAGGTTTAACATCAGAAGATGGCATGATTCTAAGCACCGAGTTGCATTGGAGAGGAGCACACTCCATCGGTGGTAGACGTGCGTAACAGTAATCGACTTCAAGAAACTACGATCGACAAAAGTTTGCTTGTGTAGCACTGGTTGTAGCGCTGTGCGTTGCTTCGGCTACAGTCACGCAGTCTTGCTTGCGTTGATACAAGTTTATGCCAGAAGAGAAGCCAAGGCATCCGGACTACGCCAGAGAAGAAGCCAATGCATCATCACGATTATGCTTGGGAGTAATAGTCATCATTTTCCACTTTACTGATAGAATAGCAATTGCTCTCATCACCTAGCGAGCCACCTTGAAATTACAGTGGCTCAAGGGTACCTTTCGAGTGTGTCAATGCCAGTGATTTGTCTCGTCACTGGTGGCAGGTTTAGAACGGCCGACTACCTCTCTAGTTGGTCGCGTTCGAGCTGCAGTGACGCTTGAAGGCGGTTTACATTCAACGATGCGGTGGTAGCACCCGAGGCATCTTCAGACACTGTGGTGGTGCGGTCACCTGCGGCAGCGGATTCAATGGGGCAGAACGTAAAAACGATCGAAATGGACACTAGGTTACGAAGTATACGCGCATATTCTACAGGAGTGGGGATGGCCATACAGGGTTCTCACAGATAATATGTGCGTATGAAACGACGAGGATATACGCCATACTTAAAACGTCGTGGACCCAGTAATACTGGGGCTTGTAACCGTTTTCATCGTGGGAGGACGGCTAAATGCGTGAACGCAGTCAGTAGTTTTCTATAGTGCTGAGCAAAATTCCACATCTGCGGCCACATCTGCATATACATTACAATACAAGACGTGTGGGCCGCTGCAGCCATCACTGCATGAAGGTATCGGGTTGATGAATGCCAGAGAGAGAAAGCCTTGTGATGTGGCTGCGGATACAGCAGGACTCTTGCTCGCGTGACGTGGCGAGGCAGCTTGCTGGTTGGCGTTTGTATCCGTATCGGGGGGCATGGAGCCTACGGAGCGAGGGGGTGAATCATAAAGTGGGCGTTGGTGTTCGTGCGAATCCATGATAACAAGACGAGAAGTATGGAGCCTGGTTGAGGTCGTCGCATCATATGTACTTATGTTGGAGTCATACAAGGAATCTCAAAAAAAACCTAGTTGAATCCTTCGCGCTGACCTAAAGAGGCTACTTTGACATACACCTGGCTGAAACACTTACAGGTCCCTTGCGATATGTTTCGTCCATTGGTAATAACTCAATCGAAAACGATACAACCACACTCGGCAGTGTATTACTTATCGTACATAGGGTAAAATACCTGTAATATTAACCTGGCTACCAATAATTACTCGTGCCTGACTCAAATCTCATCCTGTAAGACAAGTTGATCGAATGAGAAAAGAACAAAATGCTACTTGTTTTTGGAAATAATGAAATTATGACATGATGGTAACCAGTTCTATTGCCAGTACCAGATTCGATGACAGAATCATACCTAATTGATTATGGTCAACAACATCTCTATTCGTACATGAGTCAGCCTGATCTACACTAAGAGACCTCGCCCACTACGCCTTCGATATATGTGTTGACATTGTGATAAGACGCAAATTGGAGCAACTGGATCAGATGATGTCTTGGTGTGCGGGTTGTGCTATTATTCTTCGACGCTCTTATCATCTCAGCAAGATTTTTATCACGCTGCTATGACCAGGACACACTTTCTTACTTCGCAACAGCACGAGTACAACCATGGTACCGATAAAATAAGCATCGAGTGCTGAAGTCGGCCGGCAGAAAGACGAGACACAACACATACTATAAAGAAAATGTGGTATAGAACATGCAGTCCAGGCAAGTGCCGGGGACTTGCAATACAAATGGCAAGCAAATGAATGTGGCAAGGAGCGGAGGACAGGACGAATATCATGCAGCACAATCATCGAGTGCCTCGAAGGGAGGACAAAACGCGTGAGGAAAAATAGACGGATTTGAAGTGAGTGGGAGTAGCAACGGAACACAGCAAGAGATAAAGAGACTGTGGAAAATAATGCGAGGACACGCGACGCAACCAGGTAGCGCTGACTAGCGGATTAGCACACAGGCAGCGCTGAACAGGGGATTAGCATACAAGTGGCGCTCAGGAGGATACGCGCGTGAATGAATACCTTGGTTTCTTGGCAGCGATTGCTGTGAGGCCATAGACGCGTCAACGAAGGGAGAGGACGACTTACGCGCCGATGCACCGCGAGGAGGAGACAGTGAAAATTCAGCCGGGGACATCTGCCCAGGACAGGAGGTTGAGTGTTGAGATTGTGCATCGCTTAAGCACCACTCGTACTGGTGAGACCCCAAGGGCACGGTACACTCTTTAAAGCATCTGTTCATCAAACTGTTGCGAGCATGATAGATATCCGATGGAATGCTACACGAGTAATGTGACGTAGTCAGAATAGTGCAGTACAGTGCAGCAAGACATGGTGTCAAGATTAAAGCGGACCTACACGTATTGGGTAGCCTTGATGGAGTCAAGACGTTGTGACATGGGCCACAGAAAGAGTAGTCCATAGTGGTACTCCAAGTCACGAGTACAGTGCAGCGAATCGACGCACTGATAATGAAAATATGTTGGAGCTCCACATACTCAAGACGCAGTCAGGCTGCGATGACTGCATGGACGACGCAATATGGTGACTGAACAGAAGCGGTTGAACAGATGGGCCAATATGGCAGTCGAGGTATAGAGCGGCATTTCCCTTGCTTCCTTGGAGCTGTCAAACAAGTGTGACTATCGAGTACAATTAATTGGTGGGCCCCTGGCAAGTCAGATCAGCATGAGTGCAGGCTGGTCGATAGGATGAGGGCATGAGTGTACGTCACCTGAGACAAGCCGAGAGATGAAGCCACCTGATTATAAGGACATAGGTCAACTTGGTATGTGTGTGGAGGGGGGGTCACATACGTGTGAAGGGGTCTGAGATAACGCCATCTGCGCATAAGAGCTCTTAGGCGAGAACTGGCTAGAGCCATCGTGAGGTGCAACCAGGTGCGCATCAGGGGACACCGTGCTCACGTAGATAGGTGTCAAGGGGGTGAATCAGGTAGCAGCCATCAGCGCTGTAGCTGACTGTGAGACTGGAGCACAGCCCGCTTTTGACGCGGATAGACACGCTCGACGAATGCCGGGGTAGAAGCCGTTGGATTACATCGTTTAGGTGTAGGTCATTGTCGCATCGTTAGCATTTACTCGCATCTGGCCTTGCTGTCACCATTGCAATGCACTCACGCCCTACCACAGTGACACGATGCGTCGTACCATGCTTCCTGTGTTCGTGCCAGATTACTCTCGGCGCTTCCGTGAGTACATCCACACAACTTACACGCTCAGTCGCTGTAACGAGTGCCTGTGACCAATTCAGTTTAATCTGGGTGATTTCCAGCTGAGTCAACATCTTTAGACCCCTCGACACTTACGTGGTATAGCAAGCACCGCTCCACACATATGTGATGACCCCTTCCACCATGCTATAGACCTCTCCGATATGTTGTAGGAGATGGAGACTTTCTAGCATCCCTCCACACATATGTGATGTGATGAACCCCTTTCACCCGTGTCATAGACCTCTCCTCGCATATTGTAGTGCATGGTGGCGTTTCCCCCGAATCAGTCTGTCAGTATTTATCAGCACGTACCGTGTCATACTTCTTGACTTACTTTCCTTAGTGCCAACACTAGTGTCATCCTTCTTGCCTTGATATCCTTAGTGTCAACACTAGTTCCATGCTCCTTGGCTTGGCATCTTTAGTGTCAATACTCGAGGACCACTACTATGCCTCCTGACAATCTGATGAGCCCACATGAGGATGTCTGGTGCATAAGACGAAGACTTGGGCGTTTAGCATGCTCCGAGCAAGGCATATGCTTCGAGCAAGGAACCCAGCACGCGGGTCATATGCTTCGAGCAAGGGACGCACCGAGGTGCCCGGAGTGCAGGACATGTCCAGGATTGCTGCTGCTTTCACCCCCTGGCCTTAGCTTAGCCCCCTGGCCTTATCTTAGCCCCCTGACCGAGGTGCCCGGAGTGCAGGACATGTCCAGGATTGCTGCTGCTTTTTCGGAAGCATCCACAAGTACGGATGGCAATTCAAGAAAGTAGTCCTTGCACAGTAAATGGCATGAGAGTGGGGTGGTGTGAGTCAAGAAAGTAGTCCTTGCACAGTAAATGGCATGAGAGTGGGGTGGTGTGAGAGGGATGACATCCTCATTGTGCGTGTAATGAAGTAACGATGACGTTGGACAGCTTGGTAGCATCTTCACTATTTTCATATCAAAACGTCAAGGCATTTTTGAAATCGACGCTCCTTCAGGATTTTATTGCATTTACAAGAATGATTTGAGATGCGGTCGACAGAAATACTTTGTTCCGTAACGCATTCTGTCAACGTGGAAATACCTATGACTCTCACGCTGTGTCATGGCAGAATTTGTTGTCATAGCAGATGATATGATGCACTTAACTTCAACATCAACTTCAACTATACCATCCAAACGAAGCTATGTTCACTGAACAACTTCTCCAGCTTATCGACATCTAGATAGATGCACGATCAGAACTTGCAAACAGGTTCGATTTTTGAAAAAGAGTAGGACAGTTTTCCTCGTACATGCTCTGGATCTCCGACAGCGTGCGTTTGGGAGCGTCGCTGCTTGTGTTGTCACGCAAGAATAGCGTGATCCACTCCATATAGCGCACGCATGTAGCACCGTTATTCTGCAACGTCAAGCGTGTAATGCGCTTGCACAGGACAAGAGCATGATGTCAGCAGCGATGTCCGGAATACTTACGTGGAATACAGTGGCACCCTCAACACCAGCACCATTGTCGTTATGCTACCCGCATCACCCTCGTCCTCACCACTGTGGGCACATGGCGCATTGGCGGACCTCTTCGTGATCGAACAGTGCCACCATATGATTATGATCAAGACCAAGCAGCGTATACAGCGCTCCCTTGACCTGGCGCATGTGTGAGCTGAGCATGGAGGACTCAGTGTGCAAACTGTGGGGTAAAGACTGAGCCAGCGAGTATATGAGCTGCCATGTGAGGTCTGGATAGAGTGCTGTGAGCCAACGCATGTTTCTTCGCATGCTCCACTTCAAGCCGTCCACTTTATCCTTCTGCTTTTCACTTTCTTTCAGTTGCTGTGTCCTCAGCTTTCTGACCCGCGGTGTGTATCCTCAGATAGCGTTGCGATACCGCATTCTTCATTATCAAGCGCCTGTAGGGGCAGTAGGTACGTTTTGGAGCGAATGTACCAATACATTTCCGCTACATCATCCAGTGAAGCGGTCAATCAGGTGCGTGTGGAGGCATCGCTGTTACATTCGTGTGGGAGGTACGTTTGGGAGTAAGTACGCCAACACAGTGCTGTTCGTATTTGCTGTTTGGGCCATGACGGGCAGAACTGAAGATAAGCAGAGTCTAAAGGTTTGCTTGCGGAGCGAGGTTCACTTACGACGGTTTTTGTGAAGAAGTAGTGCCTGAAAGGTCAGTTGCAGCTCAGGGATGCAGCGTGTGAAGATCTCCGCGGTCTCTTCAAACAGCACAGCGCGCCTGTGATTGTACGTGTAAGGTGTCACCACACTGGTTACCACATAGACCCCACTGGCCTTACCACATAGACCCCCTGGCCTTACCACATAGGCCCCCTGGCCTTGTCAGACAGCACAGCGCGCCTGTGATTATACGTGTAAGTTGTCACCACACTAATTAGTGAGACAAAAGAGTTCTCGCTGAGAGATTGGTGCAAACATGAGGGTTACTGAGGGAAGATTGCTAGGATTAAACGTGAAGGTGTGGACCAGGAATTCAGTGGAGGATAAAGCAAAATTGATGAAGCTATCGAAGTAACGATAACCATCCAGCATTCCATTTGCGAGTGCCCAATAACGACCTCTGCTCACAGTCAAAACAGCAATACCACGCGTTCGGGCGAGGGCAGAGGCAACGGTTAGTGTAGAAGTAGACGAGCAAGAAAGTCAGCAAGTAAAACAGTCAGGTGTTTGCTCGTTACATTCATTGTTCGCTTGCAGGTGGAGTGCCTATCGAGCTCATCATCGCTGATCATAGTACGTCCCTGTCTGGCGTGCTCGTCCAGTGCTTTCTCAGTGAGTTCTGTCGCGAGCTCCGCCGCGTCCTCAGAGTGAGCCTCCATTGGGAAGTGCACTGTGACGTGATCCAGAGCTGGTTCAGCGTTTGCTTTGGCTGAACATAAACGGATCCAGACTTTAGCTGTAGTCAAATTCATTCATACAGACTCTTATCATCGATCTACTCGAGCTATCGGGCACTTGCTGGCTTGGACATAGCCACTAAGTTGCGGAGTAGACTTGATGCTAGTGTAGAGAGTTTTGATAATACGCTGATGGATCGCATCAAGGTTGGTGTACACTCATATTTCCGTGCGTTTCTGGTGGGATTGCCCCTTACGTACTAGGGCTACGGTCGCTATCACAGTCACCAACCGGGTTTAAATTAGTGCGTGGTGCCTCCAGCTCCGTTGTGTCAGCCACTTTGTGCTCAGCCAACGCATCTCGCTTCGTTGCATCAACTACAGAGACTGCAGACTCCTCGTTCCTCTGGTTTGCTTGCTCCACTGTTTGTTCAACAAGGACTGCGGAATCTACATTCCTCTGCTCCGTGGAGATAACGGCAGCGTTCTGCTCGTTCACTTGTCTAGGCAGCGAACCAGATGCTTGCTCACTTGCGTGTCGAGGGATTGAGGCAGACGCTTGCTCGCTTGCTTGTCTAGGCAGCGAACCAGATGCTTGCTCACTTGCGTGTCGAGGGGTTGAGGCAGACGCTTGCTGGCTTGCTTGTCGAGGCAGCGAACCAGATGCTTGGTCACTTGCGTGTCGAGGGGTTGAGGCAGACGCTTGCTCGCTTGCTTGTCGAGGCAGCGAACCAGATGCTTGGTCACTTGCGTGTCGAGGGATTGAGGCAGACGCTTGCTCGCTTGCTTGTCTAGGCAGCGAACCAGATGCTTGGTCACTTGCGTGTCGAGGGATTGAGGCAGACGCTTGCTCGCTTGCTTGTCTAGGCAGCGAACCAGATGCTTGGTCACTTGCGTGTCGAGGGATTGAGGCAGACGCTTGCTCGCTTGCTTGTCTAGGCAGCGAACCAGATGCTTGGTCACTTGCGTGTCGAGGGATTGAGGCAGACGCTTGCTGGCTTGCTTGTCGAGGCAGCGAACCAGACGCTTTGGCGCGTGCCTGTTCCGCGGCCACCCTTGCTTCTTCAATAGCTGCCCACACCTTGGCATTAGAGGGGAGAGATGAAGGAACGTATGGGGTCAAGGCTGTGCGTGTAGAAGCCACACACATGAGGCTACAGCAAAGCCTTACGTGGGGTCATAGCAGCTTGAGCAATTACTTCTCCCGGATGGAACTTAGCAAAATCAGTTGTATTCGTTAGACATTTTAATTGCCACCGAGAGACGCGCAGGCATCGATGAGAAAGTCAAACATGCGTCGAGTACGTGTTCAGCGAGAAGGTGTGAAGTGGGCCTGGCTCGTCTTTGTCTGGGCAGGCTTAGCAGCCTGTCGGCCCGCTTTGACAGGACTAACGCTGCAGGGAGGACATATCAATTAGCCTACAGGACAGAACAGTAGGAGACAAGTAAGTTTGATAGCGTTGACAGTGCAGAGGAATTTAGCAGGGCTGATAATGCACGGGTGACTGATTGATGTGAATTGATCGAGATAAAGGGTTCAGTCCCTCTTTTAACGAGTGCATTGGAAAGTGTTCAACCCTTCAAAAGTCATTTCAAGACTCGTGGGCGCCACACCACACCATACGAAAGTTTTCTGATCATTAATATACCCAAGTAGTTCATATTCCTGCAACACATCTCGCGCAGTGCTTGTGTGAGGTTTGTTTCGGAGCTAACTGGTGTAGTGGGCTGTCATCACATTAACGTAGACAACCCTTCAATGTACCGTTTATAAGTCGTATCAGTTACATATTGAATCTACTTGTGCAGGATGGAAATCACAGAAAGCTATCCCTTCCATTCATACCCGGGCGCAATTCGTCGAACCTGCAACCGGGCGTTCTTGCCACACTTCTAGAGGATGAAACCGAACGCGCCCGCTGCCTCGACTTTTGACCAGAGTTGGGGGCTGCATACACAAATGGACTCAGGTTCAGCCGTTTCGTTGGACTGCCTGCTTCTAAGCTTCGCTTACAGCAGATGTAACGAATATTCGCTTACAGCAGTCATAATGAGTATTCGCTTACAGCAGATGTAATGAATATTTGCTTGCACCAGATGTAACGAATATGCGCTTACAGCAGATTTTACGAACATTTGAAGCGTGAGCTGCAGTGGCAGAGCAAGCAACAGGTGTTACCCTCCGGAGGAACCGCTGCTGCTGCGATCTTCTCACGTCGAATCTGCATGCGCACTAGGTTCGTGTTTGACGACGATGCAACGTGCATGTAGCCTTCTTTGAAAAACACAGACACGGCTCCGTAGAAACGAGTCATCGCGGTATAAGAGTATGACAAAAACACACATGCTAGAAACACAAATGGTAGAAACACGCTCCGCTTCTAAGAACGCACGACAAACACACACACACTGCTCCGAAGAACATATCGGAAATACACTGCTTGATACTTCTTTCAATAGCATGATGGGAACCACACTGCCTCTACAGACATGGTGAGAACACATACTACCTCAAGAAAATACGATTTGGTGTTACATGACTGTCAAGAAATACTTTGTGGTGAATGCTTCACACAATCGTTCTGTGTTGGCTGAATACAAGGAACAATGCTGTCTTGGATGGTTGGATAGATGGTTGACGCAGCTGCAGCCTGTTCTGCCATTGCAGCCACTTGGGAGGAACGCGCGGGGCTTTGTGCGCTAAGTGGTGTTGGAGATGGTCGAGCGGGGGACACAGCCTCGCAGTAAGGTATCATGGAGGGTGGAGCCTCGTGTCATCAAACAGAGGGATATAGGGACAAGAGCATGAAGCGCAATCATGGAGAAAATGATGTCGTACGTCCAATCCTGGTCAATTGGGAAACAGTGCGAGTGGCAGCGCGTAGAATTAGCGTCAGCACTCGCTTTAAAGCCTGTATTGCACTCTGTCTGGTACCAACTTAGCTGAAGAGAGTTGTGACACAGGAGGTGGCAAGAGCTTCACGTGGTTCGAAGTGGGCCGTCGCTGCACTTGGAACAACGACATGCAACACGCGAGTTTGATGCCCGTAATTGTATGCCACGAACTTGATTATGAAGACACAAGAGTTTGATGCCCGTCATTGTATGCCACGAACTTGATTATGAAGACACAAGAGTTTGATGCCCGTCATTGTATGCCACGAACTTGATTATGAAGACACAAGAGTTTGATGCCCGTCATTGTATGCCACGAACTTGATTATGAAGACACAAGAGTTTGATGCCCGTCATTGTATGCCACGAACTTGATTATGAAGACACAAGAGTTTGATGCCCGTCATTGTATGCCACGAACATTGATTATGAAGACACAAGAGTTTGATGCCCGTAATTGTATGCCACGAACATTGATTATGAAGCTGCTCGCCGCCAAATCTTCTGGTCAGTCACGCATTATTTCATTGGTATCCGAAGAGTTGTGGTGACTTTGTCCGCGTAGGTATGTTCTGGACCCAGCAACGTCACGCACTTGAGAAAGTTTGAATGCAGATGGAGTGCGACCATGAGAATAGCTAATGACTTATCAGATGCTTGGTTCCAGTTCCAAGACGCTTGGTTCCATGAGAATATTACCAAGATACTCGTGGCATGAGAATAATGAAGATAATGGATGCGATAAGAATACTGCAACAATGCTAGATGTGATGAGAAAACTAAAAAGCTGTTAAACACAATGAGAATACTACAAAGCTGCTATGTGGCATGCGAGCATTATCGTGATGCTTGACGGCACGCTGTCATGGAGATACAGAAAAGTGATGGAATAGGATGTGATGACGGCGAAAGAGATCACCGGTGTTGCTGAACGTCTCGTTGGCGTGGTGATGCAAGAGCTTGTCGGCTCCCTAAAGCGCGAGTGAACATGAGACGAGCAGCGTCCAGGGCAAGTGTGAGTGTGAGTGTGAGTGTGAGGGTATAGACCATCGAGGGAGGTCCTGGATATGACCGTACACTGCCTCAAGCAGTTGGATGCTGCCGCAACCACATCAAGGTCCTGGTCGTCACCGTACAGCATAGTTTTCACTGTGCTTCTTGACAGTCTGACTTGCGCTCAAACTCTGGCCCAGGTTCGTTCAAAAGGTGTATGGGAAGAAGAAGCTGTAAATTACAAACAGTGAGAGTGGGCCTACAAATTCAGTATCAAAAATTAAGTACTGCGTTTGAAACTGAGAGAGAATTGACCGAACAGAAAGAATTCGACAATGGCCTAGAGATCATGACCACAGACATCAGAAGAAGAGAAATGCAGCAAGTGAGAGGGCATCAAAGCGCACAACATATGTCAGAAATCAACTGGACGGGGAAGACGATGCATTCAAAATATGTGCCACGACAGAGACACCGTACTGCACACTACCGGGAGATATTGCGTGGGACAGAGATAACCTAGGGCATTCACGAGTTATTGACAAGAGCACAAGTTGACCCTCCAAGCCCTGCATACTGACATACTCTTACGTGTGATAAGGGCGGATCCTTTCTTCGTACAACGCCGGTGATTTCCAGACTAGAACTCCTGTTTGTAATCTCATCGCTTCACCATCCGTGCCGCAATAGGCCTCACCCAACAATCACTTCTTTGACCTCACTGCCGTTTAATCTAGCCGCCCTCCTCCACCTAATCAGCCGTCCTAGTCATAGCCCTATCCGTCCTAACCATAGCCCTACTCCACCTAGTCATCCATCCTAATCATAGCCCTATCCGTCCTAATCATAGCCCTACTCCGCCTAGTCATCCATCCTAGTCATAGCCCTATCCGTCCTAATCATAGCCCTACTCCACCTAGTCATCCATCCTAATCATAGCCCTATCCGTCCTAACCATAGCCCTCCTCCACCTAGTCGTCCGTCCTAAACCATAGCCCTATCCGTCCTAACCATAGCCCTCCTCCACCTAGTCATCCATCCTAATCATAGCCCTATCCGTCCTAATCATAGCCCTACTCCACCTAGTCATCCATCCTAATCATAGTCCTATCCGTCCTAATCATAGCCCTCCTCCACCTAGTCATCCATCCTAATCATAGCCCTATCCGTCCTAATCATAGCCCTCCTCCACCTAATCAGCCGTCCTAGTCATAGCCCTATCCGTCCTAACCATAGCCCTCCTACCTAGTCATCCATCCTAATCATAGCCCTATCCGTCCTAACCATAGCCCTCCTCCACCTAGTCATCCATCCTAATCATAGCCCTATCCGTCCTAACCATAGCCCTCCTCCACCTAGTCATCCATCCTAATCATAGCCCTATCCGTTCTAATCATAGCCCGACTCCACCTAGTCGTCCGTCCTAAACCATAGCCCTAATCCACTTTGTCGGTGTGCTGCTCTTTCCAGCTGCTTTCTCCTGCAGGCTTGCCACTGTCTCTCCCCCGACAATTGATGCCACCGTTTGCAGCGCCTTGCAGGAAGGTTGGGATACAGTGAGGGATTGATGAGGGCCTAGAAGAGGGGGGACCTCATCTATGTCAGAATACCTATCCCGTGCAAAGGGTTCGCAGTTGCCTCGCGAGCCACCGTGGACGGTGGGGTGGACGGTGGGTTCATCTGACGCTTTTTAGCTGCCTGCTCCGCCGCTGTTTTCTCCCTTTGCGCAGGCAGTCGGAGTCAATCTTGTCATCAGTCAACGAAGCCCGGAGCTACATTTTCGCTTCGAGCCGTGTACATAGCTTTATTCCGGGCAGTCTGGATGCCCAAGCAAACAGAGAGGGGAAACGGATGGATGCGTATTTGTGGATGGAAGTGACCATGGATATTCATGGTGACATGCCCAGGTGCATGAGGGTCATGCACGTCAGTGTGCCACGGCATACCTTCTTACTTGTTCTGTCATGGCTGCCAGGCGCGCAGCCCGATCCGGACTTCCAACCAACGGCACAGCCGGAGAGCTGGGCGAAGAACCTGCACGAAGTGTGAAAGGTGCCGGAAAGCATTTTTCCTGCGTCGCGGTTGAAACAGTAGCTGTGTTGTCTCCATGCTCAATATCAGCCCAACTGAGCCTATAAAGCAACCTTGCGTACACACGACTTATGCTGTTTCCGGACCGTTACCACACTATCCTCAAATTATGCTGAAAGAAGTGCTTCAGCAGCGGCTTCTGACCTGACTGCTTACATGACATGCAAGCCTTTGAGAAGCAGCCGAGCTAAGAAACACAGCATCCATATGCTATAAGATCTCAAGTCGTCATGGTTGTGAACGCCATTATCGCCTGTGTCGTATATCGCTCGCAACCACGACCTTACGGTTACTGTAAGTGTACACGCCACCACTACTTTGTGGATGGCTCTTGAACCACTGCTTGAGTGAACACGCCATACAGGTTAAATGGTGTTGGCGCAGCTTTCGTGATTGCTGCTTTGAAGCGCCAGAGCACCAATTCCTCGCCACCAGCTGCCCCATCCGCCGCCATACAGGGACACTCCAGGTTGGTTACGCCCTACCCGTGGTGTTATGTGCATCATAAATGATGAGCCTTGGTGTGTCATCGAAGACAGATGCTGTTGAAGTGAGTCAGCAACTCCCCCCAAGCGGTCCACCACTGGAGAATTGTGTGCAGATAGCGACTAGGGGTTCAACGACAGTCACCGCAATCATGACAGTCGACAAGTGCCCATGCATCACCATGGGGATCATCATGATGAGAAGGAGTTATGACCATGAGCATGCTAGTTCTTCTGGCTGCGTCACAATCACGCCCATGATGCTGATCATTATAGTCATGGCTGGCAGTAACTAATTGATCACAGCTGTCGTGCCAGCTAAGTCGGTTGACAAGGATGACTTGACTGTGATGCAACGCGCGGTCACCGAAGGGCTGTACATGGGGGTGGGTCCAGCCAATGCAGCCGAGCCGCTGTTGTCACCTTCGAGAGCAAAACGAGAGCGAGGGACATTAATGCTGAGGTTGTGACTACAGTATTGCCCTGGAATGGTTCCTCAAAACGACCGTCAACGCATTGTTACTCCATGTTTAACGAGTTTTATCGTTCAACGCGACATTCAGCCATGGCAGTGTCCTTGTGAAATGTGTGTACGTTTAACGAGTTTCATCGTTCAACGCGACATTCAGCCATGGCAGTGTCCTTGTGAAATGTGTGTACGTTTAACGAGTTTCATCGTTCAACGCGACATTCAGCCATGGCAGTGTCCTTGTGAAATGTGTGTACGTTTAACGAGTTTCATCGTTCAACGCGACATTCAGCCATGGCAGTGTCCTTGTGAAATGTGTGTACGTTGAACCCACGTGCTCATTTCAGCACGTACAAGCACCATGCATAGGCAGCAAGGCTCCGCAGCATAACACCGACAGAAAATCATCACCCGTCCTCAAGTTTGGAAAGAGATGGTCGCATCTCATCCTCACCTCTCTGAAAACTGTCAAATAGACGCTCACACACCATGTTGCAATTGTACACAGCAATGAATATGCACGAAGCACGCTACGCCACGTAGGGGTACGTGCAACGCAGCACGATCTCGTGTCATCTTTGGTTTCTGTACATATTTCGAGACTGTCGTCATACAAGTCAGACCCTGCTTCTACATGTACTCCACCGCTTATTCTCACCGAGCTTTGTCTCTCTGGGGCTTCTCAGATCAAGCGATTCCACGCGAGATTGAAGCCTTCCGTCCACGCAACGTGTTAAGTGTCATATGCCACTACTACTGTGTGGAGCCCTCCGAGGGGTATCACACGAGGCAAAAGACCGTTATCTACATATTCCATGCAGTAGTGTGTAGTACTGTTCTATTACGATGTATGCATCAGCTCAGATTCGGAAGTTCCATGCGAGACTGGAATGTCCTGTTCACGCACAGGTCAGATGACGGGGCTAGATCTGGAACATCATGTGTGCGCATGGAAACGACCACACAACACACGATACGCCTTCAGCGGGGAGGCTCATGTGTCTCTGACAGGCTTATCTGAGTTGAGCCGGGCTTACACTTGTCGCCGAAGACACCTGCTCAAACGGTCCTTGGTGCTTGAGACCGCAGCGGCTTCTGTAGATGAAGTCTCAGTTGGCCCAAACTCGCGCACCTTCACGGACGTCAGTTCTAAACACTGCTTGGACACTGCAAGGAGTGGTGAGACGCACGGCAGGTACGTACCTCCAGACGTTCAGACCGTCTTACTCGTAAGCGTCACGTTAGTTGCAGACGTTTTTAGCGAGTCTTACTCAAGCCAACCCGAGTCCTCTGTACACCAATGGCATCAACCCACCTCAATCGTGTTAACACGGTCAGTTTCTCAACCTAAGCGTGACTCGCTCGAGTGGTCAACCCGCAGGAATGCCTGGTGCTAGGCCTAATCACCTCATTTCTGAACCTACTAATTACTCGTACTGTGAACTCACAGGAACAATATACGCGACGAACTGGTATCCAGTGACACTCTTAACACTCACAGCGTCAACGATGATTCTGGTGGAGTTGAATTAAAGACTACAGTATTACCGTTGGTGATCGCCATTCTGCTATACGTCATTTGACTAATACTTGACTAATGACACATACGCCATCGACCAACATCATTCAACCTGAGCTAACCGCGCAGCGAATTGGCTGCCGGCAGTGTCAGCTTGCGGTGCCGGAGGTGTAGTGGTCGTCGAGTCCACGACATCAGTGGGCATCTCGATGATAGGACTGCGGGTGACAGACGAGTCAGGATGGCAAGAAGCACAAGGTGATGGGGAATCTCAATGGGTGCTGTGTTTCGACACACATGTTACTTAATAGTATGGCATCGATGGCTCTGTATCCACTATGACACTTGCATCAAAGTCATTAACGCCTCCCACTCCTCCTTGTTCTCCACCAGCTGTGAGCATGTCTACACACCTGGGCTGTGTCTGCTTCTATCTGAAGCTGATATTCAAAATGGTAGCTGGATTTGAAAGTGACGAACGATAGGCTGTATCACATAGACAAGAAGTTTGCATCTGAGGTCACATCGGAGCTTGAGAAATCCATACAAGTCAGAGGTTGTGCAAACGACCCCGGTGATACATACAAACCAGAGTGCAGTCACATGGTTGAAAATCAAGCATGCACCGGAGTCGAACCATTTTCGTCCCACTGAAAACTATAGTGACTTATAGCGTGGCACTGTGATCCAAGTTCGGCTGTGGTATTCAACATGCGCATACTGCGATGCTGAAAGTAATTCAGAGTGACTTCCACAGATATCTCGCATCTTGACTTCAATGCGTTAGACGCAGAAATATGTCGCATCTTGACTCCAATGTGTTAGACGCAGAAATATCTCGCATCTTGACTCCAATGCGTCAGACGCACATCCTTCATCGCAAAGCCCTTCTCATCATATACCCTCTCTGCATGAGCGGTTACCCCCTCCGATGCGCATGTCTGCCCATACTCAGTTGCGTTACATACTAATCCGGCGTGCCACAGCTCGCACGGCATAGACCCCCTCCATTGCGTGATAGGCCTTCTACTACATCGTATGATAGGCCCCCCTCCATCGCGCGTTAGGCCTCTCCTGCATCATATGATAGAGACATTCCACATGTTGAACCCGTTGCGCTGCAGACACACCCTTTACGTTTGCGTGCCACGAAGCGAACCTGGCCTTGAGCGCATCGTGCACAGTCATGCGTGCGGACACATCACATACCGTACAGACACACGCCGCAGATGGCCTCCGCGTATGTTCACACGGTCAGTCGTCGTAATGTTCACATGGCGTCAATACTAGAGTCAGGCTGGGGTCTGGAGCTCACCTCAGAGAATGACGAACAATCGACACAGGTGACGAAGCAACACCCATGGCAGCCAACGCAGCGGGGGGAATGCACTTTGTGCTGGCAGGCTGTGCCGGCTTACTCGGTGAGGAGATAATGCTCTGCATCTCCACCTTTGATGACAGCGTAATTTTGTAGCCAGTAGGTAATCGTCATGGGTTTGTGTGTTGCTCGGATGGCGCTGTGTAGCTCTTCTAAACACATGTGGGCGTGGGAATTCAACCGAGCTGGGATGATATCGTCCCATAGCTGGCTCACGTCTATCGTCGACTCACGTTACACTGACGCACAAAACTGTATCCACGATGAGTAAGGCGGATCAGCGTGCATTGTGCACGAAAGCATCACTGGCAGCAGTATCGAGCAGCGACTGCCCACACCTCCGTCTTGAACACAAGTGCGTCTACTCTGACGGGGAATCCTGATCTGGATTCCTGATAATGGATCCAGAACCGTTTGAACCCTACCTGGCGTTTGATATTTGTTTCTTACGTCACCCCAACCTTGCTCACACAGTCAAAGCATTCCCACACCTCCGGCTATGTTCATGGCATACAGTCAGATCGTCCGGAGTCTGAAGCCCTGATCATAGCAAGACGCATTACGGAAACAGAGTTGCACGAAGGTGTTGCCTCTGTCTGCTCATTTTGAGCCTGCAGCAATGCAAGCAAAAGGTCATACACCCCCGCTGCATGCAGCATAGACATTGACTACCTTTGCACGCATCCTACACCCCTCGTCATGCAGCGTAGACCCCCTTGCCTCTCATTCTAAGCCTACAGCGATGCAAACAAAGGCAAGGCGCTGATCTCTTACACCACAGTCGAACACGTTACTTGGTGGATGTAGGGACCTTGAGTCGCTCACTAGGTGCCTACAGCAGCCAGAATCTACTCCGAGTCGCTCATTTGGTGCCAGCAATAGCTAAAATCTACTCTGAGTCGCTCACTAAGTGTGTACAGCAGCTAGAAGCTACCCTGGAGTTGCTTATGTCGTTCGGTGCCTGCAGATCTTGAGTTGCTCATTTGATTTGGTGCTTGCAGGAGCAGCCAAGTCTGACTCCGTTGTGAGGGCGCCAACTCACCTTGAGTAGCTCAGGCTGTGCAGCCAGGTCTGACTCCGTTGTGAGGGCGCCAACTCACCTTGAGTAGCTCAAGCTGTGCTCTGAGCTCGATTCTTGCGGCGGAATGAGGACCCACTGGCGAACGTTGCGGAGAGGAAGCCTCGACAGGGGAGCATGCGTATGGAGAGGGATAAGCATCAAGCTACAGGCACATAATAATGAACTTTCGACGGCACATGTAGTAAGCTGGATGAGGTCTATACGAGGCGCGCATACGATTGCGTTACATGACGAGGTGCGCTCCTAGATGATCTGCCTCTGTTCTATTCCCGGACGACGGTGTAGGGGCCCTGGCTGTGCATATTCCTGCTTCACGAAAAAACCCCCAACAAAACCCAAAAAACTCGCAGCATCCCTGGCTGTGCATTCTCCTGCATTGAGAGATTGACAGACCCTCACCCCAGCTCGGCTCCTGCTTTCGCACGGTCGGGGACGATATCAAGGCATCTTCGCGTATCGGTCGTGCAGCTGCCCACTCCTGGCACCAGCACAGCGAGAGTGAGGGGGTCTATTATATGGTGCAGGGGGAGTCTATCATATGGTGCAGGCGGGTCTATCATATGGGGTTGTTAATGAACTGGCCAGATCGGGGCCAGGAGACGAGAGAGGGCGGCATGAGTGCATGGGGACTAGGGCCAAGGGATCGGGGCCAGAAGACGAGAGAGAGGGCACGAGTGCATGGGGACTAGGGCCAAGGGATCGGGGCCAGGAGACGAGAGAGGGCGGCATGAGTGCATGGGGATTAGTTGTTGAAACTAACATGACAAAAAACACATGCCCACGTACATAGTTTTATGGGGAGTAGGGCCAAGGGATTAGGGCCAGGGGATTAGGAGGAGAATCTCAAAATGAGAGACAAAGATTTGAAAAAAGATCTTCATGAGAATGATCTGATAAAGTTTTGATGACTTGAATTGATGAGTCGGATGCACCGCATTGAGTGTAAACCAGTAAGCATGCAAATCATGATGAAATGATCTGATGAAGTATGATGATTTGGATGTGACACATAAACATGCAAACCATGATGAATCATACTAAATGATCTGAAATTATTAAATGGGTAGCGAACCCCTTAGTCCTCTGAGGCTTTTATCAGTAGTTGCCATGATCCCTCTCCCCCTTCTCGTGTTTCGATCTTGAATACGTAGAATACGATTGCGCCATTAGGGCCAGGGGATTAGTTTTTGATGAACTTGTAAATGACACATGTTGTGTCCTGCAGGGGATTAGGGCCAGGTGACAAGCGAGGGCGGCACCCGAGCGGCTTCTAGAGCAAACCGAGCGAGTTCAAAGCTGTGTATCTGATCTCTCTGACCTCTAACTCACTCGCACCTGCTGCCACAAATGCGATGATTTCATGAACTGAGACGATAAGTAAGCTCGTAGGCCCCCTCTGCATATAGCATAGACTCCCCTCTGCATTACGAACCGAGACGACAAGCAAGCTCGTAGATCCCCTCTGCATGTAGCATAGACCCCACTCTGCGTCATGAATCGAGATGATTCGCAAGCTCATGGATCCCCTCCTGCATTAACCAGATATCCCCTCTGCACGTAGCATAGACCCCCTCTGCATCATGAACTAAGACGCTTAGCAAGCTGAAGTGAAGCTGATCACCTGAATGCGTGAAGGCTAGTGAAGCGTCACACGAAGTCGGTGAGCAAGAACACAATTGTTGTGCATCGCATTTTGTTGTAAGTTCTCAAGAGGAAGCTTGAAGGGTTGCACATGTTCGTTCATGGGTAGGCAAAGCGATTTCTACTAGAGGAAGCTTGGAGGTGTCGCATGCGTTCGTTCCTGGGGAGGCAGCGTGACTACTATAGCTTATGGTTGAGGAGGCCCGTCACATAGTCACAACGAACATGAAATACATGAATTATGTTCAAAGTAATTCGAGGTATTTCAGTTAAGTTCAAAACGTCATCAAACAGATCAGCGAGTCACTCCAGTGTATGAAATGCAAGCTGTCCCCGTAGCCCTCGAGGCTTTCATGAGGAATTTGTGTGATGTGACTCCTTCGCTCCTTGTTGTGTTTCGGTCCCGGATTATTACAAGCAGGGTGAGAAATGATTGCCTGTCGATCGATCACACCATCGCCATTTGTGTCCATCATGCTGAACATTTGCTGTCAAAGTACGGGGTATGAGGGCTAGACAGTCCGAGGTTGACGTAGGATACTTCGCCGTTGGACGGTAAGAATAGAGGCACTTTCAGAAAAGGCAAGGGGTGGTATGTTCAAGTTTCAGAGCAGAAAATACAGGTGTGTTCTGTCTAAGAAGTGCATGCCTGCGATGGAGAGGATATCGAAACTTCCCCATTGAAAGTAGGCAGGTCTGTACGAGCTGCCACATTCGGCGGGGCTGCGATGCTTGAGAGAGGGGCCATGCTGGAGCTGGAAGATCCATCAACATGTGTGGATAGCATGTGTGATGGTGCACTGTTGAGTCCAGTGGCTGAAAGCTGTGGTGATGAGTTGGGTCGATATTCTGCAGAAGGTAAGATTTCCCCAACTGAACGGCTCGACATAATGGGCCGTGTAGGGCTGGTAGCCTGAGAGAGGACAGCAGAGGGATGAAGTGAAATTGGTGACATGTCCATGCCCCCCCCCACCCCCGTTGACATACGGCCCATTCCACTGCATCTTTGGGGATTTAAAATATCGACTGATTGACCTGCAATCGATCCAAGGCGGCGTCGATTCGATCAAGGACCTCAGGACTGGCCCTGTTGTCAGAGCTTACTTGTTCGTCGGTGTTGGTATAGCTTTGCTGAGGATTGGGACTTCTAGCCTGCGATGGGTCGCATGAGCCGTGTGGGTATCTCATGACTCGGATCAGGATGATGGCAAGGTGAGAGTCACCATTGAGTGAGAGTCTTGTACTGTTTGCAATGGCTGGCCCATTGCTGAACCGACAGGAGGTGCTGCTACTGGGCTCTGTGGTGTCGCTGTGGGCGTGTTCGCGATGAAGTTCATCTTAGCACGTTGCATGGCTTGGAAACGCACCGATGACACCTACCAGAGGTACCAGTGCACACTTCAAGTCTCTACCCTACTGTTGTCTGCAGCTCATTGTCTCATCGCAGTTTTTCTGGTCGCAAT
>Ga0099797_100417_pt1 | contig 27441 bp, 26 predicted proteins | sample Uncmet_Sort48C_1_FD_89871 | JGI IMG/M metagenome (GOLD analysis project Ga0099797, IMG submission 89871) | Marine eukaryotic communities from CALCOFI LINE 67, Pacific Ocean - C012_Sort48C_1 | ecosystem: Environmental > Aquatic > Marine > Oceanic | place: Pacific Ocean: Monterey Bay | collected... | reverse complement strand
GAGAAAATAATTTTGCATACCCCCAGATCGGGGTTCATGCAGAAAATCTTCCCGCATACTCGCACATGTTTCGTAGGCATGTGCTTGGGGTCTCCTTATCGGGCGGGGCTAGACATTAGCACATTACATGTACACTTTAAGCTGGAAATAAGTCAGCCTCGTAAGGGCGTAGTTAGAAGATATAATTCTAAAACCCAAACCAGAGAAGAGGTAGGCTAACAGTACAGCTTACAGCAGAAATACAACAGTATTCTAAGAAAACAGGAAAAAGTAGCGCATACTCTGTATGCATAATCACAGTTTGCATCCATAATTATACTTGCAAACCGCACTCATCCAAATTGTGTGCAGTTAGCATCTAGCTCAAACAAGCTCAAACAAGCTCCCCAAGGTTTTAGTTCTTTCTGCACCATGTCTTCTGGTCTCGACAGTACTGAGGTATTCAAGGCTTGCTTGAAGAAACTCAGGCTCGAGGGATATGAAAAGAAGTTTGTGGACGCAGGGTGGGACACCCTTGGTGAGTTTGCCTTCTCAGTAGCCTTTCAACCGGGGGCAGGGGCCACCGAAGACGAGCTGGAGAAGGTTGTCTACAAAGTTGTCCTCAAGGATGTCGCAGCAGACATCTTGGATCGCGACAAGGCACGTGTTCGACGCCTGTACTGGGAGTCTTACACGATGGCATCTGCAGCCATGTCCCGAAAGTTAGCAATTGATGGGGAGTCAGAGAAGCCAAGGCCACTGCCTGTCGAGGAACGCACTGCGCGCCTCCAGGCGATCAAGCAAAAGCTTGGTGAGAGAAATGTCAAGGAGGAGACCCAGCCGGCTGACCTTCTCGTTGACAAATTTGTCACCATGGCCGAGACCGGTTCCATCAGGTACCTCCCTTGGGAGGACCTGACAAAATGGGACACGGAGATTAGGGGGGTCAAAAAGGACCCCCACTGGAAGACGACACCAGAAGGCCTTTTCAAGTTCGAAGAAGTAACTACCGAAAAGCCGGCGGATACAGGGTCGGACCTTAAACTCTTGAATGCCCTTCGCAGGAGGGGCATCGCCATGGAGATGGCAAACCTCTTGTCCTACGATGCCCACGAGGAGCTAGTTGCGTGGTTCATTAAAGAGTTGAACCGCCCGCCCCCTCGGGGATATCAAAATGTATCCCTGCAAATGCTTAGGGATGCAGACGAAGAGGTCTTCGTCGAGATGTCTCTTAAAGTGCGTGACAGGGGACTTCCGGCGGTTGCCGCAGATAAACTCCCGCTGGACGAATACCTTAAGGTTGTCCTGGCGAACCCCAGAATCATCGCCCTCCTTAACCCAAGGCAAGGAGGGCAAGGGAAAAACAACCAACCACAGGGCGATACGACGAAGGCCGAAAAGCGCAACAACGCCGAGCTCGAGCGCCTACGTGCAGAAAACAAGAAACTTCGCAAGGGAGTTGGTAAGGGTTCCTACGACAACGGTGGTAAGGGCAAAGGTGGCGGTAAAGCCAAAGGTAAAGGTAAGAAGGCGTCGAGCGGAACAATGCCTTACGAGCTGCAAGGAATGGAAAGGGTGCACCAAGGCGTCCCCATTTGCTTCAGCTTCAATTGCGCCTCGGGGTGCAGTAATCCCCTGGACGCTAAGGGAGGTTGCCGAAAAGGGAAGCACGTTTGCGCAAGGCCAGGGTGCGCTGGCCCGCATTCTGCGCAGAACTGCCCAAACAGGTGACTAAACGGCCAAAATCAGGTTGAAGAACCTGCTGGAGCAATGGACTCCAGCGGCCGCCCTTGGGAAGGTCAGGCGTTAGCGCCACCAATTTTGAATGCGATTCCTGGCGACACAGCGCCGGTAGAGTCGAAGATTTTGCAAAATCAGGACAACAAATTATGCGCAGAAAAAGGAAGTAAAGAAGCAGAGCTAAGAAAACGCCTGCTAGAAGCTCAGGAGAGGGCCCAGGCAAAGAGGATGCGAATTCGTCATCAGCCGGTGCCGGACGCGCCTTGGGTCGAGGCCTTGGATTTCGTAGTAGAAGCAGCGCGGAGCAACAGCAAACTTCTAGGCGCAAACTCGCAATCGAGTCAGCTTCCCCCTGGCAACATGCCGGTTACTGTCGACGACAGCGATGAGGACACCCACTCAGCCGCAGTCAGTGAGGACAACGACCAAGAGCAGCCTGGGGCAATAGAAGTAATGTGCGGTGTCGCGCACTTAACCCTTGAGCTTCAAAAAGTGGGATTTCAAGCTGTGGGCATAGACCACAAAGGCTGCAAAGACAAGCCGGTCGCCAAGTCCCTCTGGATTGACCTCACCACAAGGAGAGGTCAGCTTGAGTTTTGGGACATAGTTAGGTCCCGAAACATTAAGTACGTGCATTTTGCACCTCCTTGCGGCACCGCCTCTGCCGCGAGGAACATTAGGCGCAAAGGCATCGACCCAAAGCCTTTGAGAAGCTCCGAATATCCAGATGGGTTGCCAAATTTGGAAGGAGCCAACCAGGGACGGGTCAATTCGGCGAACGAGCTATACAAATTTGTCGCTCGCGCCGCGGAGAAGTTAGAGGCCATGGGAGTCTCGTGGTCGATAGAAAATCCCACGAACAGCCTGATGTGGGCCACAAGTTGGTTTGCAGACTTGGCCAGGAAGAGCTCAGACAAATCTGAGCCCCACCATCACTCCACAGTCAGTTTTGACATGTGCATGCATGGTGGCCAACGTGCAAAGAAAACCACTTTCTGGTTTGGCGGGGTTATCGACTTAAGCCCGTTGCAGGCACAGTGCGACAAGTCGCACGATCATCTACCTTGGGGCGCCACGGGCGATCCCGCAGATCCTTTTGCCACAGCGCGCGAGCGGAATTACCCTCGCCTCCTGTGCCGAAGGATAGCAAAGAGAGCTGCTCTGGCCTACAAAATTGGAAAGCCAGATAGGACTCAAGAGGATGCCGACAAGAACGACAACCTAGAGTCGCAGCCTCGCCGTTCTCGCAACGAGCTGGTCTCTGAGTTCAAAGAGCGCCTGACGTATGAGGACGTGGAGCCACACCTAGTCCAGGAACTAAGAGAGTGGCTCAAAGCAGGCAAGCCAAACAGACGTTGGCAGGATTTGCACCTCCAGAAGGGGCATGCAGTACTCAGTATCATTAAAGATGGGAGAAGTGGCCTGAGCACAGTAGAGATTGGGTGCCCATGGTTCTTCACAAAATTTTCAAACAACATAGGGCCCATAGAGAAAATACAAGGGAGTTTAAGTAAATAGAAATTTAGGGGGAATTGGAGGAAGTACCCAAAAACTGATACAAGATCCGAGGGAATTCAATCACAGGTTTCAGGATTGCGCACACAAAAGAAACTAGCGCATGATCTGTGAAATTTCCCGGAACCGATTATTAAGCTACTTATTTTATTTGGGGCGGCTTTCCAGAGTGACCCCAAAATTTGTAGTGAAACTCCCCCAGGAAAGGAAACTGAATTTTAGAACAGGTCCACAGAAGAGTTCGTAGAGGAAGCACTTAGGTGCACCCATCCATTTGACAACAAAACTCTAGTCCCCCCAGCAGTGGCCAAGGCGATGGTCAACATTGCAAAGCTAGGGCCGCAAGGTCTGGAGCGTAAGAGAAGGACTACGCTAGAGTATTGGACGAAGAAGCGAGACGAACTAGCTCCTGAAGAGGCGTCCCTCAAGTCAAAATTAGATCCAGACGTTAGGGAAATAGTTGGGGACAAGAGCATCCTCTTATTCAAAGCGATGCTAGAGCACATCAGCTACGACGATGTTGAGGTCGCCGACTTGCTCGTCACTGGAGTCAAACTGATTGGCGAATTGGACAGAACTGGAATCTGGCCGCCTGACCCCACAAAGGCCCCGAGGACGTCGACAAGACTTCTTTGGGCCGGGGCCAGAGAGGCTCAAGACAAGGTTTTGGCCCCAGACGTTAGCGGGCGCTGGTCTAAAGACGACGAGGAGTTATGGGAAGAGACCCAGTTAGAGGTCAAGGCGGGCAACCTCCGAGGCCCCCTATCCCCGGGACAACTCGAATCCGAAGTCGGGAAACTATGGATAGCTGCCCGCCGCTTCGCTGTGCGCCAGGGGGAGAAACTGAGGCCGATCGACGACTTCTCGGAGTTCGGCACAAACTCAGCCTTTGGCGCCGGCGAGCGGGTCAGGATGAAGAACCTCGATCAAGTGGTGGCCTGGTCCCGTGCCTGGGAGGAGGCTGTATTAGACGAAGAAAAGATTAGGATAGACGATACAGCGAACTGTTACTGGGAGGAGTCCATACACAAGGACTGGGGTAAGTCAGGCCTTAAGCGACTCAGGGGCAGAGTGGCTGACCTGAAGCAGGCGTATAAGCAGCTGCCTTCGTCGCCGGCGCACAAGGCGTTGGGGGTGATTGCAGTCAAGGCGCCTGGCGGAGAGAAGGCCCTTTACAGGGCCAAGTCCTTGATGTTTGGGACCTCCGCGGCAGTGTATGCCTTCCTAAGGTTTAGCAGAGCAATTGCAGCTTTGGGCACTGTACTCTTCTCTTTGGTGCTGGTTGAGTTCTTTGACGACTTTACACAAATTGAGCCAGAAGCGTCAACCGAGTCCTCCCAGTGCGCCATGGAGGGCCTTATAGCTCTATTAGGATGGAAGCTATCCACTTCCGAAGAAAAGCGGAAGCCTTTCAAGGAGTCCTTTGTATCCCTTGGGGTACTGGTGGATTACAAGGAAATGGAAGCCGGGGTACTCAACCTGTGCAACAAGCCAGGCAGAGTAGACTCCATAGAGGCTACAGTAGAAGAAGTTGTCAACTCAGAAGGGAAAAAGATGGACTTCAAGCAGGCCCTATCACTTAGGGGAAAGCTGGCCTTCGCTGAGGGCCAGACTTTCTGCAGGCTCACAGCCTACGTAGCAAGGGCCTTGTCTGAGTGGGCTTCCCTTCCGGGTCCGCGAAGACTTACAGAGGAAATGGAGTTTGGCCTGCGATTCGCAGTTCACCACTTAAAGCACGCCGGGCCCAGAAGAATTAGGCCCAAATCCGGCGAGCCGCCAGTTCTTATTTTCACCGACGGCGCTTGTGAAAACTCTACATCGATAGGCGGCATCCTACTTGTGCCTGGCTTGAGGCCTGAGGTCTTCGGCTGCGTTATGCGCGAGTCAGACCTACTGGCTTGGAAAACTAATAAGGACCAGAAGCAAGTGATAGGCCAAGCGGAGATCTTCCCCGTCTTGGTGGCCAAACTTACGTGGGCCAAGCACTTGGAGGGGAGGCGCGTTATTTTCTTTATTGATAACGAGAGCGCCAAGATAGCCCTGATCAGAGCCTACAGTCCAGTGCTAGCCTCGCTCAAGCTAGTAATGGAGTGCTCTGCTTGGGACTACCACCACAACTGCGCTTCTTGGTACACCAGGGTTCCGACTTGTTGCAATCCGGCAGACAGCCCATCGAGAATGGAAATGTCGGAGGAAGTCAAGAGGTTAGGAGCGCGTGTTGTAAGCCCGGTCCTCCCCCCGGGTATGTCGCCTGCTGAGGAATTGAAATAGGGAATCTAGACAGCAGCGACTGCTTTCTCTTTGCGCGCATGGGCATGTCCAAAAAAGACATGACAATGCACGCAGCTTATCCCACCCCATGGGTCCTAGGATGATGTGCAACATATGGGATAGCGAGGGTCTATGTTTATCATAAGATATAGGTTGCAGGGAATGCTCCTGCAACATAAGACACACAACGGAACATATCGAAATTAAATATATATATATCCAGGAGGGCTTCGCCCAGACTACCGCGCTCGGAGTTTTAGGGCGAAGCGAAGGCGGACCTGAAGCAAAAGTGAGCATATTCGATGCCTGTGCGGCGGATTTGCAGCGACTTTGAAGAGAAAGTCAGCAAATGCGATGCTTGTGCAGCGGATTCGATGCGAAAGTAAGCATATGCGGTACCTGTGCATCGGATTCGAAGCTACATTGAAGCGAAAGTCAGCAAATGCGGTACCTGTGCAGCGGATGTGGTGCGAAAGTGAACATATGCGGTGCCTGTGCAGCGGATTTGTGCGAATTCTGCGGCAAGGGGGGAATTCTGTGGCAAGGGCGCGGCATCTCGTGGGGCGCTGGTAAAACACGCATCTTCATCAAAAGTGAGCGTTTTACGTGACGGGAGCATTGTTTTTTCGAAAACCGGCTTGGTGGGGTGCCCTTTAGTGACTTTACAGTCACTTCACATTTACAATGTAATTTAATAGAATGAAGATTTACACATACTGCCCGACACGCCGTTAACACTATGCTTAAGCATAGTGCGGCGAATTTACAGGCTACGCCTCTGCCGCCGACCCTAGTGCTACCCTCCTGAAGGGTCAGATTGTAAACTGGAGGCTCAGATATCAGCCTGGAGACTCAGATTGCAGCCTGAAGGCTCAGACTGCAGCCTGGAGGCTAAGGTTGCAGCCTGAAGCCGCAGATTGCAAGCTGGAGGCTCGGATTGCAGCTTGAAGGGTCAGCCGGGTGGCCCTTTGGAACCCCAGGGTGCCATTTGGAACTGCACAGGTGGCCATTTGCAGCTCCAGGTGGCCATTTGGAGCTTCAGGATGTCATTTGAAGGTCCAGGTGTCCATTTGAAGCTGCAGGTGGGCATTTGGAGCTCCAGGTGGGCGTTTGGAGCGCCAGGTGGCCGTTTGGAGTTCCAGCTGGCATTTGGAGCTCCAGGTGGTCATTTGGAACTCCAGGTGGTCGTTTGGAGTTCCTGGCGATCGTTTGGGGCTCAAGGGTGCCATTTGAAGCTTCAGGTGGCCATTTGGAGGTCCAGGTGGGCATTTGGAGCTCCAGGTTGCCATTTGCAGGTCCAGGTAGCCATTTGCAGGTCCAGGTGGCCATGTGGAGGTCCAGGGTACCATGTGGAGCTCCAAATGGCAGCCTGGAGCTCCAATGTGGCCCTGGAGGTTTGGCGGGCTGTGGCGCCCTGTGGCAGCCTGTGGCCCCCTGTGGCGGGATCATCCTGCCCCAGGAGAAACCTTCACTCTAAGAATCTAAGAATCTAAGAAGCCAGAATACTGGAAGCCTCAATCTAGCAGGCCTGGCTGGGATAGCTGACTGGTTGACTAGCTGATTTGGAGGGTTGGAGGTGCTGGGTGGCATCTCACACGCTCGACGCCAGGAGGGCCGGCGGATATGTATATTCTTACAAGTTATATGCCGCCCCTCTAACAATGTATGTAAAGCAGTTTTGCTCAACCATGTAACGAAGCACCTAACCGAATGTTCACCTAAAAGTATACCTTAACGCATACCCCCAGATCTTGTTGGTGTGCTCGCTTTGCAGAACCAACCAAGTCGTCCAGGACCCCTACTTCAGAATCACGCGTGACATTGCTCACAAAATCGTACCGACTAGCCATCCACTCAAGGGCAAGCCGGCATTATTACATTCAAAGTTCTTCCCACCGTTGCAAGGTTTGAAAAAGAGAACCGCTGGGAGCCTATAGAATGCATAACCTTAAGGCTCGAGTCCCATGCGCTCCCTATATGAGTGAGTTTCCCAATATGTGGTAACAATGTTGTGTTGAGCATTGGCAGATATAAGTGATATCACAATTTGTAACAATGTATACCGATAATATGACAATTATATGACACAAATATTGCAAATATATATATATATATATATATACAATGTTGTGGGTTTCATATTATTTTATTTGATTTTCACATATTGGGCGGGGATGGCCCCACCCACCCGTTTCCCCCCCCCCCTGCCAGAATATGCCAAAAATCTAACCTATGAAAAGAATAATAAACCTTGAAATATTCGTGTTGTTGCAATATGATTGTCATTTTCCCCTAAAATGTGTTTTGCTAATGTTCAACACCAATCGAATTTCACAACAAATCTTTGGGCCTCCAAGGCCAAACAGGAACAATCGGAAACCATGCCAATAGATTCGAAGGCAATGTACAGGATTGAGATACGCCGCCTTCCGCTGCAGCCGCGTTGAGTCGTCAATCAAATTCGAGTATTTAGACATGGAGTCGGATTATCGGCAAATTTGTCTGACTTAATCGCAGCCCTAAAGCCGCCATTGGGGGGGTCTGGGAGCCACAGCCTCGCCCAGCTTGTTGCGGGGCTTGGGGGGCACCAGCATCCCAAAGCGCGCCGAATTAAAAATGAGCCTTCTGTATATGGTTTGTTTTGTTTTGATATGATTTATATATTCGATGTGGTATAACACAATAACATGATAACATATAAAGCATGAATTCAATTGCGAGTGTAGTGAGCCCTAGCATGTGAGAGTCATCTTAATGATAGAAGCCTCAACCACTTTGAAAACAAAACACATGTGGTATGTAGGGCGCATCTCTCCAAACGAGGCTGAGTCACTCTTCGAGCGGGCCATCTGCCCTGTCCCCGCCACCCGGGGCTTGGATTGTCCTCGTGGGGCCAAGGGGGTCCCAATAGTTAAAAAAACACATTTACACGGGGGACATGAAATTCAGCAGCTTATTGAACTAATAAAATGGATTAATAAGCAGGAAAACATGACAATATTGGAATATTGTGTACAAGGTGAATGTTTTACTTGTGCGTGGATCCCACACGGTGTTTTTGGTTTACATTTTTCAGCAATATTTTCATGATGCACGTGTCCCTCAAGGCGTGCGCGTCGTAGCAATAGAGAATAGAGGCCAGCTTAAAGTTGTGCTGCTGCTCGTTATTACGGGTGGGTACATTATTGGTCACCGTCGCCATCATGCAGTTCATGCTCCTCATTGAGTCTTCTGTGCAGCATGGCATTTGTGTATTGACGTGCCGGTCACCCTAGAGTTCCTCTTCTCATGTCTGTCGTGTTTTGCAGTTCGCCTCTGCAGCGGCTCACGTCGTTAGGGTGAGCTTATGTCAGCATTCCCTTGAGACGCAAACCCCCGGTGGTGGAGGGTCCACGACTTGTTGGCAGTGTTTGGTGGGAGTCTGTGTTTTGTGGCGTGGGTGGGGTTACTTTCAGCCACCTGGGGTTACCTTTGGCAACAGGATCCCGGAAAGCGTGGCCACCCGTATGTCTCTAAGGCTGACTGGGGATACGTTTGGCGACACTATCCTTGGAACTCCTGCCCTGATATCTCTGGGACTACTCGGGGCTTCTTGAAGCGGCTCGTGTCTACCTTGGCTTACTTTTGACGATTGTACACTCGGGGCTACCTGGGTCGCGAAAGTTTCTGGGGCTGTCCGGGGCTAGTTTCGGCGATAGCACCTTAGAAAATTCGGCCACCCTTGACCTTTCCTATGAAAACAAGTACGAATCTTATTGAAAGCATTGTTTGGGGAATAATTTGGTGATTGTAATTTCACATTCATTTTACTCAATGTAATCTGTCCGTTTTCAACAAAAACACGCTTGCTCACAATTTGTGGATAGCTCGTAGAATGCTCACCTGTTATTGCATGTTTGTTTCATAGTTTTCTATATCTTGAATTATGTTCAATACGTGCAGGCCGGTGTTCGAGACGAGGATGCTTGGGATGCTATGGTCATAGTAAAATTTGGGAAAGTGAGTTTTGACTCATAGAGTTCTTCCGATGCGTGTTCCGATGGTCCCGCCCGGCGCCCGCCGTCCGTCCGCTGCTGCCCGCCGCCCGCCCGTCGTCCGTCCGTCCGCCTGGGCCCCATGGGCCCATGGGGCTCCCTGGAACAATTATATGTGTCAGGGCGCCCCCCAGAACTATTATATGGGCCCCCCGCAGTATACAGTCACATACACATGTTATATACTTTATTTATACATAGAGAGAGAGATTTGTGGCAGGTTTGGCTGAACATATACCCAACTCATATGCGAATATGTATTAGATAATTATGGCTGTTCATATCTTGCAGCTACTTTAATATGAGACCAGCATCCTAAGCATCTTAGTCTCAGTCACAATCCTGTTTCTAGGGCAGCAGTTTCTGCAAAACTCGGCTCCCATGGATTTCCTTGTGACAAGGTGCCAAGGGTAAGATGTCCGCTTCGGATACAAACTCTGCGATCTTTTTGACAGATACGAATGAGATGATAGGCACCGTTTTTTTGAAGATCGGGTTGTGAGCTTGGGTTGCTAAATTGTGTGTGTTCCCTACATAAGTGTTTTTTTGTTGAAGTGTGTGGGCCTCCAATGCCAAACAAAGACATACAAACACCATGCCAATCAATTCGAATGCAATGGACAGATCATGGGTCCGCGCTTTGCGGCCATGGCACCCTTGTGGCGTCCATTAAATTATAATATTTTAGAACGGCACTAGCATGTCCTGGTTTGGCCTTGGAAGCAGAATAGTTAAAAACAAATCATATGTACGGAGCACTTGAAATTTAGCAGCATGGATTGTTTCGAGTTTAATCACCATATAAGTTTACGGCATAATGCTAGGGTCAATATGGTATACCACCTCATATATTGTTTGGGTGCTACATACATGCATGTCAATTGTTGCACCCTGCATGAAACGGTTTGAGCCAACATGAAACCGTCGAACATCATACATCAAAAGATGTTAAATATAACACATACAGAGAGAGAGAGAGAGAGAGAGAGAGAGAGAGAGATCAAACAAAATGTCATTGACGACATATGCAAGGCATGTACACATCAAATACAGATAGCAAACACATAAGAAGCAGGTTATATCTGATGTAGGGTAGCTTGCTTTGGTTTTATATGTGTCTTCGAATGCATGTTTAACACCCGTGCCGATTGATATGTTAAAACAACACTGTAGTTGGTGCCATAGCGAAGCCCCAAGATCGCGCTGTTGCATGGCCCAACATCACTAAAGTGAAATCATTTGCTAGTGTAGATAGCAGTGCTTAATGGTGAGTCATCACCTATGATAGGACTGTCTATACCATTGGCAGGACAAAAACAAAACCAGAGTATTGTACAAGACTCGATCGAATCATTGTTGTAATCGTTTAGATCGAATGTCGCTGTTTCCGATCGTGTTGGACAGCTCTGATTATGTCGCTTCGATTCCTGTGCTCAGCCTTGCTGTTCATTTTCACGTCTTGACGGCCACCGGTTTGAATGTAACTTCTGATCCTTTTTCTTGTCCAGGATCCTAACGTGCAATTTCCAAGTTCATGCCTTGCAATGCAATCTAGATGGACATAGCATTGTAAGAATGCCCGACAATAGTGAAGCACACATGAAACACACATATAATGTAAATTTCAGGTATGGTCATGTGTTCCCATGTGTATATATATATATACATAATTTAGTATGTGTGAGTCATATGACCCTTTCATGTATATTAGTCTTGCTTGTCTGACACATTGCAGTTATGATACCGTGATTACTTGTTCGGCTCAAGTGTGATCAAAGCGTTTAAAAGTGCGCGCCCCCGACTGGACCTTGAATCCAAGAAATCGTAGAAGCTACGAACATGGTAGCAGAGCTGGCGTACATGCGGCCCTGAACAGACGAAAGTTAATGAATCTCAATTCACCCGAACCGCTATGGCAACAGTGCAAACATCTTTTAACGAGAAGTATTGAAACATGGAAATGCAATCGGTGAGGCGTTACAGATGTTGGAATCATTGAACGACAAAGCAGACCTTACTAAAGTCAACCCAGACATGAACGATGATGATTTGAAAGCGCAAGTTTACGCGGAAATAAAAGACATGATGGAAAAGCTTACAGTCCTTAGCCAAGCACGCCACACAGCTTGGAGTGAGCTTGAAATGTGAAGTTAAAGCAGTCCAGATACGAAGAAAAACTTATTTCAATTGCTGGACAAATGGTTGAAATGCTTATCAGAATGAAAGACATAGAAACTCAAACGGTTTATGGCAACACGGGGCCCTCGCATGAAAACGGATTTCTAGTCATGGAAATTCAAGAACAGTATGGAATACTGAAGTGCGTCAGCTATGGAAAAGCTTAGCAACGATGCCAAAGATTTTAGCATCTGGACATTTCGACTGACAAACACAGTGAAACAAATTAACCCGGTGTATGCAACCTTACTGGAACTCATCCGAAGGCTTCCAAGCGCAGTGGTTCCATATGATGGGTGGTGCGCAAACTATGCAAATGCGTTACGAGAGCACAGCCAAACAGAAGAGAGCATGTGTACACGAATGAGCTCAGACTTATATACCTCATTGGTGGACAAGTGCACGAACGGTCAGGTTATGATGGTCGAGAAAGACGAATTAGATGTATTCCATGCCTACAGCCAGCTTTACAGGTCATCTACACGAACAGCGGGTTTAGGAAGTTTGGCAAGAAGGGAATACTTAACAAATCGGCAAGTTGCTAAGAAAGAGACCGAGGACTACGATTTGATTGTGGCATGGAAGAAAAGCAATGCCGGCGGAATTTGGGCTTCTATTGAGTCCCAGTATGAAAATGTCAGTTATGAAGAAAAAAGCCTGCGGGACCATCAAAGAGCATATCACAATGCACGAAGCTGTCAGAAGTTACGAAGAATTGCAAAAACAAAGCCGAGAATAACAAAAAACGCAAGCGCCTGCGGCCATGAATTCAAATGCAGCACTGAAACAAATTAGAATGAGCATTCATGGGAAGTACGAACAAACGCCGACGAAAAGCAAATGTTACAGGCTTTGGAGGTGAAAACAGAAAGGACACAAGCGGTTTGGATCAAGCAGTCGAAGACATAATGGCAATGGTTAACGGAAAAGGAAAGGGACGTGAAACGATATCATGTTCCATATGTTGGACAACGGGGCATTTAGCAAAATATGTTTGGTCAAAAGGTAAGGGAAAAGGCAAAGGTGATTATGGTGTGGACGGAGGTTGTGGAGGTGAAGTTGGTTATCAAAAGGATTATGGTAAAGGAAGGGAAAATGGAGATGAAGGAAAGGGCAAGGCAGGTCCATGGACAGGGTGCTGGACATGCAGAGGAAATCATTACGAGTCTGATTGCCTAGTTAAAAACAGAGGTGTTCATGGACTTGAAGGTGAGCATGAGCACGATTGCAATGATCATGCACCCGAAAATCTTGGAGGATTTAACTTGTGAGGCGGGGAAAATGATCAGGGAGCCTGGAACAATATCAAAGAAAATACAAATCAGAATATGATAAGCCGTTAAAGAAAGTTTACGACTGGAAAATGTCTTCACGAGATAGGACGAGGTGGAGCATGGCACAAAATTAAGTTTACTGGAGACTCGGGTGCCGTAGCTTATGTTATTGTGAAAAATGAAGCGGAGCTGTTCCCATTGAAAGAAACAGTTATGCCAAAAGCCGGAATGGGGCTTACAGCAGCAAGCGTGTCCAATATCATAAATTATGGTGGGAGATTATTATGGGGGCGGGGGAGGGGAGAATTCAAGGAAAGATTTTAAATGAGTGGTCAGGTTACTGAAGCGCGAAAGAATTGGGCATCATTCCCGAAAATGGTAGAGGAAGGAAACGACATTATATCACCTCAGAGAAAGAGATGCTTCTGTCAAATGAAAGAACAGGAATGAGAATCCCAATGCGGTTAAAACCATGAGGCACACCATGATTTGGTTTATGGTTGAAAAACGGGCCAGAGTTACGGAAAGTTTGGAGTTGTAAATGTCAACGGTGCTACTTCGCCAACAGTTGATACTTTTGAGCAAAGTCGCCAGAGCACCTTCTGAAAATATTCTCAGACAGCTAACATTCCGGGCAAATTCCTTGGAGCTTGCAGCCGATCGTTTTGTTCGCCGTGTTGGGTGACCGCACAATGAGTGGCCTTCCTGCCTATTGAAGGTGGCTGTCGCCATCGCTGGCAATGTGGCAGCACTTGAGGCGCTGATATCGAGACCCGCTGCATGGAAGGCAGCTGTTTGGCGGCATCGATCACAACCGCGATGAGCCAGCCGCCTGTGATTTTCTAGCAACGCAATATATTATATAATACATGCTTCTGTCAACATTTGTTGAGCCGTGACGCTCCTCTTTTTGTTTCATGGCCTGTTTGATGGATTAGTTTTTTTGTGCAGGCTCAACACATGAAGTTTTATTCTTGATTTTCCTGAGCTTGTATGCATGCTGGTAGACAGGAGATGGAGTGCCAACGCGCCTAGGTGTATGGATAGTGCAAATGTCAACGGCGAACCAGATAGCAATGACAGTGGGGCTTCACTGGAGGAGTGGATTCGCATGTCCACGGCGAAACCTCTATAAGACCGACGGTGAGAATGAAAAGAAAAAACGTGGGATATGTCATATGCGGAAGCAAAGAATTTTATGGGATTGATGCTGACGCAGATGACGAGGGAAAAGAGGGAATTCAAGTTAAAGGTGTTTATAACCTGTATGTACCAGCACAACTGGAAATAGAGGAACATAGATTGACGCATTCGCGATTTAGGGATTGGTGCCCACATTGTGTGCAAGGAAAAGGTGTTAGCGCGGCGCGCAAGAAGAGAAAAGAAGAAGAGACACAGGTGCCAGTATCAATGGATTATATGGGACTTACGAAGAGAGAACCAGGAGACGGGGAGGATCCAATTATAGCGTTAGTCGACAGCAAGACTTAGATGAAAAATGCCAATGTTACACCAAACCAGGGAGAACAATATCATCATACTATAGAGAGTGTAGCCCAAGACAATGGTATGGGATATGGACACTTTCAGTTCAAATTAGATCAAGAACAAGCCATATTATCATGCAAAGAAGCTTTTACGTGAAGAATAACAGCAATTCAGGGAGAAGGGGTACAGATTGTGCCTGAAGTTTATCAGTGGGATAGAGTCGGAGTAATGGTGACATTGGAAAAGCAATTAAACAGATTCAGGGGCAGTTTACAACAATCAGATCTAGTTTACAATCTACATGCAAAAAGAACATTAAGGAAAAGAGTGAAGTGTCAGCGTGGTTAGTTTCGCACGTAGTGCACAGCCTTAATAGATATTCAGTGGGACCCGATGGAAGAACACCAAGACAGAGACTCAAGGGGAGGAGCTTTAAGCAAGAGACTGCCCCATTCGGGGAATGCGTCTGATATCTTATGCCGAAAGGTGTCGGAGTTAACAAGCCGAATAGCAGATGGAAAACAGGTTTATGGTTGGATATAAGGGAAGAAAGTGGGGAGACGCTTATTGGAACTGAAAAAGGAGTTCGATAAAGTGAAAACCATAAGAAGGAGAGCGGCGGACAGATTGAAATGGGATGTATAAGCTTTAGAGGGGTTAGAAGGATTGCCATTGAAACCAGTGCCAGGAAGAGACTCAATAGAACCTCAAATTAAGGTAGGAAACATTAACAAGCCAGTGGAAGTATGGAAAAGGAAGTTGCAAAGAGAGGTTTTGAAATTGACAGAAAACATGTATGCAAAGTATGCCTCATTGCGGATTCCCGAAAACCAGTCGCTAAGAAGCATACTGCCGCGTGCAGAGAGAGGTTTCCTAAGAGACACAAACAGCACACAGACTAGCTTTCAAAGATGCCAGAGAAATTTCTGAGAGACCGGCAAGGAGAAGAAGAAATAGCTAAAGCGGCACCAAAAGTAAGTAATCAAAAATATTGAACAATGGACGACGACATGGGTGCTAAGCATAACGAAGCGAGGGCCTCAGGAGAAGATAGAGTTAATAATGACATTGAAATGGGAAATGTTATTTATACAGTATTCGTGCCGACAAGAGTTTTGAAGAGAAGGCGGATTTATGGGAAAGCCAGTTTACAAAGATCAGAAGCAGAAAATGAAATGACGATGTTACAACGATGAACGAAGGAGGGGGTTGAGCACAGCATTATAGAAGTCTCTTCACCAAAAGGTGTCACGGGAATAGAGGAGTTAATAGGAAGTGCGCCAGGAATGTCATCAGACTTAACTGAAAATGATGGGGATGGTTTACCATGGGATGTTCAAAACCGTTTGAAAACAGCCATATCTGAGAAATTGGTGAGGAGAAAGAAGGCCTTACGCCTCATAGGGAGCCAAATGTGCAGCGCATTTAGCCACATTCAAGGCATTATCTTTTGTAAAATGAGCCAGGAAGCCACAGACAAGGTTTTAAATTATGGACGGACCCATTTAGAGTTCTATGCCAAAAGTTCACAAAATCCAAAATGAAATGGGCTTTACTTCCTACAAGAGCATCCTTATGGCGTAAAGAGCTGGCCAGACAAGTGTATTCTGGAATTATTTGAATTGGAGGGGATTACAAAGGTTAAATCACACATATCTGCGTTCGGAAGGCATGATAGCGATCACCAAGAAGGGGGATTAGTCAAGAAACCTACCTCATTTATGATGAATGCAAATGAAATTGCAGAGGAACTTGACAGCCTCATTGACAGGCCTTGTAGTGGTGATCACAGACAAGTACTTATAGGAGGAGGACGAGCAAGAAAGCGCAGGTTTCTCCAGGAGAACTTTATGAAGATAATATATTTGGACTTGGGAAGCAAATGATTCATGATGTAAGACTTGGAAAAGGGCTTATTGGAGCCGTTGTTGCGACTGACGATCTTGGAGACTTTGTCCTGACCAGAAGATTATGATTTTTTACATATTATGACGATGTGTCCGGAAAGAAGTTACCCAAAGAGCTTGTAAAAGGCGAGACAGACTGATATGAAACAAGGTTATGCGCACAAGGGTTATTATAAGGTACCTCTGAAGGAGTGTTATTATGAAGCCGGAGAAGAACCAGTAGGTACTAAATGGCTTGAGGGTAATTGGAGACGATCTCTGCAGCAACGCCGCCGTGGGAAGCAAAGAAGATGTTGTGAACACTCGCGGCTACAGAAGGAATAGAATATGGGCCAGGATGGCAGTTCGGAATAGATTTTACAGATATCGAGAGAGCCTATTTATGCACCAGCGAAAAGAAACGTATATGTTGAATTACAAAAGAAGATTGTGAAGAAGGCATGTGTGGGAAATCACGTAAGTCTATGTATGGGACACGGGACACCAGCAATGGCTCGGAAACGGAGTAAGTTAGATTTATGGTGAGCATTGGCTTTATGAGCAGACAATCGAGTCCTTGCTTATTCTAACATCCAAGAAGAGACAGCAGAGCTGTTGTTTATGGAGACGATTTTACCATCCTCGGAGCCGAGCAGCATTTAGATTATTCTGAAGACCAAATCGAGAATGTTTATGAAATCGGTTTCAAAACCAGGTCAGGGCCGAATGAAGGAGACACGAAAGTAGTGAGATTAATGAACAAAGTTATCGAATGAAAACATGATGGAATCTACATGGAAGCTGACCCGAGGCCTGCAGAAATCATTATTAAGCAGCTAGAACTTGAAGATGCTTTACCGCTTGCCCTACCGAAGGAAAGGCTTAACCCAAAGCATTTAACTGATGACGACGTGAAGGAGCTCAACGGCCAGGATGCGAGCATTTACTCCGCGATAGTGGCGCGCGGAATTATTTCCCTATCGATAGGAGTAACATTAGGTATGGGAAGAAGTAGTTAGCCACGCGAATGGCCAAACCGAGAAATGTTGACGATCGTCAGCTTATTCAATTTGGAAGGTACCTCAGGGGGAAAATGCGTGTTGTTAACAAGTTTGGTTACCAGAAGAATTGTAAGATTATTGACAGTCGGTCTGAAACGGACCAGGCAGCTTGTCTGGATACGCGGAAGTCGACGACGGGGGGTGCCATTATGTTTGGAAGTCAAGTTATCAAGCATTGGTCCAGTACTCAGTCTTTAATTGCCTTATCGTCCGGAGAAGCGGAGTATTGCGGTTGTGTATGGGCGGGATCGCATGCTCTAGGTTCAAGAAGTATGTCATCTGAGTCGGGTGTTACATTTGAGGATCAAGACGGATGCAAGTGTGGCCAGGAGTTAGCGACATGGAGGGGACTTGGAGGTATTAGGCACATTGAAGTGAAGCAGTTGTGGTTACATGAGAAAGTGAATAATGTGGAGGTTGAAATAGAGAAGGTTATGGGGAGAGTTGAACGAGCGGACGCCTTAGCGAAGCCACGTACGGAAAGAGTATTAAGCAGCATGTAGAATGGACAAGTCAAGATATTACAAAGGGAAGACATGATTATGCGCCAAAGCTTACCAAGGCAGATCCGCTAGAAGAGAATATATGGGATGATATGGAGGAAGGAAAAGGTGTTATGGTGGAAGAGTTTTAATCCTGAACTGTTTTACCCGAGTTTCTGGGCGGTTGTTGACTTAAGAAGTGATGTAGCAGTTTGTTAATTCGCTGCAGTGTTACATACCGAAATATTTTAGCTGGGGCTTTAAATCCATTTAACGGGCAGTTCTGTCTGTTAGGTGATGTGGCCCGAGTGGAGCTCGGGCCAAGGAGAGGTGTCACTCATATGACCTTCTCATGTTTATTAGTCTTGCCTGTCTGCCACAGGACAGTTATGATACCGTGATTACGTGTTTGGCTCAATTGTGATACAGCGTTGAACAGAGCCTTCCCCCGAGTGTGCCTTACATCCAAGAAATCAAAGAAACTACGAGCAGTATGTTTCATTTTCGTTTTTCGGTGATTGTCGACATGCTACACATATTGTCTTCATTACCAACTTCCCATTACAATCTATGACCCACCTCAAGACCCGACAAGGATGTGTTGCTTGTGTGTTGGGACATATAGCTACTTGTAATGAAACACATGTCCACTTGGTCTGGCAAAGATTTGGAGAGCTTTGTCAATATATGATGCCAGCAGTGTGTCAGAAAGACAGAGCAATGAACACACATGTCAAATACATTCGAACACATCACAATACAAATCAGCAAATCGGAAACATGTTGTGCTTCTTGCGATTTACCGTTTTCTGGGCCGGCAAAACAGAACAAGTACCCATTTGTTATGTTTTGCTGGTCCACTACGAGGCATTACGAGGAACACATTGGTAATTAATATGTATTGTGTAGGATTCCCCGGCCCCGAGATCGGCAAATCCTAAACAGTATGTAATACTTACGACTTGCTGACTTGCATTTTGTTGTATTGCTTGTATATTTTGCTTAGTTGGGCAAAAGTATGGTCCTAGTACGTTTTTCATTTTCCAAGTTCGAGGTCAGTTCTGTGATAAAACATCCTCTAGAAAACAAGATCATGCGGTACGCTTTCTCTGGTGGCAGAGTGACAGCCAAGGAGCAGAGAGAAAAGGGTGCAGATCTTGAGGAGCGTGAATATAATATATATATATATATATATATAATATTATATATATAATATTATATAATATTATATATGTATATATATTATATATATATATATATATATATTATATATATATATATATATATGTATATACATATATGTATATTATATGTATGTCTTAACGGAAGGCCCGCCATTGAGAGTTTTGTCCGCCAATCGAACACATAATGCATGTATTAGTAAATAATGCGTACGCACTTGAGACTCACTGCTCGTAGTTTTTTTCCAAATTATATTTTCTGAAGCTTTTGTTTATTTCGGGTGTCTCCAGAAATCCGTTGCTTCTAGTGTTGTGGAATGGCTGGGCCGAAACATCCACCAGGTTGCTATACTTGTGAGATCCATTGGTACCCGCTAGGGGCATTTTGCGTATCTTCAGTGTTCAGGGACGCATGTTTTCGGGGGGTCACCTTGGGGACCAACATTTAACGAATACTGGGCATTTTCTCAGGAGGCACTAAAGCAAGACAACGGCTCACCCTGAACGGCCGCAGGGACTTTTCCGATAATTCTTACGAAATTTAAGATGAAGCAGGCAAGACCTGAAAACAGCGCTCCCATGTGAAGGGGAAGGCTATTTTACAATTCAAAGCCCATCAAAAAACAGTATTGTTTCATGATTTACTTAAGATTGTTATGGTTTTCTGTAGCAAAGTCATTTTTGGAAAAAAGGCGTTCCCGTGGAGGCAAAATCACATGTAAATTGCATACCACACAGGGTGGACACAATAACATTTTTTCATACATTTCTGCTCTCCCTTAGGCATCGTTTCATTTTTGAGAATAGAGCTTCCGTGCCCACGGTATTGCGATTTTGCACATGCCGGGCAGACAGAAGAGAAAGTCATTAGTTCTCATGATTTATGGAATTGTTTTGAGGACTCTCCCACGGAGCTCACGCCACTCCCCCCCCTCAGGCGACGCGCAGCGACATACAAGATGTCCTGACAGATACTCCGCGGCCCTTCTCCGGCAACCTTTGGGCCAAAACCAAGAAACTGGACCCATTTTTGGAAAGAGGGGGGGGGTATATATATATATATATATATATACTCATCCGTGTCATCATGGGCATATACATGCACGGAGCAAGGCAGAACAGAGCGGCATGCAATAGAGTGAAACGTCACCGAGCACATTTTTTGAACAGCGCCCTTGAGCGTGGCTTCGAGCACCATTGTGGCCATGGCGAAAGCCCGAGCACGACTTTCCAGCATCACTGTGGTTACAGAGCAGTTCCAAGCGGCCATTTCGAGCGCCATGGTGGCAACGGAGCGAGCCCGAGGGGCAATTTCAATCGCCATTGTGGCCACAGAGCAGCTAGAGCGGCATTTTCGACTGCTAAGTGACTGCTGTACAATAGATATAAGAGTTTTCAACCACGTATCTTTGCGAAGCTTCTAAGCTCCGAAGCGTGCAAGCTGTCTGAAGCCCACGAGGAGAATTCAATCGTGGATATGTGTGGGTTTGCTTTCAAAGGTATTTTCTATTTCAATTCGGTGGTATGTATGGCATTCGTGTCGAAGTTACGAACATTAATCAGGTCTTAATTATGAAAACATCGAGAGCAATTTCGTTAAAAGTCCCGTTCCGGTCTCAGCAGCAGTGCCTAGTATATTTATATGTATATTTCACTTTTGGTCTGAATCTTCGGTCTCATTTCATTAGGCTCAAAACACATCGAGGCTTCCTGCAATGCCTCCGAAATGCGGGCCGATTACGGGCCTGAAGCAGTGATCCTTGTCAAGGTGTTTTTATTACTGTGCGTTCTTAGTTTTTCCGCATTGATGGTTGTAAATGGTTGTGTAATCAATCTGATGCATGGACCGCCCTTAGATGATCCCATAATAATCGGCAGTGTAGTAAAAAAACCATGGTGATTCCATTCGCGACATTTGTTGTTCGAAGACAGGGTATGGGGTCGTCTCGGTTGCCTCCGGTCGCCTTTCTTGCAATAGCTATGTAATTGCGTGGGAGAGGGGCAAACATGGCAAGTGCGAATTGGTGATTGGTGTGCTTTACTTGCACTTTCTCGATGCCCCAGGTTCATGGGACATTTTGGGTTGACATGGATCAGCTTGCTGTGCCCAGAAGGAGACCTTCGAAATAACATTCCACAAGTCTGGGCATATATGGTTTTTATTGTGCATGCTGTACTAATATAGATGACAGGGCTTATCAATGAGTTGTGGGATGAGGATAGTGGTGTTGGTGATCATAATACTGAAAGGGTTCCGCGAAATATAATCATGTTTGATACTCGCGCTTGTTAACATGTGCGCATGCTTTACATTTCATTCGTAGATCTCTCTCCCAAGCCCATATGCAAAGCAGACGGCCGCCGGCGCCCTCTACAAAGTGTGTCGGGGAGGCAGCGAGCAGAGACCAAACATACATCAGTGATGGAATGATCAATATATATATACATATATATAGACACACACATTGGAAATAACCATGGCAGCCGTGAAGGTCTAATGAAATAGAGTTCATCAGACTAGTTGACTAGTTCGTTGGAGTTCTGTGTTGTTGTTTGAACACAATTGGGCTTCTGATGTTTTCTTGCACCATCTATGAATTCCTAGGAGTCCCTTAGGTACCATTTTATGTTTCTTTAGTCGCCATGCATTTCGTGGGAAATCTCAAAAATGAGTTTGGTGTCTCGGAAACCTGAGATGTTATGTTGTTTTCGTTTGGAATCATGGATCGTTGATATCCCGAGGAATCTGAGATGTTCTTAGAAGTCCATAATATCCTGATGAAACCACATTCAATGAACCCCCAATAATATCATTCAAATATTTATGAGAGTCAGCATCCTGTGCTCGCTCACCAGCTGTATGTATATTCCTGACCGGAGGAAGATGTCTCCTATCAGTGGTTGCGATTTTTCCTGCATGACGACGCGGAACTGGAGAAAATAGGCAAGGACTACAGCACCGGTTCCTTGACAGCACATGCATATCTCAGAGAGCACCCCTTACGGAACGGTGGTTGATAGGGTTTAGCACGAATGGGGCTGAATGCATTCGGCTGAAACCCTATTCAGGGAGAATTATGAGAAGGAGTCTTTTCTAATGCAACTGCCAGAATAGGGCACTGCGGTCTTCGCCCGCAACCCCTCTGGTGCCAATACAATTCGAATATATTCCGTCTCACATTCCTTACATATATTGTAGGGGTTCATCCAAATGAGGTTCAATCCCCGTGTAGACTAAGCCCCATTAGGTCAAACCCATTAGTTGCCTTCCAACAGAGGCTTATTTCAGGACTAGCCGGTACCGTCGCCTTCCGGAAAAAATGTCAGACAGCGCCCCTGGGGATAATTGATGGACGTTTCGTTTCTCATATTTTTTACATATTTACGATATGAATAAATTGATGCAAAGTGTTGCGGCTGGGGCCAATGGACACTAACATGAGAACTGAGAATCACATGCAGCAAATGCATGTCGCGTTCATGACCCGGCATCCTGTTTGTACAGTCGCGGCATCCTGTACTTATGGACCTTCGATAGGACTCCACCTCACCTCACCTCATGGCCCGGCCAATTGTACCAAGAATATGGAACAAATGCAAAGCCAATCCGCAACACATTGGTGCATGTTGTAAGAGGCAGCGCATGCGAAGACATCCCAGAAGATAAAAGGCACAAATTGTACATAAGTAAACGTGCCCAATTTCGTGCGGGGGCCCCCAGGGCCTATAGGGCCCTTGGTGGGGATGAATAGGGATTGGATAAAAATGTTGCATTATTTGTTTCTGAGAACTTTGTGGAGTTTGCATTAAATGAGCGCTGGGAATGTAGTTAACTAAGAGTTTCCCGACCAGGCAAATCCAATTCTGAGATTTGTTATTTTTGGACACAGTTGTCGATTTCGCTGGATTCGAGGCTCGCACGAAATTTGGCAGGTAAAACTATGCGACATACATGTGGAGTAACATGAATGACATGCACAAATGTGTTTTTCACGTGGTCCACGCAGCACCTTCGCATTCTAGGCACATGTTGCGAACCATATTGAGAATATTATACTATTTTGAGAAGATGTTCTGGTTGGTTTTTAGTGAGGTGGGGGGGTGGGGGGTGGGGGGGGGGGGGGGGGTCTACAGGGCCAGGCTGCAAATAATTTATGAGTGGTTAGGACCCCCCTCAATTATTGCAAGGAGCCTCATGCGAGAAAGCCCGAAATGCCATGGGCACGGGAAGCAAAGGGGGGCAGCGGCCTTCGGCCGCTGCCCCCACTTTGTTTTCGTTGGGGTGTACTTCCACATGTATTTCACATGTTCTCCATACATGGTCTTCATATTTATGAACATGTCCTAACTTGGGTTCTTTGGGTTGCTCTGCCCTCTTGCAAAGTGCTTGCATGTTTTGCATACATGTTTCCAACTTGTTGTAGCATTTTCCTCGGGATTGGCTGAGGCATGCCTTTGTTTATGGTGGTCACATGGGTCCGTGCATCGTGTTTGCATCACAAGATTCCGGATTAATGCAGTAGCTTGCCTAGCAAACTCGCAATGGAGGTGCATGTTAAACTAAACGGGATCGACTTAGGAAAATACATAAACACATGTGTTCATGAATTTCGAATGCCATTCATGTGTAAGACATGTGACAGGCAGTTTGTGCAGTTGGTTGTTTGGTGGTATGTATGTGTGGCACATGCATATAGTGCTCTAAAGCATGTAGCAAAGCATTATTGCACAAAATTCTAATTGATTTGGTATTTTCAAGCCGAGCCAGTTCGCATGCATTTATCATGTTCATGAACTTCACAAATACCTTGCCTCCCATGGGCATCTGGTCCTAAAATGTTTGAGATGTCGGCAACTTGAACGGGAAATGACATACAGCTTGGGCTGACAACAAACATATAATGCAAATGGATGAAAATCAGCAGAGATCATGGGCCTACGGTGGAAGACAACACAGCGTGTCGTTTTCAGATTTTAGAATCCCCGGAGGGTGCACCCCGAAGGACGGGGGCTGAGTTGTGTATAAAATCAGCAACTTATTTAATAGTGCAGTACCACATTTTATAAAACTTGCTACGTATATAAAGCTAGTAATATTCAAATGCACACAAAATGTCACATAAAACCCTGCCCAGGTGGTTTTGCCCGGTTTGTGAGGAGTGGGTTTCTCCTTTTGCTTCTGATGCGTCTCAAACTTATGGCTCAGGTCGCATGAGCAACTTGCTAGCTTTGCAGTGTAGTTGTCAATGCACCTCCAACAGGAACAAAGAAATTTCAAGCTAATGCAGATAAGGATCGTGGCCATGCCATTCGTTGTTCGCTCAGGAGGGGTAGTGAACATATAGCAGATCTTGCCTGTGCATACTTTAGATGTTTTTGACAAGGTTCCAAAATATGAATCCGGACACGAAATTGACCGCCAACGACACTACAGGCGCCAAAACACCGGCAGACTCGATTTCTCCGCGACTTGAATGCAAAGGAAGATGTCCCGGATCAAGATTCGGCCGAAGGTCATTAAAAACAATTAAATTGTATTCTGCTTGTCCAGGGAATCCTGGGTATAGTCCAGGGATGGATTTTTCTGGTCCTTTCAGTCTCGATATGTTTCTGTTTGAACCAGCCGTTCCAAGAAAGTGTTGGAGTTTCGCTCCCAACAAAAGAAATATACCGTATGCCCAATTCATATAGCAAGGTTTTATACTATGTTTTCCGGTTTCCAGACCCGGGGGGACCTGTATACTCGGGTCCGGCCCGCAAGTCTGTCGAATTTGCCGCAGTAGTCGCACAAATTGATCGAATGGCAGACTTTCATGGCACCGGGGACATTTTTCATCCACTTAAAATCGCTATTGGGACCGCTCCGGATAGCTCAGGGTGCTAGTCGATCGGTGTGTGTGTGTTTTTTGCGATTTTTTAACATCTTCATCGTGTTTCGGTGTACTTACATTCTATATAGGGGTTGTTGTGAGTGCCGTTGCCAACACCAGACCATGCAACAAAAAAATACTTACATTTTATATATATATATATATATATATATATATATATATATTTGACCATTCAAGTTTTTGCTATATTTATATTGCCTATCATATAAAACTCATATGGAATGAACTGTCAGATTATTGGGGGGACTTTCCAAGGAAGTCCAGTTTGTATGAGGGGGAGCTTAAGGGGCAAAGCCCGTGAAATCAATTCAGGAGGGGAGTTGAGGAAGGGCGAGGTGCAGAGAGAAAGAGGCAGTTGTAGTTCTTGGGGTCGCCTTGGTGATGCCTATCATAAAGCCAAAGTAATTCTTCCTTTTCTAAGCACGTCTCCCCTTGAGGGCTCATTTATATATAAGGGTTGCTATGGCATGGCCTGTTGGCCTCTAAATTATTCTGGCTCTGTAATTCGTATAATCGTCACTGAGTTGGGTAAAGGTAGTCTTTGTGCTGCGAAGCTAGACGTCCTTTGCGAACATTGTGAAAACATAAACAACAAATAGTGAGTTGTTCTACGATGCTCACCTGACGTTTACATTGTTCGGAAATTTCAGGCATTTCGAATGGTGGTGGTTACATTGTAGCACAAATGAGTATTAATGCCCATGGGAATGAATCCCCATTTGGATTCAACCCATGACCGGAGAACATGTGCAGAGCTTAAGACATAATGTATTCTGATTCAATGGACAGAACAGGGGTTGCGGTTAGTTGGGAAATGTGGTCGGCTTCTGGTACCATAACGTTACGAGAAAGTATTTCGTGGTCTTGTCCAAGCTTGTCAAATCATATGTTGTAATAGCCTCTTTGCTTTGAGAGCCAGCTCCATGGCAGCTCCACACACCCTTTGCTTTCTCGATTTGTTTTGTTGTTGTTGTTGTTGTTGTTCGGTGACGGTGTTTCTGTGATGGCATGCGCCGGGTCAAAACCGCAGTGGCCGATAATTTGTTGTCTGTTTTGTCCTTTTCTCCCAGCTTGCTTTTCGCTTCATTTGTTGCTTCTTGCTTCTTGCTTCTTGTTTCTTCTACTCTCTTGTTTTTTGCTCTCCCATATATACCTATACGTCATGGCAAAGCCATCATACTCCATCATTCACCGACTCAATCGTGGGGCTCAGCGAAACTTAGCTCAATCGAGATAACCCCGCGATTGGATTAATACACCCCTCCCTCTCATTGGATTAATAAACACCACCCTGCAGGGGTGGGGGTTACTAATCCGAAGCATGATATACAAGCATGGACATATTTGATGCACATTTGATCTCCTATCATGATATCCACAAAGGTGGGTTGGTTGCCAAAGGTTGCCAGCCCACCTTTGTGGAGGCGGCCGAAGGCCGCCTTCATTGTGGGTGATCAGATGTGTATCAAATATGTGTTTGTGTTTGCGTATCTCGTGTCGGATTAGTACATCCCTTGCTAGGGTTGTTTATTATTCCAGGGGGTTATGAATCCACGGTTAGGGCTTAATAGTTGGGGGTTCAGTAATCCAAGAAGGGGGGTTACTAATATGTGGTATCATGGGATTCCAGGGTTCCAGTGGCTCCTAAGAACTTTCAGACCTTGAGAGAACATTTGAGAATCACCAGAAAAGTCGGAGGAAACCGTGTATGCAACCAGCATCGAAATTCACAATAATACAATAGTACATTGAGACAACAACAGAATAATACAATATTCATACGATAACAATAATGCATTGATGTAAGAATAAACGCCACCATCACCCAGGCTTGGCTAAACCTGGCTTAATTGAGATATGGGAAATCAGGGTATTTCATTTTTAGATTTTGAGCGGGATATAAGTCGTGGGCTTGCCCACATGGGAACGCCTTTTGTTCTTCACATTGTCACTTCGCATAGCCTATGTAGCTCAGGTGGGTTGCCCCGTGTGTTTGTCTGCCGTTGCTCGGTCATGTTGTAAACCATATCAGTGGTAGTGTACATGCGCTTCGGATCCACCCTTTTGCATTACTTGTTTTCTACTTGGCGTTCGCCTGCTTCTTTTGCCTACCACTTGGTTGCTCATTGGCGCTTCTTCTTGACATTTGTTGCTCACCCACATCGTCACACCCTTTCTTGATGTTAGACTTGTTAGTTGGTGTCTGTACATGTGGTTTGGCGCAGTTCCCTAGATTGCTCTTCGCGGTCTTCTACCCACACCTTCTCGTTCAAAGCTTCACGGTTGTAGCCCTGGCTGGACTTGCTGGCCCATCTGACGGGCTTTTGTGAGCATGGCTTCATGCATGGCCATAGCTCTTGGTGTGCATTTTCCATTGGCATTTACTATCTGAGAGTGCACTCCATATTACCAAGGCCCCCCACGGTACGGTGCGGTGTGCGCGTGCAGATGCCTAGTCCGT
>Ga0099797_100416_pt1 | contig 27446 bp, 10 predicted proteins | sample Uncmet_Sort48C_1_FD_89871 | JGI IMG/M metagenome (GOLD analysis project Ga0099797, IMG submission 89871) | Marine eukaryotic communities from CALCOFI LINE 67, Pacific Ocean - C012_Sort48C_1 | ecosystem: Environmental > Aquatic > Marine > Oceanic | place: Pacific Ocean: Monterey Bay | collected... | reverse complement strand
GCCAAGTATTATAATATAGCCTACAAGTGAAGGAGAAGCCTAAGGAGAAGAATCATCCGGGATTTGAATTTCAATTTGTCTCGGTGTGTTCGACTGTCATACAACAAAACGCGAGTTAGAGGATAATTTACGGTGAGAGGATGACATGATTAGAGTGAGAGGACAACAGGATTAGATTGAGAGAGTGGCAGGATCAGAGTGAGAGAGTAACAGGATTACAGTGAAGAAATTTAGATCAAGAGAACTCGGAGACACGAAAGAGTCGTGGCGTGGTGGTCGATCATTTGAAGGGGTACATTTTCGTTACCTCATTCTGGAGTCTGAAGCTCATTTTGATTGAGTTGGCTTTTTTTTTTGTAATGTATGATGCGTTTTTTGTTTGAACTCTGACGTTGACGTTTGGAGATTCATTATGATTGGCCATGTTGGCTGTCATTGACCGTTTGACGTTGGCCATGTGTTGACTTAATGATGACGATGATGGCGAAGTGTCAGAAGAGTCATGGTAAAGCATTGGGCAATGGATGGCGTCACAGTCGCAGTAAGACTTGGCTTAATGGTGAAAGATGGCGTCACAGTTACAGTAAGACTTGGCTTAATGGTGAACGATGGCGTCACAGTTACAGTAAGACTTGGCTTAATGGTGAACGATGGCGTCACAGTTACAGTAAGATTTGGCTTAATGGTGAAAGATGGTCTCATCATCATGGTCATGGTAAGTCTACATTGCCCCAGATCCTTATGTCAGTGTTAATTTATTTCACTGGAATTATTGTGCTACTGTTACTGGAGACCTTTTCGCAGCCTATCATGCCGCCTATCATGCCTACTGTGAACCTGTCTCTGAGGCTCAAAAATTCCAGGACCCTGACTCTGAGTGACAGTCTGCAACCTGTGACCTGTGAAGCCGATTTCCTGGAACAAATTGTAGATTTTCGGGTGGTTGATGACGTTATGAGTGCTACGAAAGAGATTTCTACAAAAGAGAAGAACTTCCACGATATAGAAGTGCTCTCTTATGGGAAATTTACCAGGAAATTTGCCAGGAACAGTAATCCTGGAAGGAACAGTAATGGAAGCAACAGTAATGGACGTGGCCAGCATATTTCGAGTGGGAAACGCATTTTCTGGGAGCCGTATTTCCAGAGAAATGGGCTTGCCAATGTGAATGTGGAATTTGAGCTCGCCAGTCCAAACGTTCTGAAGTTGAAACGTCAGAATGCAGACTCCAGTGTCATCAGTCGTGTGACGGGTGAATGCACGGATAAGTGCTTTCTATTTTCTTCTATCTCGGAAACTTCTTCCGACTCAGAAACTTCTTCTGACTCAGAAGAATTTAGGCGAGCGATGCCAAACAAATGCATCCGATGGAGCCACGGTTTGATCTCCACACTTCGGCCAGCCTGGAAAAAAAGTATTGATCCTCCGGCTGGTTTCGTGAACATATTTTTCTCACAAAGGCCCTTTGAAACGGAATCTATACATAATCCTAACAGTCTGTCAAAAAACAGAGCAACGCATAATCCTAATGGAGAAAGTGAGGACTTTCCCTGGGCTACCGTGATTTTGGTACTTCTTATTTTTGCAGGAGGTCTCGGTTTGGCCGTGTACATTGTGAAATATCAGGATACGTTTCGTATTTCGGTGAAAAATGAAGCGGATACGAAAAGTAATGGATCGGCGGGTTCGGGCAGCAATGGGTTGTCGGGTTCGAAGAGCAGTGGATCCGATTCGAAACGCACTAGATCGGGTTCGAAGAGTAGTAGGTCGGGCTCGAAGAGTAGTAGGTCGGGTTCGAAGAGTAGTAGGTCGGGTTCGAAGCGCTACCATAATGTCAAGCGCGTAGTGCCTCTGGAAGACGATGCGACATCGCCACCACACGACGCAACATCGCCACCACACGACGCAACATCGCCGACAGACGTTGCGACATCGCCAACAGACGTTGCAACATCGCCAACAGACGACGCGATGTCAACCACGACTATTATCGACGTCACGTGCATTGGCGACGTCACGTGCATTGGCAATGGTCAGATTTGTTCTGTGGAAGAAGATGGTGACCAAATTAAACACGTGCACAACGACGTGGAAAATGGAAATGTGCAAGAATTTTCGAGGGCAGTCTCTCCATGAGTGCACGAATATGTAAGGGCAACCTCTCCATGATGATGATGATGATGATAGTGAGACGATGATAATGAAAGGAATATACTGTTTTTGTCTCATAGGAGAATGGTTGCTGCTTTTTTGAATTGTTTCTGAATGAAGATACTTTTTTTGACTCGTTTCTGAATGATGCAGCATGCTGCTTTTTTGAATTGTTTCTGTCATGAATCATTTTCGTCATTTTATGTCCATTTTGAATTGAAGCTGTAAATGAAAACTGCAGGCCTGGAAATTTACGTTCGTCGTCGCAAGCGGTTCATGAATCATGATAAACCCAAATGTCGAGTTCAACGCTTTTGTATCGTGTTCGGCAGCTATCAACAAGACAATTGAAATTCAGAATGTTTCTCCAGAGAGGTCTTGGGATGTTTTTGCAGAGAGAGAGCCGGATGCACAAGACTATCGAGACGTTGATTGCACAATCCTTTATATTTGTGAGTTTTTTCGCAACTCTTACTTGAATGAGTTGATCTGATCTCCAACAAGCACTTGACATGACCATACTGATACTTGATCTGACGTATCGAAGCACTTGACCTGACGTATCGAAGCACCTGAAGGCTGACCTGATCTAATAATCCGCAAAAACATGTCCTCGTCTTCAAACAAGCCTTCTTCAAACAAGCGGCCAGGTTCGTCTTCGAATCCAGGTTCGTCTCCGAATCCTGGTTTACAAGCGAATCGAGGTTTCGCTAAACATCAACAAATGGCGAACCAACAACGAATGAGTCAATCGATGGGACCCGGAAATTTGATGGCGCAAGCGATGCCAGGTTCCGGGATGATGGCGCCGTCGATGGGTGGCTATCCGATGATGGCCGCATCCTCATCTTCAAGCAGGCGGATGTCCAGTCCTCCGCAGATGTCCAGTCCCCCGATGCAGGGATCGCAAATGATGAGTCCGGCAATGATGAATCCAGCCATGATGAGGCAGCAAATGGCGAATCCAGCCATGATGAGACAGCAAATGGCAATGCAGGCGCAGCAAATGGCGAATCCAGCCGTGATGAGGCAGCAAATGGCAATGCAGGCGCAGCAAATGGCGAATCCAGCCGTGATGAGGCAGCAAATGGAAATGCAAGCGCAGAGAATGGCTAGTATGCAAAAACAGCAACTGGCGATGCAGGGCAAGGGTGTAACTCCCACGATGCAGGGCAAGGGTGTAACTCCCATGATGCAGGGGAAGGGAATTACTCCCATGATGCAGGGCAAGGGCAATCTCTTAATCCAACAACAGCAAAAGATTAATCCAATGTTCAGTCCTGCTATGCGAAGTGTACAAGGAACTACACCAGCGATGCAAAGCCAAAACTTTGGCTCCCAAGGTCACCGTCACGGTGGAAATGCAGCACATCCCTCCTTGAGAGGACAACAGAGTCAGCCATCCTTAAAAGCACAACAGCCCTCCTTAAAAGGACAACAGCCCTCCTTAAAAGGACAACGGAGTCTCGTGGGTCAGCAGAATCTGGCTGGTCAGCAGAGTCTCGACAAGTTACGACAGCATATGGCAAACCCAGCATTACGCGGCCAACAAAGTCTTGGACCGCCCGTTCTGGGGGGACCACCTCTGAGCTCGTCATCCTCGTCGAGCAAGCAGATATCCGTATCGAGTAAGCAGTCTACACGTGTGAACTCATCGGCTATGAACTCTTCAGCTATGAACTCTTCAGCTATGAACTCATCGGCTATGAATTCTTCAGCTACGAATTCTTCAGCTATGAACTCATCGGCTATGAACTCATCAACGAGTTCAAGCCGACAGCTCCGGAGCATGTCAACAGCGTCGGCGGGCTCGGCAACACAAGGCTCAAGAGCTGGTATTCCATCAGCAATGCCAAGAGGTAGTATTCCATCAGGTAGTATTCCACCAGCAAGGTCAGCATCCAGTCAACCGGGATTACTGAGTCAACCAGGGTTGTTGCTGCCGAAAAGCGGAAACTTAGGCTTCGTAAACGCTGCACAAGTCTACGGACATAAGGATAACCTGCTGGCGGGAAGAAGCAGTTCGCAGACGACACTTGGGAGAAGCAGGACTGGTTCGCAGACCGTCGGGAAAAATTCGCAGTTGAAAAACGCTCAGTTATCCAGAAAAACCAGCGCTCAATTATCAAGAAAAACTGGTACTCAAAAGACAGGACTGGCAAAGACAGGAACTTCGAAAGGGAAGGCGAAGAAAAAACTGTCTAAAGACCACCCACACCTGAAAAAACTTTTGTCGCAGCTGAAGCGCTGCACGTCGGAGATACCAAGAAAAACCAAAATTTTACAGGTGAAAAGATACAGAAGTCAGCTGAAAAGATACAGGAGTGCACAGAGATCACTATATAGAAAACACAGAGACTCAATGTCTTTTTCACAAGTTGCCAGAGCCTTTTCTGTGTCTTCTGTGTCCTCTCTTACAAACGTGCCCCGAATCATACCCCAGCAAACCTCTTTCATAAGGCTACCAGGAAATTTGTCATCATCAAAATCTCTCTTCTCCTCTTTCTCTTCTTCTTCACGAGCTTTGTCTTCACGACCTTCACAGCAATCTTCTTCGACGAAGATTTCGCACCAACAATCTTCTTCCACGAAACAGATTTCGCAACAACATTCTTCTTCGACGAAGACTTCGAAACTTTTCAACCGAGTCTCATCTTCCTCTCCATTCAAACCCGGGAGGAAACGAGTTTGGCATGACGAATTGGGGAAACCAAAATTCGAATTGGATAAAAAATCAAAGCCGATTCCGTGGATTTCCGAGAAGGATATGCGGCCGGGATATGGGATGAAGAGGTATCTCAGAGAAGGACTGCGGTACCCGGAACACAAAAAAGTGCCAAAAGAATTTTTGGAGAAAGAACGCGCGAAGGATCTTCCTAATGCTGCGGTGGGGCCGGTGGGCAGCAGTGTCAAGGCTAATCCTGGTAGCAGTGGCAAGGCTGCTCACCCCATGAATCTGATTAAGGATGAAAGTACTGACGAGGAGGAAAAAGCTTATACGACAGCTATCGACATGTCAAAGAAAGCTGCAACTCAGATGAAAACCGAGATCGAAACTTTGGGAAAAAAAATACAACATCTGGACGCGAAGAAAGCTCTGGATGCGAAGCAGGACGCGAAGAAAGCTCTGGACGCGAAGAAGGATGCGAAGAAATCTGATGTGGACAAGAAGCCCTCGGAAAACCTTAAAGCTGATGTGAGCAGGCCGATCACGAACGCCTTTCTCAATACAAGAAAGGTACACATAGGCTCTGTGAACACAAGAGCTTCTGTAAAGGAAGTTTTCGGAAAAGAAGTTTCTGGAAAAGAACCTCCTATGAACTGGATGAAAAAAGAAACGCCCGCTACTGGTATGAAAAAAGAAACGCCCGCTGTAATGAAGAAAGACACAAAGAAAGAGGTTTGCAAGAAGAAAGATGCTCCTCCAAGGAAACAAGGCGATGGTAGCAAGAATACCAAAGAAACATCTGGAAGTAGCAAGTCGAATCAAAAACCCAAGGACACAGCGAATGAAAAGCCGAAGCCGAGTTCTTCTTCCAAAGCCGAAAAGCCGAAAGCATCGACGAGCAAACAGTCGAAAACAGATTCTTCGAAAAATGCCAGCAAAGAGCAGCCTACACAGGCATCGAAGAACATTTCCGGGAAGAACAGTAAAAAGACATCAAAGCTGTCTACTCAAAACTCCCAGATTTCCACAGCAACAGTAACAGCAACAGAAACGTCGAAAAAACAACAACAAAAGACGAAGGAAAATTGTCCAAAACAGCCACAACAGCCGAAGGAAAAACTGACGAAAAAACAGCAGCGCAAGAAACTGACGAAACAGCAGAGAGCTCTCCGAAAAAAACTACTCTTCGAAAAAGAGATGCGAAGAAATTTACGGCGTCAATTGAAGTTCTCCAGACTCCGCAAGAAAATCGCGAAATCGTTCATCGAATACCCAGAGAAGAAGGGAGAGGCGCAACTCAAACAAATCCCACCAGGAAAAGAATGCACCAGAGAGAAAAACTTTTCGGATTATTCCCTCGTCGCAAGGATGGCTTTGGCTAAAAAGAATCGGCACCAACACCACCTCCATTATAACGCATACAGACAATTGTGGATGCAAGATAACGTGCGAGGTCGTTGCGGAACTCGCCCCAAACCCGACTCAGAATATGAAGAAAACAAGGCTTTGACTCGCTTGGAAGAAAAAATCGAAAAATTACGGGTCGAGGAAAAAGAAAAGGAACTGAAAGATATCGAAGAAGCGGCGAAAAGTGCAGTTGAAAAATCACTGGTAAAACCGAAATTTGCGGAAGTTTATATTGCGTGTAGAAGAAGAGACCTCGCGGACTCTAGTTATTCTGAAGTCGGTAAAAATTCCTGGGATGTCGATTCTTCTGAGGACGAAGAAAACGCTGCAGAGCTTGCCGCCTGGCGCGAAGCCAAAGCCAAAGAAGCCAAGGCGGATGATAAACGGCGGCGAGGGGTTCCAATAAGGCCACCAAAACAGCTGCAGAAAGGCAGAAAGCCGAAACCTAGGCATAAATTGAAATCACTTTTGAAGCTTAGAGATGATATGAAGGAGAGGAAGCGGGAGAAGATACTTGAAATGAGGGAGAGCAAAGCTTTGCCGCCGATGAGTGGCGAACAGCGCGATATGTTGCTGGATATCGTTGAAGAAATGACAAAAGTGGTGCCGGGGAAGACGAAAATTTTGATGGTTCCACCGGAGCCGAAAATTTTGCCGAATCTACTCGCTACGAAGACACCGCGTGATGATGCTCTCGTCGGTCAGACTGTCGGTGAGACTCAAAAAGGTGCAGATACTGGACCTGGTATTTTCGATCGGAATCCTATCAATTCTGGTGTCTGCGGTGAGAAACAAGTTGAAGAGAAGAAGTTCAACGCACGAACGCGTGAGCTTACGCTTTTGGAGTCATTCGCGAAATTGAATTCATGGATGGATTCGCCGAATCGCAAGACTTTGAGTTCACAAAGCACCTTGAGTGCACAGTGTACATCCGGAAACGAGAAGGCCGGAGTCGCTACTCGAAAAAGCTCATTTGCGAATGACAGAATCCTCGCTGCGGAGGATGATCTGAGTCTCGACGCGAGTGTCGAAAACGACGGCAGTTTCAGCCCAAATGCGGCGAGTGTCGAAAACGGTGCCGATCCAGATGCGATGGATATCGACGATGACGAGAATGATGTTGATGAAAGTCGCGGGAAGAATGAAAGTCGGTGCGAAGATCGCGCGGTGGATGGAGCTCCCATATTAGACGGCACCATGGAGATCGAAGATGAAAGTGAGGAAAGCGTTGTTGACTTAAAGTCTGACGACAGTGATGAAGACATCCATTTGAAGTCTGACGACAGTGATGAAGACGTCCCAGTGGTTCAGCTAATATCGAACAAATCTGGTGCCAAAGCGACGCATGCGAAGAAAGCTTTTGACAAGGATGTTGACATGAAAAACGATTTGGACATGAAAGGCGATGCTAACATGAAGAAAAGTATTCCTGAATTCAACATGAAGAATATTGCCACCACTGCAATGAACGATATCAAAACTTCTTCTAATCTCGATTACGATGATCTTTCCCCGTACAAAAACGGAAACTTCGAAAACGAGCTTTCCCCGCGCCGCATCCGCGGCATGAATATGAGGCCTCCGAACCGCACATATCCGAATCCCGAACAAAGCAGGAATATCGTCAACTTGATATTCGAAAGGTGGTTGAAGCACAGGCGGAGAGACGAACGGCAAGGTGTTTTGAGGCAGAAAGAAAGACCCCTTGGAATTGGAACACTCGCACTCTGGTGGGACGAACTGATGGAGAATATGTGTCGTAGCATTAAGAAGAGGGAACGGGATATCAAGAAAATTGAAGCTCTCAAGAAAAGGGAAGAAGCTGTTAAGAGAAAGGAGACTGCCGCGGCTGCCAATAACATGAAGGAAGATGTTGGCGCCGCTGCCAACGTGAAGCCTTCCAACACGGTGAAGAAGGAAAAGGAGAACGAAAAGCTTGACAAAAACTTTCCTAAAGGTGTTAGAATGGAAGAAAATAAGCCTGGTTTTGGGCCTGAAGGGAAAGAAGACTGCGACATGCGCGGCGTGATGGAATTAGACAAAGACGTTCAGAAGAAGAAGGAAAACCACGAGAAAGAGCCAAATGATGAGAGAAAGCATAAAACGAGAAAGGCTTCCGCACGACGAGATAGCGCCAAGAAACGGAAGAAGACACGTCGAGACAGCGCCAAGAAACGAAAGAATTCACGTCGACATGGAGAACGGAAGGCTTTGCGGGACGACAGCGCCAAGAAGCGAACGAAGTCACGTCGTGACGCTGGTGAAAAACCGGAAAGAAAAAAGTCAAGTCGCGCCAGCAAAGCGGAAACTTCAAAAAGAAAAAAGTCACGCTGTGATGATGGAAAAGACGATGGGAAGAAGTCAAGAAGTCGGGGTAGGAAAGGCGAACAGAAAAATCCACTCGAACAAGAGCAAGAAACCGCAAAAAGAGGAAGAGGCAGGCCTCTTGGCTCCAAAAAAACGCCGAAGGCCCAAGAAACAGATGCCAACAACGAGATGGACTTATGTGGTAATACGAATCTGACACAAAAGTCGAGCGACGGTGAGTCAAAAGACGACATTGGTGATACAGGTGTCGAAACAGAAGAAACAAAGAAAGAGGACGACGCACTCAAGAAAGATCTGAGAAAGAAGTCGTCCAGTGCGAAAAGAGACAGGTCGAAAAGTGATAAGAGGAAAAAGTCATCCAGAGCCAAAAGGTCGAAAAGCGCAAAGATACACAAATCGAGCAGCAGTAAAGAAAGGAAAAGATCGAGCAGCAGTAAAGAAAGGAAAAAATCGAGCGGGAGCAAAGAAAGGCATAAATCGAAAAGTGCTAAGCGGAAGAAGCGGTCCAAAAGTGCTAGAAATGAAGGAGATCGTGCATTGGGGACAGCTAAGGATCATGATGAAAAAGACGAGGTAATGAAATCTCCTGTTGGTGGCGAAAAAAAATTCGTCGCAAATGTACCCGCAGAAGACCTGGAGAAGAAAAAGGAGAGCAGATTGAGGAAGAAGTCCAAAGAGCGGTTAAGAAATGACGATCGAAAGAAGTCAAAGGATGATCGAAAGAAGTCGAAGGATGGTCGGAAAAAGTCAAAGGATGATCGAAAGAAGTCAAAGGATGAACGGAAGAAATCGAAAGATGAATCAAAGGAGGCGCGAACGAAGAAGTCAAAGTCACGAGACAAATCAAAAGATGCGCGACGAAAGAAATCGAAGGACCGACGAAGCAAGTCCAGAAGTAAGGGCACGCTTCGACCTCAGAATAAATCGTCCCAAAAAACCTCATCGACAAGGCGCGATAAAAAACGCTCATCCAGACGTCACGACAGGACAAGGCGAAAAAGACACGCAAAAGCACTCGCGAAATCGAAAAAATCGTCCTTGAAAGAAACCACCAAGAAGAAAACGAAAAAAAAGAACGCTTCAGATAAAAACAAGAAACATGTGAGAAAGTCCGACAAGAAAAAACGCCATACCGAAAGGAAATCTGAGAAGAAAGCGCGTTTGAAAGAAGCAGACGAAAAAGCGCGTTTGAAAGAAGCAGAAAAAAATGCGCTAAAAGAAAAGAAGAAGGAAGAAAGAAAGAGGGCTGCTAAAGAGAAGAAGAAGAAGCTCAAACTCGAAGAAAAAAAGAGAGCTGCCAAAGAAGCGAAGAAAAAGGAAATGGCTTCGAAAAAACTCGAAATGAAAACGTCTGAAGCAAAGAAATCCTCCGAAACAAAGAAATTCTCCGAAGCAAAGAAAAACGAGAAAGAAACGCTCTTGCCGAAGAAAGACGGCTCCAGCCAAAAAGAGACGCTGCTTCCGCCAAAGAAGGACTCTGATCAAAAGGAAAAAAAAGAAACCCTGCTCCCACAACTAGATTCTGGTGATGATAAGACGAAAAATGCCTCTAAGAAAAAACGAAAAAAGGACTCGGAAAGCAAATCCAAATCAGAAGGCAAAAAGCCGAAAAAGACCCATGAAGAACTCAAAGCTGAAAAGAAAGCCGAAAAAATGGCTGCGAAAATAGCAGAAAGACAGCGGCTGAGGGAACTGGAAAACCTTGAAAAAAAAAGACAAGAGCAACTAACACAGCAATTAACACAAGCCAAGGCGAAAGCGAAAAAGGGATTTGGCAAGGCAAAAGTACATCCAAAAGCGAAACTGGTACTTGGTGGGGCACAGGCGAAGGTCGCAGTGGCACAAGCAAAGCTCGCGGTGGCACAACCAAAACTCGCAGTGGCACATGCGAAAGTCGGAATACGGCCGAGAGCAAAAGTGCAACCAGCAGTGGTGACGATGCAAGTGCCAGTGGAAGGAAAAGAATCAGTGGAAGAAAAAGAATCAGACCAGAAGAACCCGACACAGTCTGGCACAATGGGGGAGAAAAAGGAGTCTTGCACGAAAGAGAAAAAGCCTCTAACAAAAGAAGAACAGCAAGCCGCTTTCAAAGCGCTGAAAAAGAAGAAGAAAGAAAAGCGTCGTGCTGAGAAAGAAAAGCTGCAAGCCGCAAAAAAAGCCGCAAAAAAAGCTCAGAAGCTTGCCGAGAAACGTTTTTGGGAGTTCGTCGCAAATCGCGATGAGCCCAAGGATGAAAAGGCCGCTGCTCGCAAACGCCGCCGGCTTCGACGAGAACGGAGAAAAGAATTGGCCAGGCAGAAAATTGCAGAAGAGAAAGCAGCTAGAAGGGTTGAAAAGAAAGCTGAGAAAGAACGACTCAAATTTGTCAAAGCTGAGAAAGAACGGAGACGGCTGAGAAGAGAGAGGAGACAAAAAAGAAAAGAGGAGAAAGCCAGACGGAAGAAAGCCAAAAAAGATGCGCTGGAGAATGGTAAAATGGAGAACGGTAAAATGGAAGGTGATGCCATGGATGTCGATTGTCCGTTGGAGACTATTGACACGAAGAATGACGCCATAGATGCCGGTGATCTTGCCTTGGATGGCACCGAAAACGACAGAAAAAATGTTGGTGAGAAGACGCAAAAAGACTCTCACAAGCTTAAAGATGACGTGAAGAAACCTAAAATCAAGAAGCGTTACCCCAGAATTCCGCCGCACGATAAGAGGACAGCTGCAGAAATCCAAGCTGAAATCGATACAATATTGAAGAAAAACGAGGAACGGCTGAAGGAACAGGAGGAAATGCGGAAGGAGAACGAGGAACGGCTGAAGGAGAAAGAGGAAGCTTTAAAGAAGGAGAACGAGGAAGCTTTGAAAAACGAATGTGCGGATGATGAGAAGCCTGGCGACAGAGAAAGTAACAACAAAAGCAAGAGCAAAAACGTCGAGGACATCATGGATAATGGGAAGAACAGCAGCAATAGCGATTCCGATAACAACAGCGTTGAGGATGGCAACAGCGTTGAGGACGGCAACAGCGTCGACGATGACAACAGCGTTGAGGATGACAACAACATTGCCGGAGCTAACAATGCCGCCGCGACTGAAACTGTACAGAATGGCAACAACGACGAGAACACTTCAGAGCGTTCTACCGACGTTGAAGGCGATTACAGTTCTGACTCAGATCGCACAGATCTGTCCGGATACGGAACGGACGACTCTGGAAATCTATCTATCTATTCCGATGATGAAGGAATTTACACTGGAATGATGGTGAAAGATGATTATAAAAGTGTAAACGGCAAATTCATAAAAGACGAATATGATCCAGAGCATTTCGCAGTATTGCAAGCCTTCGATCCCTACGCTCGTTTCCGACAGTTTTGTCGCACGAATTTCATCCCCACCAAAAACAATGTTCAATGCGGAAAGCTGATTTTGGCTTCAAATCCCGGTAAGGACTCGAAAAAAAATTCATCTAAACAGAAAAAAGAGAGATCTGAATCCAAAAGATCCGAATCCAATCCCGCTGCAATTATCGTGCCTACTTTCCTTCAGATCCTGCAATTTGTGTGTCGCGCAGGCAAGATTCCGCCCGCTATTCTCGACATATTGCCTTTGAACTTCGCTCTCCAGCTGCGACAGATGTGCATCCAGGCGGAGTACACAACATCGTTTTCTTCTCTCGTGCTTTCTATGCGCAAATTTTGGAGCCATCCATACGGGTTTCGACCGATGCTGCCGCATAGACTGCCAGATTGGGGCACCATTTATTGCCATCACCTCAAAGACAGGCTGATGCGAAACATCAAGATCGGGACTTTGACGATCGGCACGGACTGTAGCGGTGCAGAAGCGCCGATCTACGCTCTGAAAGAGTTGCAAAAAGCCATTCTCAACCATTGCGGGATACAATTGAAGTTCGAGCAAAAGTTCGCGTGCGATGTTGCAGAACACAGTCGGAAATTCATTCGTTTGAACAATCCTCAATGTCCGATCGTGTATTCCGATCTGACCCAGCGGAAGTTGGTGAATCCGAATGATGTAGACAAACTGGCAGAGATGTTTCCGGATGCGGGCAAAAGACCGGCGAGGGGAAAGAAAGCTGCGGCGAAAGCAGCTGCAGCAGGTCACCTGCCAGGTGCGAAAGCTGCAAAAGCGAAGCCGAAAAAAGCGAAAGCTGCTGGGAAGAGAGGAAAACCGAAGGCTTCGAAAGCTAATGGAGGCAAGGGCGGAAAAAATGTGCCGAAAGCGGGCTCCAGAGTCGATCAATACATGGACTCAGAGGGAGAACGAATGCTAGATAGTTGGGGCAGATTTTTGCCAGGTGTATTGCCTGCGCAACACCCCAAAGCCCCATTTTCGCCGCTGTTCAGCAGGAGCAGTCCATTTTCCTGCGGGTTCAGTCGGAGTCGGAGCAACTGTAGCGGTAACCACAGTCGCAGCGGTAGTGGTAGTTTCTCGCAGGGTTCCAACAGTCATAGCGGTTTCAGCAGCGGTTTCAACAGCACCCCTTTGCAGAGTCCTTTGCAGAGCCCGGTCTTGACAACGGGCAGTCATTATTCGAATAGTATGTTGAGAAGCAAGTCGATGAACAGTAGCGTGGGAAATTCTGAAGTCGCTGACTCATTGTTTGACTCCGCTTCGGGGGGCAGGAGTCGCAGTTTGACGCGGCTGTTGCAGTTCGGCAGATCCTCCAGTCCTTTGGAAACACAACAGCAAGAAAGAAAGCAGCATTTGTTTGGAAACACAACAGACAACACTTTTCAAAATCCTTTTGCTCCACCGGCTCGAACAAGTCCGTTTGTTTCTCGATTCGGACCACCGCCGTTGTGTGGCAGTCCACAGCCGAGTGTAAATCAGCCGAATGTAACATTTGATGTCGGAACAAGCCTCAATGAAACTTCCAATTCAAATTTTGGAGGTCTCATGTTTGCGGATTATAAAAGTCCTGCTGCCAGTGCTTCTGCGAACATTGACATGAATTTGAAGATGAAAAATCAACTCTCCGGCTCCTGTATCAAGCACAATTCCACTGGAAAAGAAACGAAAAAGCTCTGTCCTGTTGTAAAGGCCATGTCAAGCCCGATTTTGCCAGCGGTATTCAAGAGTGTGAGCCCGGTATGCCAGGATGTGACTGGGGCTGCTGGGATGGGAAAGTTTGGGAAAATTTCCAGTCCGATAGTTGCGGCTCGTGATTCGGTCCATGACTATCCCAAAGCAAGTTCGCCGTTGTCAAGTGGAGAAACTCTCTCAATGGGCTTTGGAAATCCCAGTCCAATTTACAGCAATCAACCTGGAAATCCAATTTACAGCAATCCATCTCACAATGAGATCCCTCAAACTCATCGCACGGGTCCACCACGCCCTGTCGGCAGTCCAGTTGTCACCAATACGAGCCACCTGATCAACAAAGATCCGCCAATTCTCGGGGGACCGACGCTCGCCGGCTTTTGCCAAAAGCAGAAAAAGATGATCGAATGTCCCGGGAATCTCGATATTTATTGCGCCGGTTTCCCTTGCAAGGATTTCTCATTCCTCAACAAATCACGACAGTGTCTCTCTGGGCCGCACGCGAAAGTCTTTCACGGCGTCTGCGATTATATCAAATATAGACAGCCCGCGGTGTTCATCCTCGAAAATGTGAACGGCATCACGAAAAAAGACCGCAACGGGCGCAAACCTATCGACGATGTGATGGCTTTTCTCCGATCCATCAAATCCACAGTCCGCCGCCCTCAGGATGACAAAATCCAAGGCACAAGAGGCCCGAACATCCCGCAAAGGACGGCCTACATGGTCCGCTGGTATCGTTTGAATTCGCAGAATTACCATCTCCCCCAGATGAGAAATCGGATTTATTTCATCGGTATCCATTGTGACAAAATCCGCTTCCACCACGATATGGACTGTTGGGCCGAAGATTTCGCCAGATTGAGCACGCCGATTGAAACGGCTTACAAAATGAACGTTTTGCACTGCATGTACGACGAAGAGGCCCAACCGGTGAAACATGAATGGCACGAAAAACCGCCTTCGAAACCCGCTCCTCAAACGGACCGCCGCCTTTGGGAAGCGCAAGCTTACATGATAAGGAGAAAAAAAGGCTGGCCACAATTCGAAAATCCGGTCGACGAATTACCCTGCAAAAAGTGGCTCTTCAAACTAAACTGGCGCGAAGCAACCATGTTGAATTTACGCGGATTAGCGATAAAATACGACGGAATACTACCTCAACAAGGGCCGCGAATGGATCAAGAGTTGACACCAGCGAAACGTTATAGGGCGGGGGAGGCGAAAAACTTGCCCCAAAGGTGGTGGGATTATTGCACTTGGACGCAAGATATAAGTCAAAATTTCCATCTAGCCGCGTTCCGCTTAGCTCACGCGCCCACAATGCTGCCGTCCGGAAATTTTTGGGTCGGGTCGAAATGTAGATGGATGATTGGGGAAGAAATGATGGCAGCGCAAGGCTTTCCGATCCACGAAATTGCGTTTGGAAACTTGACGCAGGCTAATATTAAATCTTTGGCTGGAAACGCGATGTCAGTGCCGGTGATGGGAGTGTGCTTGGCAGTGATTTTGGCGAACTGCGAATTTTTGGATCAGGAGGAATGGGGGAAAGAGGATGAGACGCTGAAGAAGGAGAAGTGTGAGAAGAAGAAGGGAGGTCCTGAAGCGGCGAAGATGTCAATGCAGAAGATGAAGAAGGAGTCTAAAGATGAGACGAAGAAACAGGCTGCTGGTAATGTGTTGAAGAAGAAAAACGACGAGAAGAAGAAAAAGGAGACTGTTTGTGCTGCTGTTGCTGTTAGTAAGGGATCTAAAGATTCCGAAGAAGTAACGACTGTGGAGAAACCGAATGATAAAGCGAGCGGAGAAAGCATCGCGAAGACGGCTGCTTCCGCAACTGGTGTTGCTGCAACCGGAAAAATAGCGGACAGTACGAACGAGACGAACAAATCGAGTCTTGACAGTGGGGCAGAAGCTGTGAAAGACGATACTTTGAAAAGGAAAGGTATGAAGTCGGAAGGTGCAAAGTCAACGAGTATGAAATCGGAGAAATCGAAAATTGCCGATCCGAAAAGCCCAATGAAGAAAGCCGCATGCGCCGAATCGAAGCCGACTGTTCCGAAGCCCATTCAGCCTATGAAGCGGAGCAGTTCTTCGAAGGATCAAACTTCCAAGAAACATCAAACTAAGGCTTCATCCGACCGAACCATTGCCAAAGGTGCATCCAACAGACAGAACCCGAAAAGGAAACCGAAAAAAAACGAAAAGAAGCTTGACAAATTCGGCATGCCTATCCTCAACGAGCCCCGTCTTCTCAAACTCAAATTAAAATACAGATTCATTTCGGTTGCGATTGCAAAACTGAAGAAGAAATTCGCGGCAAAGCGTGGTCTCATTCTAGAAGAAGAATACGAACAGCTGGAAGCGCAAAAAGTGAGAGAGGTGATGCAAATAAACGACGGCGCAGCAGCTACCAGCGCCTTTCAGATGCTCGGAGCACTGAGGACGGATGCTATAAAAGATCATCCGGACAATATTGGCGCGAGCAATCAAGCGAGCGTAAATATGAAGGCATCATCACTCTCAAATATGAAAGCACTATCAAATATGAAGGCATTACCGATGAGTTCATCTGGTGTTTTGCCGATCAGTTCGTCTGCTGTGAGTGGTCAGCAACAGGGTCTTTCTTCTTCCTCCGCAATGGCAAACAAAATTTTGAATCCATCGACCGGCCCGAACACGGGGATCATCGGATATGCACCCACCAATGCACAGGGCTATGCTGCTGTGACAGCTCAGGCCGGGGCGGCCTCGAAGGGTCAAATGAGTCAAAATTTTGCGGGTCAACTGAGCACGACTCTGGTTCTCGCCAACAAGTCTAATGCAGGAATACAACAACAACAACAGCAAAATCCATTCAACTACGTTCCCAAACACGCAAGTCAGGTAAAAGACACGTCGTCTTCTATCGTGTATGGGCGCAGAGGTAATGTTCTGCGGGGGGCAGCCGCGAAAGCCTATCAAGCGAAAGCTATCAGAGATGCAGAATTAGCCGCGCAGAAAGCGGAAGACAAACTCGTATCATCAACTATTGCGCTCACAAAGAAGGAAAGAGCCGAAAGGAGGGCCGCGAAAAAGAACAAGAAGTCCGGACTTTCAAAAGGAAACAAAGTAACAAAAGGAAAACCCAAAAAGCAGAAAGATCCGGAATGGAAACCCACTACTACGAAAAGTACTTACGTGAAAAAAGGAGGGCGAAAAAAAAAGCCCGAACCTCCCAAAAAAGACTGGCAATTAAGGACCGAAGAGGAATTTCGAAGATACAAAAAGGCGAAGGAAGCGCGGGAAAAGAAAAAACGAGAAGAAGAAGCTGCAGCAAATGCCGCAAATGGGCCGATGACAGCTAATGACGCGAGTGTGGAGCTTTACAAAAGTAAGGTGAAGTATGCTAAGGGGGTGTCGACCACGATGACAGGACAGAAGAAGTATGTCCCAAAATGTACACGGAAAAGAAGACCGAGAATGATTGATATACGGTTCATTTTAGCCCTAGAACGACGGAGATTGTTTCTGGGAAAATTAATCGAAAGAGAACAATCGGGAATAGATACGAGCACATTGTTGAAACTGGATATATCAAGAAAAAGAAATATATCAATCAAAGATCTGGCTTGGCATCCATCACACCAAGGGCATCCATCACATCCGATGTGTCAAGGGAAGAAAATTTTGCGTGATCCTTCGAAGGGTAATCCCAATGGTCTGAATCCAAATTTGCAGAATCCGCTTGCACAGCCGGGACTCCCGACACACCCGGGACTCGGGGAGAGGAAAAAGCGTATGACGAAAGAAATGTTCAAGCAGGCTTTCAAGGCGCAGTTTGCGAAAAGTATGCATGAACGCGCCATCAACGCAGCGGTTAAGTTTGCCGGTAGAAACGCGGCGCGAGAGTTGAAGCACGACCGATCGAAAACTTACGTCGAGCGTGTGGCCGCATGGGAGGAAGCCAGGAAGACCGCGAAAATCAACGCAACAACCGCTTTGGCCAAAGCTAAAGCCGCCGCCGAAGCCGCCAGGAAGGGTCTCCTGCCGAGAAATTTGGACTCAGTGAAATTGAATCCACAACAGCAACAAAACTTGCTACGGCAGCAAACGGCAGCGAAGCAACAGGCAGCGAAGAAGAAAGATTTATTGAAAAGACGAACCCGAAAACATCCTTGTAAGCCTCTGGACCAGATGCCAGTTGTAATCGAGCTCTCTTCGGATGAAGCCGATGAAAATGGATTGTCTCCTCCGCGAAAGATACAGAGGACTACAATCGCATCGCCGCTGATTGCGGATACACCCCCATCTGCCTTGGCTGAGAAGAAAGTTGAGAAGAAAGAAGTTGAGAAGATACGAGGAGTTGAGAACTTGAAAGAAGTTGAGACTCAGAAAGAAGTTGCGACTCGGAAAGAAGATGAAAAACGAAAAAAAGAAGAAAAACTTCGTGTGGATCCCCAGAAGCAAAGCGCGAAGAGTACTCTTGAAAGCACGAAACCCGCGACTGAAGGTAGTTCAGCGAGTCCACCGAAGAAAATCGCGAAGAAACCGGATTTGTCGAGTGAAAATCGTAGTCCGAGTCCCCCGAAGAAAATCGCGAAGAAACCGATCTCGTCCGGTGAAAATCTCAGTCCAAGTCCACCGAAGAAAATTGCACGGAAAGTTCCTGCTGTCGTCTCTAAAAATGATGATTCTGACGATGAATCTGATGACGATTCAAGTCTTGAGAAAAGTGAATCAGAATCTTGCAGTCTTGAAAAAAGTGCATCCGGCAGTCCCAGTCTAAGCCCAGGCCTACCGAAGAAACTAACGAAAATGAAGCGTACGCGTGCGGATTTTTGTGTTCCCTTGTCCAAAGAGGGAGAGGAGTATATAAAAAAGTATTGGTGGATCGGGAGAAAGACCAATCTTCCAGAAGAACGCATCATTGATGCGATAGCAGAGAAGGGCCCGGAACGCGACGCTTCAAAGGTGAAGGATTTCATCGATACAAACAGAAAGGCGATTATTCAAGAGTATACGAAAAAAGATAACTTAGATAAGGAGAAAAGGGAGGTTGGGGAGAAGCGGGAGGCTCAAAGGAAGATGCAGCAACAGCATCAAAGGATGACGCCATCATTATCATCATCTTCGTCGAATAATGGTATCAACAAGCGCGACTTTTCAATGCAAGGTGCTCGACATGAAACCAGGGATTCCTCTCTACCCAGGGGCTCCTCTCTACATGAAACCAAAGGAGATAAAAAAATCACAGAAGCACCTGTACTAGATACCCGTATCGGTCTGAAAAATGAGCTGAAGGCTTTTCTGCAACAGGTGGCGAAGACGAAAGACAAAAAACTTTTCAAAGAAGCCAAGGAATTGTATTTGAGAGTTGCGAAAGGTCATCCCATTCGCCCAGAGGAGGCCTTTGGTCACGCCAAGCCAATGTGTCTCGCAAACAAAGACGAATATAGAAACCAGCTTGATGCGCATTCTCAGCGCATGTTGATTATGGACAAGATACAATATCTTTGTGCACAGCGTATGAATTGTGCGGAAAGTGTGGGGGTATTGGCGGAAAAAAGACTTAACACGGCAACGTCAAAGGACATCACAGATGATATGGAAACTCCTTTGGATGATATGGAACTTGATCCCTATTAATCATTTCTCTTCGCGTTATGCGGCCATTTCTCTTCGCGTTATGTTTTTTACCATTTCTCTTCGCGTTATGCGTACAGTGTCAATGGAATTCGATCCATATTTTTTTTTGAATCTATTTAGTATTGCATACCTTCTGTACAGACTTTCAAATTCCTTCTGAGTGCAAATTTTAATCGATATGATAGTATTCGGATCCTGTTTTTTTTTTTCCTGTATAAATTTGATAATTCATCCATGTGAAGCGTGGTGTTGATAATCATAGTTCGACATTGTATATACGATGATCTTTGTAAATAAGTTTGAAATTGTATCTTGTCGCTTTTTTTTCCTCAACGGATCCTGAGTCCTCAGTTTCTATTTTTCTATCGTTTGACTTGTCAATTGTATTATTGTCACCTTGTAATTTGAAAATTGATCCCTCTTGAAATTATTTGATCTCTTCAATGTGGTCAGCTGAAAGATTTTTCAGTCTGAGAGTTCAACTCAGTGTTCTGCAGTTTTGGTTTGTCTGTCGGTCTGAGTGACGGCTTAGCTTTTTGATTTTTCGGCTTAACTTTTTCATTTTTCGGTCAAAAATTAATTTTGCATTCATGACAATGATTATCATGATTCGGCAGCCTAGGGCTCATTATAATTTATGATTCGGCAGGGTGAATTGTCATTGAAATTGCGATTCGATTCCGTCACCTTTCCAGATCTTGAAGTTACTTCCAAATATTATTCCTCCGGTAACGTTATTTCGCGTTCCATATCATTATGACATTGATTCCATACTTGCAATGTGATTCCGAGTGATTGGGTTTCGAAATTTAATGATATCTTCGTCCAGGTAACTAGTCTTGAAGACTCTTCGTGTGAGAGAGGTGAGAGACATCTTAGAGCTCAGCAAGACAAGAGTAACTTCTGCAGTGACAGATAGCATTGGGTAATACTAAATTCTTGACTAACCTGTTTGACTTTTCTACATGAACAAAATTTTGGCTGAGCCTAGGCAGAGTACCACATTACATAGCTATTGATTTCAGATATCATTTTTTTGTACGATCGAATCTAGATTTTTGGCGAGTCATATAGTAACAGTCACAGTAACAGGTGAAACTTGAAACATGGTAAACATGGTAAGATTTCTTTTCAATAAATTGCTCAATAAGTTTGTTTCTTTCCTTTTTTTTGGAGTCATCGATCTTCCTTTTCCTTTCATAACTCTTCCTTTCATAAACAGGTATGCTTATGGAGTCGGATTGGCTCCTCCTCCGCGCGAGAAGACTAAGTCTCCGCCGCAGAGAATGCGGAGAATCAATTCTGATATTCTCGATGAAATTGATCAAATTCAAATTGATTCTCCTCCTCCTTTTGTCGTTTCCAGTTCTCCTCCTCCTTTTGTCGTTTCCAGTATTGATTCTCCTCCTCCTTTTGTCGTTTCCAGTCTGTTGATTCCACAGCAGAGATTTTCACTCACTAAAAGTTCTACTACTAAAACTTCTGAAACACACTACACACACTGTATAGATTATGTCAATGATAAAGAAAATTCTCCAAGAAGTCAGAGTCTTGCAAAACTTGCAAGAGTTGCAAGAGTTCAGAGTGCAAGCTCTGCAAGCAGAAAGTTACACAAAACTCGATTAGTTGGCATCGAGGTTGTTGTGGCCCGTGACCGTGTTGATTCTGATCTCAGTTTTGATGCTGAATTTGACAAGTGGCGCAAGCTGGACAAGCTGGATAGGGACAAATTTGAAACTTCATCCGAGGTCAAGGAGGTGGACAGGAAAAATTTTGAAACTTCATCCGAGGGCAAGGTGGACAAGAATGGTAACCAAGGCGTTGCTCCGGATTCCGACTCAATGCCACGAAATAATAATTTGAAAAAGCAAGGTACTACTAATTCGGATGATTATCCGATACATGGTACTAATAGATACATCGTCCTTGCTGAGGTTGCTGAGGTTTGGGATACTAATCGATATACAAATCGATACAAATCGACTACTGCCGAAGCAACAAGGAGCGCAGAAACCCATTCTGCAGAAACCGGCGCAGAAACCCATTCTGCAGAAACTGGCGCAGAAACCATTCATGATTCTCAAAGGGCCGGCGCAGAAACCCATTCTGCAGAAACCGGCGCAGAAACCGGCCCTCTCACAGGCGCAGACCTTTTCAAGAATCAGCTTGAGGTATGCCCTCAGTTTGAGGCAGCATTTCGCGAAACCATGGCGAAAGCGCTGAATCGTCTCGAGGAATTCAGATTCAAATTGAAACAAGAAAATTTCAGATTGAAACAAGAAGGCTCTTCTGAGTCTGGATTGAAACAAGAAGGCTCTTCTGAATCTGGTTCAAAACAACCTGAAGAGTCTGGAAAACAACCTGAAGAGTCTGGAAAACAACCTCATAATAATAACTCGATTAAAAGTAAAGCTGGAACTAGTACTAATGACATTGACCCTGCCAGTGCTAAATTTGACCCTCCTGCTAAATTTGACCCGGCTAATAAGTCTAGTAGTAATGCAACAACAGCTTCGTCGATACAAGAAACAGAATCTTCAATACAAACAGAATCTTCGATACAAACAAAGCCTTCCGGAAAATTGATCACAGGTTCTGATCTCACCATCATCAGGGTGGAAAATCTGGACAAACTGGATATCATTATGGTACCAAATCTAGAGGAACTTGAAGTTGATGAGAAATCATATAGACCCGAAAATAGACCTGAAAAAAGCCCTGATAATAATTATTATTATATCGAGAATAATAATTATATGGAGGAGGTCAAGCATAGGGAAAATTATAATAATGAGGTCGAGAATATACATAGGGAAAATTTAAAAAGCAGCTGGTTTGGGAGATCGTTTACGAGATCGTTTTGGAAGGGTGTGGAGCAAATAAGGAAAGACATTTTTGGGTGAGTAACGTGGAAGACTCCTGAAAAAGATGTGGAAGTCTAGCTGACGAAGGTAATGTGGAAAAATGGGACAGTTTTTCCACGGCAGAGAAGATGTATTTATGAGTGTTGTATTATAGGAGCTATCAGGCAGTGAAGAAATGGCAGCTGAGTGAAGAAGCCTAGGGAGTGAACTTTTGAGAACTTTTCTTGTACAGGCAGTGTGAAGAAGAAGTCTAAGAAGAAGGGGAAGGGCCTGGTGAAGGATTTTGTTAATGGTATTATGATCGGAATGTACTGGGTGAAGGAAACTATTGATCGAGAAAGTCTAGATCAGTCAGTCGCAAAAAAAGAGTATTCAGATGAAAAAAAAGTAAAGCGCAAATTGTGAAAGTTTTGGTCTAAAAGACGGTGAGAATTAGTGTAACAGAAAGTTTATTGGTTGGCTGAAGAACATTTAGTGGCTGAAGACAATCCTGTATGCCTTCAGCTAATATGCTGCTTTCAGCTTATATGCTGCTTTCAGCAGTCATCAATGTTAACAGGTGTCCCTTTTCCTGGTGCTGAAGCCTTTTTGCCTTGAACAATTATTGTATTGTCATGCTAACAAACTTATTTTTCAGTTTTGATGATCATTGTACAGCGATTCCAGACATGATGATGATGATGATGATCTTTGTACACATTGACAAGAATATATTTACTATGTTACATAGTGTAATACAGTATTGTAATCGTGTGAACTTACATAAAGAAGTTGGAACTGAGCTCACCAAGAAAAAGGCTGAATCCCGAGATGCATTGCAGGCGTCCCAGATGCATTGTGGGGCGCCGAAGTTTCGAGTGAGATTCGGAAGATGATGGAGTGGCGCGAGTCGGATTCGCCGTTCGCCTTTGTATTAGTAAGGCCCTCCCCCTTTGCTCAGTCTGAGACTGTTGTTATAAACTAAGCTTAAGAGCATGATAAGGATCCGCCCGAGTCTGTCACAAAACGAACACTGGAACATCGAAAAATTTACTATTTAGGATCCGATTGCACAGTGACACTGTGACAGGAACATCTCTCCCTGTATAATTTCAAGCAATTTCCAATAAGTAACAGCTCAGCAGTAGTTTAAAAAAAGTATTACAGAAGGCGTATTCCGTAAGTAGAAATCTGATATTGCAATATTGAAAACGAAAATTGAGAATCATTCGTAAGAAAAAGTGTTAGTCTCCTGATCATTCATCTGTCTTATTTCGTGTTTGTCTTATTTTTCTTGTCATTGTAACTGTAAGACTTCGCCATGTGTATCGTTCGATGGGTATTGTGGAGTGGTCCTTGTGTTGATTGCGTGTTTGTTCGTGTTGTTCTTGTTGGTTTCTTCGAGATCTGGTTTGTTCGTGTTGAATTCGTATCCCAGAGAGATATTTGTATTCCGAGCGATGCATGTAAATTTCCGATTGATGCCAGTAAATTTATGAGTGATGCAAGTTAAATTTCTGAGTGGTGCATTCCGAGTTGCAGCCCGAGAGTTTGCGATCGATATTCGAGAGCTCTAGTTTTTGTTGTCGGTCGACGAGTTGTGTATCTACTATCGAGTATCATTATGAGGGATTAAAATAGAGAATCAGCGCTGCTGTCACATACGTTGCATTAGAACAATCCATAACATCGGTTCCACTGTCCACAGGAGATCATACGAGAATTGCAAATCAAAATCTAATAACTTGTAGGGGTGCTGGTATTGGTGATAGCCTGATTTAGGTCGATCACCTAAGATTCTATTCTCTCTGAGTCTGATTTACGAAATTTTCGTAAATCGAAAGTGTCTGAGTGATTTTTGGAAAAAGATGGTTCGCGGTTCTCTGGGTTCGCGTATCTTGAGCGGGCGGACACCTTCCGCATCCTCAACTGCCAGAATTGCAGCAAGCTCCGTGTTTCCTGGTAGGGCAGCAGTCACTGCTATTTCTGGCAATGCCAGAAGCGGTAGAACGGCAAGCTCCGGCGGTCTAAAATCAGGACAGCAAGTCCGCTTCATCCAACATGATAACACTGTGTATGATGTGTTGTTGATAGGTGGGGGTGTCATGTCCTCAACCTTGGGGGTGATGCTGCAGAAATTGCAACCCGACTGGAAGATTAAGATGGTAGAAGTTTTGCCGAGGGCGGGCGAGGAATCCAGCAACGGATGGAACAATGCGGGGACGGTATACTTATTCCTTTGAGTTTCTTTCTCAATTCTAGACTCTCATCAATAGTCAAAAACAAAGAAACTCTTATTTATACCGCTACTATACTAAGTGAGTCCGTAACCAAAGTTACAAAAAAACTGATCATCTCAATGTAAAAATTATCCTCAAAAAACGTCCAACAAACAGGGCCATTCCGCTCTCTGTGAGTTGAACTACACCCCTCAAGATCCGCAAGAGGGCACCATCAACACCAGTAATGCGTTGAAGGTGTGCGAACAATTTATGTTGTCTCGCCAATTCTGGAGCTACCTGCTTCAATCCGGCATGATCGACGGAAAAGCGAGCGAATTCTGCAACCAAGCGCCACATCTTTCCTTCTGCAGAGGCGAAAAAGACATCGACTTTTTGCAAAAACGCTTTCAACTCATGAAAAGCCAACCAGTTTTTAATGATATGGTATTGAGAGACTTTTTGATGCTTTCCCCTTTCTAAATTCTCTATAGAGTTTTAAGTCGCTTGGTGATGTTTGATGATGAAAAATCTGGTTTCAAATTTGCTTTGTCAAAAACAAGTCACTTCTTTCGCTACAAAACAAGTTACAAAACATGCGAAACTTAAGTACAAAATATTCCCAATAGTATACCAAAAAAAAAAAAAAATCAAGGTGATGTCAACCGACAAGTCCGAGATCGCTAAATGGGCTCCTATCATGATGGAGGGCCGCGATCCATCTGAGAAAGTCGCTATGACCAAAGTCGCTGAGGGGAGTGATATGAATTTTGGCATTTTGACGAAAAAACTTGCAGACTGCCTCGAAAAAGGCGGTGCCAAGATCCGCTACAACACCGAGGTTGCAAACATGGTTAGAGATGGCAATGAATGGATTGTTTCTGTACAACCACGCGGCAGTTCTGTACCTGCTGCAATTGGGATTCCGGGGTTGAACCTGGCGGCGATCGGTCTCCCCGATCCTCTGGGAATTCTGGATCAGATGGAAGAAATCCGTGCGAAATTCGTTTTTGTCGGGGCTGGTGGGTTTTCTTTGAATTTGATGCAACTGGCTCAAATTCCAGAAATCGAAGGTTATGGAGGATTTCCTATCTCTGGGAAATTTTTGTCGTGTGATAAGCCCGATATCGTCAACCGCCACGTGGCAAAAGTGTATGGGAAAGCGGCAATTGGCGCACCCCCAATGTCCGTTCCGCATTTGGATATCAGATACCTCGATGGGAGGAAATATTTGTTGTTCGGTCCCTACGCAGGATTCGCCCCGAATTTCACGAAGGAATCCGGCTCGCCTTTGGATTTGTTGACCTCAATCAACCCTTGGAATTCAGTGCCAATGGCTGCTGCAGGTGCACAAAATCTGGATTTATCGATTTACCTCGCAAAAGAACTCGCGGCTACTCACGCGGATCATATGCGTGACTTGCGGCAATTTTTTCCGAATGCGAAAGACGACGAATGGAGCATGCGTACCGCGGGTCAGAGGGTGCAGATCATGAAGAAAGATAATGAGAAACTGGGTAAAATCCAGTTCGGAACAGAGATCATCAAATCGAAGGGACTGGCTGGCTTGATGGGAGCAAGTCCGGGTGCAAGTGTTAGTGTTTCGATCGCCAATGAAGTTCTGGAAAAATGCTTCGGTGATAAATATCAGGGTGAGTGGAAGGAGCAGTTGGTGGAGATGATGCCGGGCCATGGGCAGAAGCTGAACGATAACCCGGAATTGTGTGCGAAGATCAAGAAGGAGACGGCTAAGGTGCTTGGGATTGATAAGGATATGTGAGGTGGCTTGACCGCGTGGGGGATTGATAAGGATATCGAGTCATGTTTTATCCTTGTAGAAGCGATAAGGATATGTAGGTGAGTTTTATCCTTTGATGAGGATATGTAGGTACGTTTTATCCTTGTATGGAAGTCACTTTGGGAATGCGATAAGGATATGTGACCTCGATATGTGAGGTGGCTACGAGTTCACATATGATTTGACTGAACGGTCAGTCTGGGGCGCCAGGTGACCATCTGAGAAATGGTTTCTGCAGAAGGAGAACCTGAGAGAGAGAAGATACAGAGCTGGAACAAAATTGTGAATCTTATTTGTGTTTTTATGGTAGTTTTCATAGGATTGATACTGCACCAATGCATATTGATATTTTTTGACATTTTCGTTGGCGGAGGTTTTGTCTCTTTGGGAGAAAGGGAGCCGTGGTATCTTTTGGAGACTCGTCTCCTAGAGCAACTAAGTTACAAAGGTCTCACAGACCCCCTCTGTGGAGGGAGGGTCGGGAGTAAAGCAGTCATGAGACCGGTGCATTTTCAACTTTCATTCCACAAAAAGTCAGGCTTTTCCTTTTGATATAATTCAATGAGATTCTGTTCATCATTGGTGAGAGGGTCTTTTGCATTGCAGTCGGTTCAATTGTCGATCAATTGTAAATGGAAGAAAGTCTGAATTCGCGATTTTTTTACACTGAGTACGATTTACAAATGGTATATTATATGGATTCAGTGCGTTATTGATAAGTATCATTCATCATTGACATCACCCCGTGGGGTATACAAAGTCCAAAAAAGTTGAAATTAAAAAGCATTGACAGTGCGTATAATATTGATAGTCGCAACAGTCTTCTGTTCGTTGAAATCGTTGCAGCTGGGATACCATCATACTAGAGGAGGAACTAGAGGAAAAATTTGAAAGCAGAGACCCGTTGACGATTCGGATTCTATAACTTGTGTATTCTAGTGCAATGTATGCAGCACAAAAGAGGAATTTCTTTCACGGAGATTCAAAAGAGAGTGTTTTTTGGAAACGGTTTTTTTTCCTGAAGATGAATTCAGATTTGAGAAAAATTTTCTGTTGTTCTGGGTTACGGTCCGATGAATTTTCTTTGCGCAAGTTTCACAGAATCGAAATTCGATTTTTTTGTCGCATTTTTGCCTTCGGCAAAATTACTTTTTGCGTCATGATTTCCTTTTTCTTTTGAGCTTGGCGTTCGGACATTTATAATTATTTCAGATACAGTGTGCAAATCACGATTCACGATTTCCAATTCAATTTCTGAATGATCCTTTCACGGTCTCTTGCAAGACCGATAATCGTATCTCTAAAAAAACTCCGCCAGGGTGTGTTGTTTCAATGTACAGTTAGGGGAG
>Ga0099797_100227_pt1 | contig 27458 bp, 25 predicted proteins | sample Uncmet_Sort48C_1_FD_89871 | JGI IMG/M metagenome (GOLD analysis project Ga0099797, IMG submission 89871) | Marine eukaryotic communities from CALCOFI LINE 67, Pacific Ocean - C012_Sort48C_1 | ecosystem: Environmental > Aquatic > Marine > Oceanic | place: Pacific Ocean: Monterey Bay | collected... | reverse complement strand
CCCCCTGTTGGGCCCAAGGCTCGGATTGATAAACCCCCCTTCCTGGATTAATAAACACGCACATATTTGATGCACATCTGATCACCCATAATGAGGGCGGCCTTCAGCCGCCTCCACAAAGGTGGGCCGCCGCCGAAGGCGGCCAGCCCACCTTTGTGGAAACTATTTTGGGTGAACGAATGTGTAGCAAATATGTGCGAATTTGTCCGTCGGATGAATAAACCCCCCTGCTCCTAGTGGTGGTTTATTAATCCACGGAAGGGGTTTATTAATCCAATCGTGAGGTTACAGAATGAGAACACCCGGTAGCTGATGATACAACACTTGAGTACAGTTCTCCAATTTTGTTTTTGTTGAAGGGGATGCAGGGCCACATAACACATTTCGTTTATACAACACGCGATTGTGGCTCCAGAGTAGATGCCGTGCGCTCTTCGGCCTTGCTTGCCGCCTAGCCGGGCCTTACATAAGCTATGTCTTGGCGAGTGGCCGCTGCAGCCCCAAGGTTTGTAGTGGATGCCTCGCCCCGCCGAGTCCGGCCCACGGAGCCATGGCTGCGTGGGCCGCAGCGCCGGTGGATGGGGTTGAAGGCCTCGCCCGACCAGGTGTCCGTTACGGTGGCACGGCTAGACCAACTTTTGGAAGCAGAGATGACGACCTTGTCCCTCAGAGATACACAGATGATGAATCTGCAGAGTGTCCTCGAATCCAAACGGAGCCCCGAAGAGCTCGCTCTGTTTCTGCACGAAGAGTTGCCCGTGCGATTTGCCCAGCGAGTTGTGATGCTGGAGTCTCTGCCTGATTGGAGCCAAAAGGAACCGATCGTGTACGTCAGGCACCTTTATGTGACGTCCTTCAAGGAGCTGCGCCAGGCTGATCCAGAGCAGCCTCAAAAGTTTCAGGCCCAGCTCAATCAAATCAAGAAGAGGCACTCGCACACCCATCAACTGGTGAGAGGTCTCAAATCATACTCCCAGTGGTCTGAGCTCAGAGAAGCAGAGGTCAATGAATGGCTTGACCGCTTCTTTGTCCTTCGAGTCTCCACCAACATGCTGATAGCGCACTACCTCAGAGTCGCGCGAGGAGAACACGATTCCACGCCTGCATTCGCCGATGGGGAAGTGAACCCTTACCAGAGCACTGTGAACGAGCAATGCAACCCTTGTGCCATCGTCAATATTTCGGTGCCGATCATAGAGCGAATGTGCTTCAATCGCTATGGTGTCACACCTAAGATCGAGGTGATAGATAAGGGCACGCAGCCCTTTCCTTTTGTTCCGCGGTATCTTTTTTACATACTCTCCGAGTTACTGAAGAATTCCGCTCGGGCAACAATTGAGCACCATGCCGGAGCCGATAGGCCGATGCCAGGAATCTGTGTTCTTGTCAGCGGCGATGAGGACGGTGCAAGTATACGCATCTGCGATCAGGGCGGAGGCATACCTGTGAGTAAGCTCGAAACCATCTGGTCATACCTCTACAGCACAGCAGAGCCTGTGATCGAGACGAGCACGAGAGCTTCTGTGGAAGATCCCACGGAAGTTTGGAGGCTACAGGATCTGGGAGACTCCACTTCCGGCGTTGACGAGACTAACTATGATGACTCGCCTATCCCAGCTCACATGCTGAGCTCCCTCGCTGACCACAGTTCGGACCTCACCGGTAGCTCACCTCTTGCCGGATTGGGTTGCGGTCTTCCACTGTCCCGTCTTTATGCCAGATATCTCGGAGGCAAGATCGAGGTGCAGACGCTGCCATGCTACGGCACTGACATGTTTGTTTATATCAGCCGTCTGAATGCAGCGTCCGAGGACTCACCAATGATATGAAGCTGGCACACAGGCTTTCATAGTGGTGCATCCAGGGATCCGAGGATAGCTCAAGGCAGAACAACCGGATCCTGGTTTTCCGGTCCGGACCCGGGCCCATCGCTCCAGCCTTGTGTGCTGTAATGGAGTTGTGCCCTTCAAAAGCAAGGGACATTCCTCGGTGCAGTGCAGGGTGCTTGTTGCTAAAATCGTCAGCAGCCAACTTGCCTCAGTCTGCAAATCGGGAAAACTAATTCAGCATGCATCGGTCAGAATGAGGATTATGTTTATGGTACTCTTGTTTGTCTGTGCTCATGTGCTATCGTGTGTTTGCGTGGCATTTGTTCGTTCCTGTGTGTTTTCTGCATACAGGCTTGTTCTTGTTCTTGTACTTGTATGTTTCTGATGAGGGTGAGACGGGCGGGAGCGATGGTAATGATTTTTGTTAGTCACTGTAGGTTTCACATACATTTCAGATGGGAAATGTGGTCAAACATATACATGTCCGTTCAAAACAAATCCAAGCAGTTGCTTATTCCAACGCTTTTATTTGTTGAGCTATGATGTTTGGGGACCACTTTCAGGTTGCTGTTTAAGGGTGCTGCCACGAATTGTACTTGAGTTTTGCACTTGGTTGTAGGATAATATGGCTTTGACTCTGGTTTGGGCCCATTTTGTTGTTCCGATGTATGTTCCCGTGTCTCCGCCCGCCGTCCGCCGCCGACGGTCTGCCCGCCGATCTGCCCTCCGGTCCGCCCGCCGGTCCGCCCGTCGTCGCCCGCCTGCCCCCCGCCCGCCATCGGCCACCTGGCCCACATTGGGGCTCCATGTGGTCATTTGGGCTCCATAGAGCCGATGTAATAGAACTGCATGTGCTCATTTGTATCCCGTGGGCCCACATGCCAGTCGGCCCATCAGATTTAATGAAACCACAAAACATGGCTGGAACTAACTGCCACCTTCAGTTGATAAACGCGCCGAGTTAATCAAATAAGGAACCTTTTCCCCATGTTGGGGGGCTGCCCCCCCCCCAGGCCCCCCCAATAGCGGCCTTAGGGCCGCAATGACGTCGACGAATTTCGCCTCCATTGTTTTGACCCTCGGACACCCCTCGAGTTATTAAACCCCCGAGTTAATCAAGTATGCGTCCAAGCAAGCCGAGAATCAAAGCAACTCCTTTCTAAACCTGTGGCCGCCCGGTTTAATAAGGAAATCATTCGTCGTATTGTAAAAGGTGGGGGGTGGGTGGGTGGGTGGGGGGCCCTATTAACAGGAGCTGGTTGTTTTAATTGGGCCTAGGAGCATATTGTCTATGATAGTACACCTACTTCATTAAATAAGAAAATTGTACCCATGCTGCAACTGCCAAGTCAGTGCAAATCAATGAACATCGAATATGATTGACCGATTTGTTTTTTGGGTACACTTTCCGGAAGTGTATTTCCCCCAGAGGTCTGGCCAAAGAAACTCCCAAAGTGGGTTTGGCGTCCGGTTTTTGTTATGTTTCAGCGAAAGGTTCTATTTTCTTAAAGAGTTCATTTTTAGATTGTACGCTTTGGTGCGAAGCAGCTCCCCCCAAACCGTTTTCTCTTACTTCCATATTTTCTTATCCAGTAAAGTGGGTATAGGGGATATGATGGTCTAACACAGCGGGTGCCATTGAATGTGCTGTCTCCCTTGGGTCTTTGTTTCTCGGGCTCACACCTTCGGCACCGCAGGCACGAGTTTGAGCAAGCGCCAGGGTAGATAGCGCATTGGGCGGCGCCCGCTGTGCTGTCTACTCATATCTGTTAAATTTCGTTGGGAGTCCCTAAACTGTATTTTCCGGCTCCGGGGCGCCTCAAAACAGGTCGGGGACGTGTTGAAATGCATCTGGGGTGTTTTCTGCATTGAATTTGAATGTGAAAATGGTCAGAGACATTGTGAAATCAATCGAAGTCAAACCTTTTGTAATTTTCAGTATTTTCGGAGGTTCTTTTGCCAGCCCTTCGGGCAGAACACCTTTTCGAAAAACACACGCCCGAAACCCAAATCAATCCAAATATTGTGATTTCCTTGAATCGGGGTGAATTTCGTGTCCGCAGGGAATTTAGCAAATTAAAGAGCTCTCTTTCCCTCTATTTCTGGGTGCATAATTTCACTCGTTGCATCCTATCAGCAAAAATGATATTACAGCATTTATTAGCTCCATAATTACTGAATGCAATATCTGCCAATTGCATCTTTCATTGCGCGCCGAATTAGTAATGCAATATGTTTTCCGATCGTATTTGTTTCCTACTGATATATATATATATATATATATATATATATACGGTTGATGGATTCAATTAAGCAACACTTTGGTCTTCTGGAGCTTTACAAGTGGTGCGCCACATAAACACGCTTTGCGCATTGAAAATAAAATATGATGGTCAGGTTTTGCGTTTTTGGTGCGTTTTTCGAGAATGTGTTCTCCCCGAAGGGCTGGGGCTGCCAAAACAATTCCCCCAAATGTTGCAAAAAAAAAAAAAACGAAATGTTCGATCTTATCGAGTGTACAAATCATTTCATTCATTCCCACATACAAATTCAAAGCGCAAAAAGAAGCAGATGCAATTAAACACTTCCCCGACTTGTTTTGAAGGGTCCCGGGGCCGGAAAATAGGGTTTAGGTGTTGCTTAATCATGTCCTTCCCAGTATGTATGTATGTATATATATATATATATATATATATATATGTCTCCCTCTGTTTTGGGGTGCTTAGCTTCACGCACCCCTTGTAGTGACAGTGATTTGGCCGTCAATGCCCAACCATTTGATCGTCTGGTGTTCCGGTCTCCAAAGCCCAACAACGATATGCCAATTTCATGCCTGCCAAATATCGTGTCGGGGCCATAGGCCTCATATGGGCCCTTAAGTGGACTCATAGGGAAGATTTACGAGAATTATTTGAATTATTAATTTCCGAACCTTTTGCTTTCTCGATTTTTGCATTATATGGGCATTGGGAGGCACTACCATAGTGCAAAATAAACGCACAGGGTCCTCCAAGAGTTTGCCCACCAGACACCCCCAATTCTGATAAGCTTTTGTTTTGGACAACTTGTTGATTTTTGTTTGTGATTTTAAGGTCCGCACGATTTTTTCAGCCATGCCCATTTACTGTCATCTGATCGACACCACAGGGGGCCCGCAGCCGAAGGCGGTGACCCCTGCGCTGTTCAGTATATTCAAATATATGCAGATGGCGTTGGCATGGCCCTGCTCTGCATTGAAGGGCAGCATATTCAAAGAATTGATCTGGCGATATCATATAAAAGGATACCGATAGAAGGAGCCTCTGCAAGGAAAGGAGTACGCGAAATTAAGCAATTATGGGTGGTGCTGAGAGAGAGAGAGAGAGAGAGAGAGAGAGAGAGAGAGAGAGAGAGAGAGAGAGAGGGAGGGATTTTACGTTTGTAGTAATTGCACTTTTGTTATCTTTCGACATGTAAGGGCAGACCAGCAAAAACTTGAACTCCTGTACATATATACACATGGCATAACCCGTATACATTGGGGCTTAAGCCTCTATGTTAAGGCTCAGTTCTTCCTGCAGTGTGGGTCTCATGTCTGCCATGGCTCCTTCTTGGTGTTTTTGTGAATCGCCCTTCTCCTGCTGCTGTGTGGGGTTTCCGACTTGCTATGCCGAGTTCTCGCTCTTACCATTGGGCATCGAGTCCCGTAATTGCTGCTCAGCTCCGGGGGAGAACTAAGGACGAGCACTACAAGTTTAAGAAGTCTCGCACCGCGAGAGGGCATCCCTTGCATTTCAAGGAAAAGCACGCCATTGTTTCCCGCAGCAGTCTCAGCAAGATGTCCACCCTTGCAGGTCCTGGTTGGCCCCTTCTGAAGTCCTCTTTCAAGGCCATGTTACATGTAGGCCGACATGTCTGACGACGAGGAGCTTCAGGAGACCCTTGTTCCCAATATTACGCCTCTTCTTTCAAATGAATCGCAAGTGGGAGCACAGCAAATCTCTAATGCCAATGGCCCCAGTCCTCTGGTACTGGATGCCCAGGACCAAAATATAGCATCGCTTCAAGAGAATATGCCCGATGTGTATCAGAAGTATTGCTCGCTTTTCGCGGGCTCTTTCCCAGCAGTGATGCCGGATGCCGCGCGTTTTTCCCCTTCTCAAGGTGATCTCAATGGGATACAGATCGAATCTTGTGTTTCTTGTGCAGGTTGGTGTTTTGAACCACCTGTTGGTGGCAACCAGTCGATGCTTCGTGCCTTCACTGCTTGCTCCCACGATGAGTTGCTATCGGAAAAGATAATGCTTCAGGAAGCCTTGGTGGCTGACCCCAATGACTACAGCAATAGGGATGCAATCTTCTCAGCATTTGGCTCAGTCTCAGCCCAACAGTCCGACATTGATGGTTCTCAAGCTGCATGCCCATCTGCTTCTGCCACTCAAATTGGTAGTCCCATGTTTGACGCCGATTCCCCACAAATAGTTGTCAATGATCCTTGTGCTGAGCCCTGTGGCTCTGCCTCCGCTGCCGAAGATTTCTCAGTGTCTTTTCACGATGCAGAGCTTGCTCCTCAGACTCCTACTGCTGCGCTTGATGATACGATTCCCCCTACGACCAGTTTGTTTTCTGAATGCGACGGCTCTCAGGCCTCGGGTCCTAAAGACATGCCAGAGTGCTCAGCGGCTCAGTTTGCTTCGCAGTCTGGCAGTTTTGAGTATGAAGGTGATTGTTGATGCGGCCTCTCAGTTCTCGTTCAGCGAGGTGGAGTGCTCTGCTCCTGTCGAGGCCTGTGTTCTGTTGTTGCCTCTACTTCAATATAGTGTTTTCATATTGGATTGTTCTTGCGACCATGGTCATTTATTCCAATGGTCTTGGTTTCAGAAAGCTTCGCATTCAGCATTTGGAGCCGGTGACCCTCGTTACCACTTGCAAAAGTTCTTTGCCCTTGTTGAAGATCTCGATATTGGCTCGTACTTGTGGAATGTTTCTGGAAACTTCAAATTTGAGCTCAGCGAGTAAGACCCTCAGTTGCAGATTGAGAGGCTTGAGTCCTCGGATGATACTAAGCGGCACATCAGGAAAGCTGTTAATAAGCCCTGTGCCTAGGTCGCTGCTAGGCACGCCAGAGAGCGATTGCTTTTCCCGACAAGGCTTGTGTTCAATTCTCTGTCAAAGTGAAATCCTTCAGCATTGCGTTGGCTTCTGCTTCTCTGCATGCTTGTATCCCCTCGGCTTCCAGTACAGATCTCTCTTTTTCATATGCTCAGCCCTTTTCGAATTCAGCTGAAGACTCTCCGCGCATGCAACCTCATGTGATCCATCCATAGTGTTCTGACAGTGTGCCAGTTCTCAGTAAGTCTTGCAATGTCTAGTTGCTCAGTCCAAATTCTAACTTGTCAACAACAGTTACTAGCGAGCTGTCGCAGGGCAACCCTCCCTAGTGGCTATGTGACCCGAACTTACCCATGCAAGCATTGGAGGCATTCACCGAACAAATGTACACATGGGAGGTGACATTCTACAGATGTCCTGGATGTCCAAATTTACATATGAGATCCGCTTGCAGGAGGGAGTCTATGATGGCCAGTGTTGCTAGGAAGTTTTATTTATATATATATATATTTTTTTTTTTTTTGGGTGTGTGTGTGTGTGCTATCGCTTCGAAGGGCCGAAGGTTTAGCTCGACATCGTTCTGTTGGTGATCTTTCCTGTACTTGTCTGTTTACATATTGTTTCAGGTTTTCTTGGCGCAGAATGCACACTAGCGTTAGGCAGCTCTATCAGTGTTACATCATATTTTACGAAATTGATCCAATTGAATTTCCCAAACCCTGACCAAGTAAAAGTGTCAGACAAATGAATCAGTTGAGTCCAAACAGCGTAACACACAAAATAGCTTTCGGTGCTTCCGCATTAATTCGTTTTGTGAGTTTTCAGATTTAGCCATTCCACTTGCTTGCACTGTTCATGAAACAACATACAAATTCTTGGTTTCCAGTGGAGTCCATCCCTTCTCTTTTGTGTGTGTGTTTGGTAAGTGTAGGGTATGAGGCAGCATCTGTGATAGACTCTGCAAGTCGCGAAAGCACCCAAAGCCAACAGGGTCCCGCTGTGGACCGTACATGCTGGTAAAGAGTCAGAGAGAGTCAATATGGCCTGACACTGTATCTTCTGAGTGAAGTGCTTCCGGCACAGCAAATCTGACTCCAGACGGGAAGACGGATCGGTGAGCGAAGCACGGTTCACGTGCCATAGCCACGCCAAATTAGACGACTTTTCACATAGAGAAACCTATCTATATAGACATATTCGTTCCAATTATTAGAAAATCTTTAGTTTGAAGCATGTTCCTGGCTTTGTTGTAAACAAATCCAAACTAACCATACAATTAGTTTTCTGATTATTTGGAGGCTAAGGCCAGGCACCTCGAGCGGAGCAGTGGAATGCGGCGGACACGCAAGCCACGGGAGTGCATAGACACGGTGAGGGAACCGCTGCCAACCGGTATTATGTAGGGAATGCCTGTGGTATTAAGTTGCAAGTTTATGGTTTCCGAGCACCAGTGCCGTGGCTCCCACTTGTTGTCACACATGTGTTTCCAGTCGTCCCGGGGCATTTGGTTTTTATAGTGTGGTTGCATCGTGTTAAATGGCTGAAGCTGTTGTTAGGCTTGTCTTTCCTGAACACATCTTTCCTGTCAAGCGCAGCAATGGCAGCTTCCACAGGTCGTCTGTCAATGGGTGGGGCACGTGCCAGGTTCGCAAATTTCATGTCATTGAAGGTAGCTTTCTTGCTACATATGGCATTGTAAATAGCCGTCCATCACAGAAACAAGAGTTCTACATTAGGTATCGGGAATTTTGTATTTTTAGTTATTGTTGGTTTTATATAGTGTGACATAGTATATAATATGTATGTGTGTGTATGTGTGTATATATATGTATACATATATATATATATATTAAGATTACGGTGGTGGGGCATCACTCCAGTTTTTTTGACATTTGGGCTGGGGCACCACTCCGGGAGAGCTCAGGGTGCAGCAAGTATTTCGTATTTTTTCCTTTCATTAGGTTTACCTAGAAGGATTCTTATTCAGCATCTTGCAGAAATGACAATGCTGTCAGGCAGCCAGGTTCCGCCGGAACCGCCCCGATGGTTCCCCCAGCCACAGAAGCCCGCTTCCCCAGCCTCAGCTGCTGCTCCTCAAATTCCGAAGCTGAAGTTCGAAGGCTAAAGTCTCCAAGCAAACATGTCCAAGCCAAAGTTCCTAAACTAAACTTCCAAAGCTAAAATTTCCAAGCCAACGCTTGTAAGCCAAAGTTCTCTCAAGCGAAAGATCCCAAGCGAGAGATCCAAAGCGAAAGATCCTAAGCTAAAGTTCACAAAATCCAGCCCCTAAGCTAAAGTTCCTAAGCCGAAGTTCTAAGCCAAGGCTCCCAAGCTAAACTTAAAATACAAACTCCTAGTCAGGGTCGCGCTGATGTAATTTAATGTAATTGGTTTAGAGTGTTCTTTGATAGGACAGCAGGGATTGAATGAGTTTGGTTGCCAACTCCATGTCCTTGAAAGGAACTTGATCAATACAGATGGTAAAACATATGAAAACTATATGTGCATATGTATATATATATGATATATATATATATATATGCAACTTTGGCAAAACCACGATAGTCGTATTTGTTCATATGTCCGTCGCAATGCCGTTGTATGTTTTACGCTCGACGCAAGTTCATTGCATTTCCTGGAAACTCTGGAGTTTGTCGTATTTCCCGTTGTAACTTCGTTGTGTATATTTCGGAAATCCTGGATTTCGAGAGTTGCAATACCACACATGCACATCGGAATGCCAGGTGTCCTTTTGTGCCCGCCATCGATGCCCAAACTGATTATGCCGACGCCAGTTCCAAGAGCATCAGTGCAGAGGCGCTATCTGCTTGCACTGAGGGCGGCCTGCCCACACAGGCCTTGGACATGGCGGAAGAGAAAATGAACGGCTTCTTGAAGAGCGGAGACAAGAAGCGGGAGGCTTGCATGAAGCTTGCGGCGGCGGAGCTTGTTGGCTTCATGGACAATGGCAGCGCGGACTTTGAGGAGGCACTTGAGCGTGCAGGTGAAGCCATGAGCACCTTCCAGGATTCAAGTGATAAGGCTATGGAGGCGACTGCGCAGCTGGTCTTGTCCGCTCTGAACTACAAGAGGCAGAGGACAACAGAGTGCCACCAAGCTGCATCCCAGGCATTTCTGCTCTTCGAGGAGCTTGGCAACAAAGGTGGCCAGGCAAAGGCGTACCATGCCTTGGCACTCTCCTACCTCATCCCGGAGGATTATGACAATGCCACAAAGAGCTACAAGAAGGCAGTGGCTCTTTACAAAGACCTTGGGCTGAAGCAGCAACAGTTCATAGAATTGCAATACATGGCTGAGTCATACATGTCGCAGGATAAGCCTCAGAAAGCAATGAAAGCTGCCAAGGATGCATTGGCAGTGGCGTCTGGGCTCAAAGGCAACAAGAAGGGCCAAGCGCTTGTTTTGCTGCAACTTGCCGAGGCCATGGTCGCAGATGGTCATGGCAAGCGTGCATTGAAAACAGTGCAGGATGGTGTTGCAAAGCTTCGTGAGGATGGTGGCGTGGAGGGCATTATTGGTGGGCTGCAGGCACTTCTCCATACCCATCTGATGCTCGGCTCCCCAGGTGAGGCGATGGAAGCATCCAAAGAAGCCCAGACCCTCATCAACAAAATCAAGGATGGCAGTGGAAGACAGTATGCCGAGATCGATTTGATGCATTCAAAGTCACAGGCTCTCCTTGGCTCCGGCGAGGCTGAGCGTGCTGTCAAAGCCTGCCGTCAGGCCGCCAAAATTGCCAAGGAATTGGGTGACCATGCGGAGGAAATGGAGGCATTGAATGCGATTGCACTTGCCTGGGCTAGCCAGGACGGCACGAAGAACATGGCACAAGATCTTGTAGCTGAGGCAAAGACTGTGTGCCAAAATTCTGGTAACGTGCTTGGCGAAGCATCCGTTGCGATGCTCAGTGGAGACTTGCTTTCCAAGAACAAAGGCAGCGCGGACGAAGTCCTTGCTGAAATGGAAGAGGCACGTGCTCTCTATCAGGAGGCCGAGGACATCGCAGGTGAGGCTGCGGCATTGAGAGTGATGGTTGTTTGCAACGTGGCCAAGGGGGACTATGCCGAGGCAATGGAAGCAGCCTCTGACAGCTTAGAACTCTACAAGCAGCTGGGGAAAAAGAAGGGTCAGGCGGGAGCAATGTGCGCTGTCGCAAATATCCACGTGCAGCTGGGTGATAACGATGAGGCTTTGGAGAGTATTGAGGAGGGCATGGCACTTGCCACCGAGGTCGGGGCCAAGGCCGTGGAAGCCCGCCTGCAGTTGCTGCTGGCACAGGTCTGTGTTGCGTCAATGTCGCAGGAGACTCTGCCTTCAGACAAAAAGGCAGCTCTCCCGGAATCCTATGTGGAGGCTCGCACGAAGGCACTCAGGGCGACGAGAAACGCCCTGGAGCTCGCGGGCAAATGTGCAGACAAGAGTGTGCGGGCATCAGCGTATTTCTGGCGAGCAGAGGCTCTCATCTGGGACGGCCGTGGTAGCGAGGCCGTGCAGTCAGCCAAGGAGGCCGAGCAGTCGTTCGCAAGAATCGACGACGTGCGTGGCCAGGCAAACTCGAAGGTTTTGCAGGCATCTCGCTGGCGCTCTGGGTGTCCCAGTGTCCCCGAATAAGGGAATGCAGAAAACAACTTTGCTTTGTTGTTTCATTATTGGCAGTTTGGTGGAAAATGTTCATGGGTCGCTCAGATTTTGTTCATTCTACCAGCCGATTCTGATATGATATTTCTGATGTTCGACTGGCCCAATGTCCCTAATTTGTGCTGAGAGCCACCCAGGCAGACATTCAAATCATGATGAAACAGAAGGAAGAGGCCAAAGCATCAGCCGAGCACGCCTTATGGCTTGCTGATGGTATGCTACGTGCTACATATGGAAATTTCTTTGTTTCTTTAGAGCTGCAGTTTCATTGTAATGGAAGTTGGGCCTATTAGGATCAAGCGGGCAGAACCGACAAATATTAAGTGGCCCTAATAACTAAACGATTTACTAATACTTGACAGACAATTCCAATTTTATTGGAAGTTAATTTAAGTTGCCCCGCCGGCCATTTGCCACGTATTGCCCAATTTGCTTCCAATGATGGTTCAATGACTCAAATTTCGCTCAAATGTACCACTCCCATCACAATTGGAAGCTACAGCTATACTGTATTCTGCAAGTGTTACCCGCATGCGTGCTGCATATTGGACTTCTTGTGCATTGTTGCATTGTATGTCTGGTTTCTATTTGCTCCTGCTCTAAAATGATTGGGCTTATCAAGTGTGTGTGTGTGTGTGTATTTAGCAACACAGGGACGCATTTGAAGTCAGTCCATTCTTGAGCAAGTGATTCTCAACTCATATTTTGAAAGCCTCAGTTGATTCCAACTAAGCATCATCTGCATTCCGGGCTGGGCATGATGACTCACCAAGCATTAGAACATTGAGTATATTGACGTCGGCAGTTGAAGGAATTCAGACCACTAGATGAAAAAACAAATGGAGTTAAATGACACATGACACCCTGGGGTCGAAGGACCCTAAACAACAGGGTTCAAAAAGGATCAGAGGTCTCTAGTCATAATTCAAGAGTCTGGGAGGCACAGTCCGGGAGGCTACAGTGGGAGGCTACGGTCTGGGAGGCTACGGTCTGGGAGGCTACAGCCTGGGAGGCTACAGATGATTTTTGGGATTTACGAAGAAACGTTAGGATTCGTTGAGGATTTTATAATCAAACGTAGTCAACCGCATGTTTTTTTACAAGGGCCCCCAATAACAGGACATGCGAGAGCATTTTTTTTTGTTTAGGGTAGTGATCGTTGTGTTTGCCCCTTGACCCTTCCGGAGTCTGCCCCAGTCACAGTGTATAAGTTCATCCTGCGGCCATAGCTGCAGCACCATTACGCAGCCTCATCACACAAGGATTTGCTAAAGGATTTGCTGGGAAATTGTAAGATTTACGAAGAACAGTCAGGATTTGTTAAGTATTTTATACCTCCCCGGCGACACCATACTTTGACACTTCTGACTTTTTGAACCCAGCAAATCGGAATCGGAATCATAACTACTCCATTTCGGCCAGTTGCGGCTCGGAGTCGGAATCGGAGTCTGGGACAACTAATTGTTTCTGTAAATCCAAACTTCCAGAAATCGGAATCTGAGCTTCGGAATCGCCATCGGAATCTCCAGGTTCTCGTCGGACCCTGAGTCTCGGAATTTGGCTTCGGCGGGAGAGTAACTCCAACCCCCCAGTCAATAAACGCCCCGCCCCCCTCCCCTCTTGTGACTCGGTGCAGCCCCCCCCCCTCTGTGGTTGCGGTGCGGATCCTATGAGGGTTAAAACAGTTTTGTTGTGCAATTGTGCATTTCAGGATTTCCCGAATTCGGTGCTAATGGCATCGGGGGGTGGGGTTCGGTGCAAATCCTATTGGGGTGAGGTCAATCACGCGGTGGGCACGGTCCTCAAGGTTTTCGCAATTTTGGCTGTGCTTTGGCGCTCATGGGGCTAGTTTGGTGCTGGGGGCTAGTTCGGCGGGGGGATGAGTTCGGGTGCTGGGGATCTGCTCAGGCCTTGCATGTGGGGTCGGTGCAGATCCTATTGGGGCTAAAATCGTTTTGTGATTTTGAAATCCGGGGCCGGTCCTATTTCATTAGGGTGAGAATAGTGTTGTGATTTTGAGATCGGCTCTGCGGTGCTAATCCTTTTGGTGGGGGGTATTAACTGAGGGTTGGGATTGATAAAACGTAGGGACGCACATTTGCGTTTACAACCTAAGCATGCGGTCTCGCTATTCACAGCCGTTCCCTGTTCATACAGGCTCGGTTATACACACGGACCTTGCTGTCATTACCTTCTAACCTCAGCAAAGAAAAGCGCTCTCTCAATACATTGATGTATCATGAACCGTGTTAGTCCATCATGGACGGGGAGTCATCATTGTTCATATTGTATATGGTGAACCAATGCAGCAGATTTTCATTAAAGTTAATGAAACAAACTTTCATTTAATTTAATGAAAAAAGAAAATCATTAAATTTAATAAAACATGTTTTCTGTTGCATTCGTAAGTTTCATTAAACGTAATGAAAAGTGTTTTCTGTTTCTTTCCATTAAATTTAATGTGTTTTCTGTGGCATTAGTTATTTCATTAAATTGAATGAAACATTTGTTCTGTTGCATTAGTTATTTCCATTAAATTTAATACAAAGTTTTTTCTGTTGCATTTATTCACAGTGAGCCTCAATCATTCATGACAACCCATCACGATTGGATTGAGGCTCCGTTTCGCATCACCATGCAACATGCAACATACTCTAGACGTCATAATTCTAACCCCCCGCCGTTGAACTTGCGCTGACAGAAAAATCCACCCCCCGGAGCTAGAGCTTCAAGGGTATGTAAACGCTGACACAAAATTGCACCCTCCGGAGCAAATCCGCTGACAGACAAAATCCACCCCCGGAGCCAGTCACCCCCCCGGGTATAATTACGACATGCAGAGTATGCAGTCAGTCATTGTGAACCATTGTGGTGCTTCAGGAGGCACCACCCTCCATCAACAACAGTTATTCATCACCACGTGCCTTTGGCAACAAGGTTCTGGGTGGGCTAGATAATCGAATGGTAGTTAATGGGGTTTAATACTAACGGGGTTTAATTAAAATGGGGATTAAACCCCATTTAGATTAAACCCCATTAATGGAGAGTATATATGGAATATGAGAAGGAATATATTCTAATGAAATAGACAGAACAAGGGGGCGCGGCCTTCGGCCGCGCCCCCTTGTGGTGTCAATAAGATTAGAATATACTCCTTCTCATATTCCTTATATATTCTCCATTGTAAATGGGGTCTAATCCCCATTGTAATTAAACCCCATTAGTATAGTATTAAACCCCATTAACTACCGTTCGAGATAAACATAGAGGTGAATTTTGCGGCCTCGGTGGCAAATTTCGTCGACTGAATTGCGGTCCCAATGTGTGAGTCTAAGAATTACAACATCATATAGATGTACATGTTTTGTTCAACGTGTTCTGTGTGTGTTTCACAAACATAGTTTCCCAAAAGGGCTGGCCAAAGAACCCCCGAAAACTATGCAGACCCCGACAATCTTGGATATGATTGGTTTCACATTGAGTTTAAGCATTTAAAAATGCAACCTCGCTGCAACAACCATCCCATATGCATTGAAGTAGGTTCCCGACCTGTTTCGAAGGGTTTCGTCATTAAACATTTTTTACAACAAAACCAAGCACGAACATGTTCCAAATGCAATCTTCCCAGCAACTATAGATTGGACGACCTGCAGATCCCTTCAATCATACAAGTTATAAGAAGGTAAGAGGGGCATGGAGGGCGTCCAGGCTGCAGCGCACAAGGTCATCGAACAGGCCACCAGGGTAGAGCAAGTGTACGTGCCACAAGATTGGGGCCACCATTGTAAAAGCCAGGCTGAAAACAGGCCACCGATAATGACATTTACAATTATATGCTATGTGCTTTAACTGATTATGGCTAAGTTGGGGATTCTTGTTATTGTTAGTTGATTCTAAATATTAGTGGAGTATGTTCACATGCCGTGAGATTGGGGGGCAGCCTTCTGAATACCGGGCTAAAATCAAGCCAAGTACAATGCAGTTTACAATTATGTTTGTGCGCTTAAAATGGGCATGGGTAAGTTGGTGCAAGCAGGGTAAGCTGGCCTATTGACAGAGTTGCTCAACAGCTCGAGAAAGAAAACATCTGTCCACTTTGTGGACAGACAGATGTCGACAAATGGCATAAATACTGGACTTGTCCCAAAATCCTTGAGGCATCCAGTAATGAAAAAGCCATTGAAAATTCGGCTCACCCTAAAGACTTAATATGTAAAGAAAACACAGCCCTTCTGAACAGGGCATTGGTATGGGTCCATCAGATTGAAACCCCTGCTGGTTTCGCTCCGTTAGACGAATACCCAGTGTCTCTACTAAAACTAAAGACGAGCAAGAGTGGACCCCCCCCCGAAACCAACCAAACCTCCTAAGCTAGAGGTAGGTATGAAGGGAAGTGTACACCCTGTTGGTCCTAAACCTGAAGGATGAGAGCCGCCTGCATTTAAAGGCCCACTAATAACAACTACAGAACTCGAGCCTTGGTTCCCTGAGGTACTGGTAGTTGTTTCCAGTGATGCCGCTGGATCTGAAGGAACGAATGGGATTACCGTTCCTCCAGCAGCAGGTGAAGCAACTGATGTTGCAACAACAGATAATGCCGAATCACTACCAGGCATTCCCTACCCGTGGCCCTCCGGCTATTACTTCGGGGATGGGTCTGGTGGTGAACACACTAAATACCCTACTCTTCGTAGAGCAGGTGTTGGAATACATTATGTAGATCCAACATATACACCAATGTATGACATATGGCAAGCTTTGCCTGGTCAGACACAGACTGTTAATAGGGGGAGAGCTTCAAGCCTTACTCCTAACAGTTGCTAACGTCGAAATAGGTGGAACTGTTGATGTCTTTACCGACAGTAAAATCACACATGACACTATAAAGGTATCGGCAGAGCTAGGTTCTCCAACAGTGCTGACATGTGGGTGCAGTTGTTTAAGTATATCGGCATGGAAGGCCTGCATGTTACACTATATTGGATGCCAAGCCATACTGACACAGATCCTAAGAAACTTAAGATTGCCCCCAAATGGCTGAAACCATGGCATGTAGCTGCAAATAAAAATGCAGATGTTCTTGCTGGAATTGCTGCTGCATCCCATGCTATACCGTCCGAGAAAGCTAAACCAGTGATCGATCTCCTTAAGAACCTTCACTTGATACAGAACAGAATTATTGTGGTAACTAAAATGTATCCACAACGCCCTCATAATGCCCAAATCGTAAATCACAGCACGGTCTCAATTTCTCAACAAATTCAAGATGCTTCCGCCTTGTCAACACACATACTGCATAAAGTAAGCAACCGACTTGTCTGCGCATCCTGTAATGCCTCAGTATCTGTCAATGCGAACTATTTATTTGAATTCATCGCATCTAATTGTTTCCCGGAAGACAAACTTGTGTCCCTCGCTGTAGGTAAATTACATACTCACCCATCCCATACTGTTATAATGTATGGAGGAGTTTTAATGTGTACCAAGTGTGGGTCCACTGCCAGAAACAAGCTAATTAAGCTCCAACATGTATGTTATGGCAATGGTCCTGAAACTGGTGCACATGGTCTCGATAATATTGAAAGATATGCCGCCGGCCGCACGCCCAGAGGGTACTCCAAATGGCCCTATAACCATTTTAAACTTTCTGATATCGAGATCCAACTTAATGTCCAAAACCAGGTAAATAAGGTCCCGTTACCTATATTACCCGGAACACCTAAATATGAGTCATCCTGTGGTAGTGATACAGATGACTCAGACATAAATGAAGACCTATCTTCAAGTGGGTCGAGTTCTTCTGATTAAGTTCGGAATTTAATTCGCAATCCTGCCATAATGCCACACAGAATTCAGAATTTGCTTATGCTCCTGCTCGTGCGACTGTAGTGTCATGTAGGTTTACTGCTTTTATAGCGACATGTGGTGCCCACCACTGACTCATATGGCAAACAATGTAAGAACGAAAGGGCATGGGTACGTTGGCCCCAATCACCATTGGTTTTCCAGCTCACCGGAATTGATTACAAACCAGAAACACCAAACATAACGAAACCGCACTACACAAGACCAAGACTACCACACCAGAAGGTCCTGTAACACCAATAGTACCAATAACCAATAGTTTGGGGTGCATGGATGAAATTTCAGGTGAATACACCATTATCCTATCGAAGATGCCCACCACATTTGATTACACATTCAGCTCAGACAACTGATTCGAATATATCTTCCACTGAGAAAATCTGTAGGTGTGATTCGAGCTTAAAGCCATATATCATGTCATGTCATGTGTTATGACACATCTTGTCAAAGCTCATCATATGTCATGTCACACCTTGCCTCGAACAGCACCTAGCGATTTCCTCATTAGAAGGTACACTTGGAGGAGTTCTATGAAATGAAGATTTCTTCAAATGTGGTGGGCATCTTCGCTAGGATAATGAAATAGACGAGGCACCCCTGATGGATTCGCACTTTTGGTGACTTCAGTTTGACTCCCCTGAGTGCACGATTTCTATACGTTTTCTTATGAAATCGACGAGGAGCCCTTGATGGATTCGCACTTTTGGTGACTTCCGTTTGACTCCCCGGAGTGTACGATTTCTATACGTTTTCCTGTGAAATACACGAGGCGCCCCTGATGGATTCGCACTTTTGGTGACTTCAGTTTGACTCCCCCGAGTGCACGATTTCTTTACGTTTTCTTATGAAATAGACAAGGCGCCCCTGATGGATTCGCACTTTTGGTGACTTCAGTTTGACTCCCCTGAGTGCACGATTTCTATACGTTTTCCCATGAAATAGACAAGGCACCCCTGATGGATTCGCACTTTTGGTGACTTCAGTTTGACTCCCCTGAGTGCACGATTTCTATACATTTTCTTATGAAATAGATGAGGCACCCCTGATGGATTCGCACTTTTGGTGACTTCAGTTTGACTCCCTGGAGTGTACGATTTCTATACATTTTCTTATGAAATAGACGAGGCACCCCTGATGGATTCGCACTTTTGGTGACTTCAGTTTGACTCCCGTGAGTGCACGATTTCTATACGTTTTCCTATGAAATAGACGAGGCGCCCCTGATGGATTCGCACTTTTGGTGACTTCAGTTTGACTCCCCTGAGTGCACGATTTCTATACGTTTTCTAGTGAAATGAGGCACCGTTGATGGATTCGCACTTTTGGTGACTTCAGTTTGACTCCCCTGAGTGCACGATTTCTATAAGTTTCCGTATGAAATACACGAGGCCTCCCTGATGGATTCGCACTTTTGGTGACTTCAGTTTGACTCCCCTGAGTGCACGATTTCTATATGTTTTCTTATGAAATAGACGAGGCGTCCCTGATGGATTCGCACTTTTGATGACTTCAGTTTGACTCCCCTGAGTGCACGATTTCTATACGTTTTCCTATGAAATAGACGAGGAGCCCCTGATGGATTCGCACTTTTGGTGACTTCAGTTTGACTCCCCGGAGTGTACGATTTCTATACATTTTCTTATGAAATACACGAGGCGCCCCTGATGGATTCGCACTTTTGGTGACTTCAGTTTGACTCCCCTGCGTGCACGATTTCTAAACGTTTTCCTATGAAATAGACGAGGTGCCCCTGATGGATTCGCACTTTTTGGTGACTTCAGTTTGACTCCCCTGAGTGCACGATTTCTATACGTTTTCCCATGAAATAGACAAGGCGCCCCTGATGGATTCGCACCTTTGGTGACTTCAGTTTGACTCCCCTGAGTGCATGATTTCTATACATTTTCTTATGAAATAGATGAGGCGCACCTGATGGATTCGCACTTTTGGTGACTTCAGTGTGACTCCCCTGAGTGCACGATTTCTATACATTTTTCTATGAAATAGACGAGGCGCCCCTGATGGATTCGCACTTTTGGTGACTTCAGTTTGACTCCCCGGAGTGTACGATTTCTATACGTTTTCTTATGAAATACACGAGGCGCCCCTGATGGATTCGCACTTTTGGTGACTTCAGTTTGACTCCCCTGAGTGCGCGATTTCTATACGTTTTCTTATGAAATAGACGAGGCGCCCCTGATGGATTCGCACTTTTGGTGACTTCAGTTTGACTGCCCTGAGTGCACGATTTCTATACGTTTTCCTATGATATGGATGAGGCGCCCCTGATGGATTCGCACTTTTGGTGACTTCAGTTTGACTCCCCGGAGTGTGCGATTTCTATACATTTTCTTATGAAATACACGAGGTGCCCCTGATGGATTCGCACTTTTGGTGACTTCAGTTTGACTCCCCTGAGTGCACGATTTCTATACGTTTTCTTATGAAATAATCGAGGTGCCCCTGATGGATTCGCACTTTTAGTGACTTCAGTTTGACTCCCCTGAGTGCACGATTTCTATACGTTTTCCTATGAAATAGACGAGGCACCCCTGATGGATTCGCACTTTTGGTGACTTCAGTTTGACTCCCCTGAGTGCACGATTTCTATACGTTTTCCTATGAAATAGATGAGGCGCCCCTGATGGATTCGCACTTTTGGTGACTTCAGATTGACTCCCCTGAGTGCACGATTTCTATACGTTTTCCCATGAAACAAGGCGCCCCTGATAGATTCGCACTTCTGGTGACTTCAGTGTGACTCCCCTGAGTGTACGATTTCTATACGTTTTCCTATGAAATAGACGAGGCGCCCCTGATGGATTCGCACTTCTGGTGACTTCAGTTTGACTCCCCGGAGTGTACGATTTCTATACGTTTTCTTATGAAATACACGAGGCGCCCCTGATGGATTCGCACTTTTGGTGACTTCAGTTTGACTCCCCTGCGTGCACGATTTCTAAACGTTTTCTTATGAAATAGACGAGGCACCCCTGATGGATTCGCGCTTTTGGTGACTTCAGTTTGATTCCCCGGAGTGTACGATTTCTATACGTTTTCGTATGAAATACACGATGCGCCCCTGATGGATTCGCACTTTTGGTGACTTCAGTTTGACTCCCCTGAGTGCACGATTTCTATACATTTTCCTATGAAATAGACGAGGCGCCCCTGATGGATTCGCACTTTTGGTGACTTCAGTTTGACTCCCCTGAGTGCACGATTTCGATACGTTTTCTTATGAAATAGATGAGGCGCCCCTGATGGATTCGCACTTTTGGTGACTTCAGTTTGACTCCCCGGAGTGTACGATTTCTATATGTTTTCTTATGAAATACACGAGGCGCCCCTGATGGATTCGCACTTTTGGTGACTTCAGTTTGACTCCCCTGAGTGCGCGATTTCTATACGTTTTCTTATGAAATAGATGAGGCGCCCCTGATGGATTCGCACTTTTGGTGACTTCAGTTTGACTGCCCTGAGTGCACGATTTCTATACGTTTTCGTATGAAATAGACAAGGCACCCCTGATGGATTCACACTTTTGGTGACTTCGGTTTGACTCCCCGGAGTGTGCGATTTCTATACGTTTTCGTATGAAATACACGAGGCGCCCCTGATGGATTCGCACTTTTGGTGACTTCAGTTTGGCTCCCCTGAGTGCACGATTTCTATACGTTTTCCTATGAAATAATCGAGGCGCCCCTGATGGATTCGCACTTTTGGTGACTTCAGTTTGACTCCCTTGAGTGCACGATTTCTATACGTTTTCTTATGAAATAGACGAGGCGCCCCTGATGGATTCGCACTTTTGGTGACTTCAGTTTGACTCCCCTGAGTGCACGATTTCTATACATTTTCTTATGAAATAGACGAGGCACCCCTGATGGATTCGCACTTTTGGTGACTTCAGATTGACTCCCCTGAGTGCACGATTTCTATACGTTTTCCCATGAAATAGACAAGGCACCCCTGAGGGATTCGCATTTTTGGTGACTTCAGTTTGACTCCCCTGAGGGTACGATTTCTATACGTTTTCCTATGAAATAGAGGAGGCGCCCCTGATGGACACGCACTTTTGGTGACTTCAGTTTTGACTCCCCTGAGTGTACGATTTCTATACGTTTTCCTGTGAAATAGAAAATGACTCCCCGATGCAAATGCAACACACGAAAATTCTGCAGATCCTGACAGAGGAGGAGAAGAGATGAGGAGGAGAAGAGAGGAGGAGGAGAAGGAGAAGGAGACGCGCGGGTGCAGAACGAATCTTAAAACGAGAACCCACCATCTAGGAGAGTGGTGGGAAAAACTGGTTCCGACCTCGGAAGTAATTCCATCCGTTCACCTAATATAACTATTTGTATTGTTGATATTGCCGTTATTTGTTGTGCTCTTGATATTATCGGTTATGCAATTTTGGTATTGCTGGTATTTCGTTTTCTTTTTGTTCTTGGACTACAGCAGTGTCTTTCGAGCCAACCAAACTGTTGGTTTCATGTAAGTGTTCAGCAAATTGTGTAAGAATGGCCACCTCGGGTTTATTTAAGACGTCCCGCCCCCCCCCCACCCTAATTGATTTCTGAGGATTTCGAGAAGAGTCCGAGCCGCAGTCCTTTGAATTGAGTGTTGGGGACTGACCCAGATTCCAGTGTTTTATAATGGTTTAATATTAATGAGGTTCAATCCCCAGTTGAATTAAACCGCAAATCCGTGAACATCCGTGAAAATCCAATACTACATAGAGATTTGTGTTTTTTGTGTGTTTTTTGGTTGGGGGTGTTTCACAACAAAAATATTAATATTCTCCCCAGAGGGTTGGCCAAAGAACCTCCCCGAATGGACATGGTGTCCGTAAAATACCACATCGGAGCTCCGGACACATGAATACCTCAGAATAGCACCGATTTTCGAGACGAATCAGATGGGACTAGAAACATTAGAAAACATAGGTCTGGCAAGTCTTTTATAAACCCGCGGTGTTTATCAACCCGAGGTGGCCATTATTTGTTAAGTACCATTTGTGGGTTTTGATATACAGTAGGTGCCCTTCTTTGGGTGCGCCCTCCGGGGGTTGGAAATTCTGAGAATGAGTAAAAACAAAATCATCATTGGTGTGGGGGACCATCCCGGAACGCTCAGGGTGCTGACAGTATTTAGCACTTTTGTAAACATCGGGCTATCGATCATTGTCAGAGGCCAACAATTTAGTATTATCTGTATAACGATATGGGCAAATATGAAATCATATGCAACATTTGATACTGATACACACATTGCTAAGTTCGCATTGTTTGCGCATGAATTCCATATGTTGGTCATACTGGTGGTGTGTGCCCCCCCCGGGCATGCCTCCCCCAGAATATGAGCAACTTTCAAAAATTCCACGAAATCAATACAGAAATAGTTCGAACTCATTAGCAGTCGTATTCTTCTTGTATTGTTTTCGTAAGAATAAAATCCATGTCTTAGCTTGCAATACGCACTTTTGTTAGAGGGTTTGCCAGACCCCCCCAACTTGTGAAAATTCAGAAAGTCTTTGATTTTATGGATTTCACAATTTGTTTACAGTTTTCACATGCAAGTTCGATGCAACAACCATCCCCGATGCATTTGAACACGTTCCCGACTTGTTTCGACAGGTTTTCAAATTACACTTGAAGGAACAAGGAAACATCTACAATTTTGAAAGTCCCCTAAAACCAATCATTCAACATGTATGAAGAGCAATTTTGTATTGTTGCTTAATATGTACCGATTCTTACAAGGCCAGCAAGACCAAGGCCAGGCGCAGGAATGGCAGCAGGCAGCGTCTGCCGAGGTTTACTCTGAAACATAGCTGGTATTGAAAAGTTATTCAAAAGCTTTAAAGGTAGGTGCTACATGTTGTGCGGAGCCTCGGGTCAAATTTATATAGCTTCCACGCTTAACGTGGAAGATTGATCATTTAAATGGTTGTGAGGGTACGGGACCATTTCCATTGGATTCGTGCCGAAACTCCGTGCATCAGTTAGGAGTCGATGTGCAAATTGCTTGGATGAGACACCATTATATGCTTGAGACACCATTTTATGCTGACTGGGGTGCGGGACCACTTTGCAACATAGCTGGTATTGAAAAGTTACAGGGAAGCTGCAAAAGCGTATACATTGTCACCAGGCGGCCCAGAAATAAAGTGCAATATAGGGCCAAAGCAGAAAATGCAAGCGGAGCCAAATGCTGAAAGTACTAGCGGGCCACATGATGTGGGGCGGCCTTCGGCAGCTCCTCACCGCATGGTGGCGGCCGCCTCCGCCGGCCGCCACCATGTGATGATTCATTATGTGGCCCGCTAGTGTTTTAAGCATTTACCTCCGCTTGTACTTTCTGCCTTTTCCCCATATTGTATTTTATGCCGTGTGTTTCATCAGCCTCCATGTATTCAAAAGCTTGACAGCTAGGTAATAGGGTTTAACACTAATGGGGTTGAATCGTGTGAGATACTTGGCAGAAACATGTCGTTTCGCATAAATTGTGTGTGTGCGTGTGTGTGTGTGTGTGTGTGTGCCATGTGGTGTTGTCGAGTTTCTTGGCGTTGTTTTGTGGCATATTGTGTTTTTTTCCACAATTAGGCTTGCCTATAAGGGGTTCTTAATGCTTGCCAAAGAATCAGTGTCCTGTGTTTGCCGTAGGCGCACTCGGGTTCCTCGGGGTATGATTTTCAAAATCATGCGCCATTCTGCAGCCGTTTAGCGATTTAGGGTAATTTTGTGCGTGTTCGCTGCGCCCTGTGCACAAAACATGACATGACATCGCTCTGCAGCCGTTTGCACATTTTCCGGTAGTTTCCTTGAGGGTTCTTCGAGGGTGTCTCGAGGATTCCCCGGGGAACCCTCCCCGGCTGTGTTCCCCGAGCCTCCTCAGCCTGGTTCTCCGACCTCAAATCCCGAAATCCCCGAAATCCCAGAAATTGCTGTGGCGTTGTTAGTTGTCAAAAATTGCCTTTGGCGTGCTCAGTCGTCAAAAAATGCGTTGCTTTGCTTTGCATTGCATTGCTTTGTTTTTCACGGCTTTGCATTGCTTTGCGTTGCTTTGTGGTGCTTTGCTTTGCTTTGCTTTGCATTGCATTGCTTTGCTTTGCTTTGCATTGATTTGCTTGCTATGCTTTGCATTGCTCTGTTTTACTTTGCATTGCATTGCTTTGCATTGCTACGTTTTGTTTTGCTTTGCATTGCATTGCTTTGCTTTGCATTGCATAGCATTGCTATGCTTTGTGTTGCTTTGCTTTGCTTTGCTTTGCTTTGCATTGTTTTGATTTGCTTTGCTTTGCGTAGCATTGCTATGCTTTGCATTGCTTTGCTTTGCTGCGCATTGCTTTGCTTTTCTTAGGCTTTGCATTGCTTTGCTTTGCATTGCTTTTCTTAGCATTGCTTTGCTTTGCTTTGCTTTGCTATGCTTTGCTTTTCTTTGCATTGCCATGCTTCGCTTTCCTTTGTTTTACATTGCTCAGCTTTGCATTGCTCTGCTTCGCATTACTCTGCTTTGCATCGCTTTGCTTTGCACTGCTTTGCTTTGCTTTGCATTGCTGTGCTTTGCATTGCTTTGCTTAGCATTGCTTTGTTTTGCATTGCTTCGCTTTGCTATGTTTCGCTGTGCTTCGCATTGCTATGCTTTGTTTGTGTTCGCATCGCTTTGCTTTGTGTTGCTTTGCTTTGCTTTGCTTTGCTTTGCTTTGCATTGCATGACATTGCATTGCATAGCTTTGCTTTGCATTGTGTTGCTCTGCTTTGCTTCAGCTTTGCTTTGCATTCCTCTGCTTCGCCTTGCTTTGCATTGCATCACTCTGCTTTGCATGGCTTGGCTTTGCTTGGCCCTGCATTGCATTGCTATTGCTTTCAAGAATGATTATACCATTGCTTGTAACAACAAAAAAAAACTCCTATTTGGAGGTAGTGCCAGTTTCATGGTTTCTAAATCTTATAATTATCCTAAGGGCCCGTAGCCGTTTTGTTTCAAGACTATGTGCGAATTTGTATCGCATAAACAGTGTTCAGGGGATGCTCTTCAGACATTGGGGGTCGAACGGGTCGTTGGCGGCGTTTTCGTTACTCCATGTCTTGATTAGTTTACACTTTAATGCCCTTGAGGATTAGATATTGGATCCCATTTGGATTGAACCCCAGTAAGGCAGCATATATGTATATATATATATGTGTGTATAGGACATAAGGAATATGAGAGGGAAGCGATTCTAATGCAATGGACAGAACAGGGGGCCGCCGCCTTCGGCCCCTTGTGGTGTCAATAAAAATAAAATTATTTTCCTATTCAGACTCTCTCTTTTCTATGTATACATTGTATATACACATATATCATTATGTTTGAACGTGATTTTATCCAACTGGATCTGAATCACCATGGGCATGAAACCCATACTTAGTAACCCCCCCTTATGAACTACCTTTCAAAAGGCCTTCTCACAAATATGTGAAATGTCTGCCAAATCCTATGTGAATTCCCTCCGTAGCCATTTTGGCTCAAGCCATCTTGGCTCAAGAGGGTCTGGGCTCAAGTGATTGCAGTCCCATCCTCTTTGTGAGTCTGCAGGCCCTAGGCCTCGCTGCACAAGCGAGGGCCGACAGCATGCGCGACTTGACCCAGGAGATGTCATACCTTGAGAGTCCTGCAAGCTGCGGTGGCACCTCATTTGGTGCCAACCAGATAAACAGCAAGGCATGGTCTTCATCAGCCAGTGCCAGAACGCTGTTGCGGAAAAGACAGAGGCAGCATACGAAGCGGTGTGTGCAGCAAGCTTTGGTGTTTGCAGCGCAGGCGAAGTCCCACCGTGTAAACTTGGCAAGCGCTGTTCTGGCCGCAGATCTGGAAGAATTCAGGCACTTGTTGTATGGTACGTCAGGTGTGGTCAACCCAGTCACTGCAGGAGCAGCTTCGGTCCTAGATAATACCAATAACGATGCGGGCACCTGGTTGCCTGACTCTAGCAGTACGTTCTACTCGGGCATTGATGGTTGGGGCACCTGGATGCCCGAAACAAGTTACACCAATAGCTTTGGCATGTGGATGCCAGCTGCAGGCGGTGATAAAGCTGAGTCGAAGCCAGTTGGTGTTCTACCGGAGGTCGCAAGGGACGCTAAGTCGCAGCAGTCGGTTGTCGCGACAGATAATGTTGATAAAGATAGTGTGTCAGGATCATCACTGGAGGGTGGGGTGCTTCTTGATGATTCCCTTTTGTTTGTATTAAGTGATGTCGACATTTGTGGGAAGCGTAGTCGCAATGCCAGCGGTGGCACCTGGATGCCTGAGCTTGGCAATATAAGCGATGCTGAGCCACCTATTCTGGAGAAGCCGGATTGGTTGCAAGATCTAGGCATAGCGGTGAGAGAGCTTGTGGCAGGTATTGCGGAGGGCAGCGACCTGCAGGCAAATAAGGATGCTGAGGTGTATGCTAAGTCTCCCCTTTCGGAGCAGCCGGATTGGTGCGAGTCCTCATGTGTCGAGGCCCTGGAAACGGGGTCTCATTCTATGCTGGGGCACACTGAAGAGCTGATAAGATGTTCTTCTCTGGCAAGCGATTCGTTTTCTGACACCTCATATACACCTGACGGAAGGTTCAGAGCACTCTCTAGCAGCAGCTTTGAGAGTGAGTCATCTGATGATAACTTAGTTGCTGAGGGCAGTTCTGAGAGCGAGTCATCGGAAGATGGAAGCAACTCAGACAGCAGCTGCAATGATTACGATAACGACAAGTACATTCAGAGTTACGTGCAGCTCCAAGAGATAGATAACCGCCCTGTGTGCAGTCAAGAAGAAACACAGGCATTGCTTCAGGCATTTGCTCGTCGCTGAGCTGCACACTAAGCTGTATGGAAAAGTTTCTCATGGGCATTCTATGAGTGAAAACGAGTGCAAGATCGCCATGCTCATTCGCAAGCTGTCCCAGCCACCGAGACAGGAGCCAACTGTTACAGGTGGGAAGCTAGATAAGTGGAGAAAGACCCAAGCGACAGGCAATATAAG
>Ga0099797_100414_pt1 | contig 27532 bp, 21 predicted proteins | sample Uncmet_Sort48C_1_FD_89871 | JGI IMG/M metagenome (GOLD analysis project Ga0099797, IMG submission 89871) | Marine eukaryotic communities from CALCOFI LINE 67, Pacific Ocean - C012_Sort48C_1 | ecosystem: Environmental > Aquatic > Marine > Oceanic | place: Pacific Ocean: Monterey Bay | collected... | reverse complement strand
TCTTCTGTTTGTTTGTCTGTCTGTTTGTTTGTTTGTTTGTTTGTTTGTTTGTTTGTTTGTGTGTTAGTTTGTTTGTTTATTTGTCTGTTTGTTTGTTTGTTTGTTTGTTTGTTCGTTTGTGTGTTTGTTTGTTTGTTTGTTTGTCGGTGTGTTTGGTTGTTTGCGTGCGCTCTCTTGGTTGTTTGGGTGTTTGCATGGCCGCATGGCGGTGTTGTTGGCTGTTCGTTTTGTGTGCATGTGTTTGTTTGTTTGGGTTGATCGTGTTTTTGTTTGGTTCCTTCAACGTTTGTTTTTGATTGCTTATTTGTGTGTCTATTGGTTTGCATGTGTGTATTTGCTTGTTTGTGTGATTTGTTTGTTTTGTTTGGCAATGGTTTGCTTGTTTTTGTTTGCCTGTTTGTTTGTTCGGGACTTCCCAGTAAGAATGAGTCAGATGCGGTTTGATCATATGGCTCAGATCCGTTTTGAACAGCCCACGCACTAACAGAACTTTCATTTAATTGTTGGACCATGGAGTACTACATGTTCGAACAACTAATGGCATATGATCCGGAGTACAGCTGGCCGAGGCCTCGGCGCCCACGTGCCGGGGATGACGAGTATGATCGGGCATACTACTCCGGATGGGGTTGGTGCCGAGGGTGCTTATCTTGGTGTAGTAATTTCGTGTGAGTATTATTAAAATAACAACGAAAATATGTATCACCATCAACCTGTGGAAATAAAAATGGCAATACGTGGTCACTCCCACAAACAAACCATACAGTTACAATACTGGACCCCTACTCCCCATATGAATTGACAACGTGCAGCCATATGATATGGATAGCTCGCTCAATCACTTGAAATTAACATCGCCTACATATTTATGAAATTATGGTCTCCCGAGGCGGAGCGGACCCTTTGGCCGTCACATTACGGGTGGTGCAGGGAGTGTTGGGTCTGGTACCATCGATATGAACTGCGTCAGCAAGCATGGAACAATGCGGTCTACTTGGGGTTGATGAACACAACCCCAACAGTGCCGCCGTGGGAGTTGTGGCAGATTGTGAGAGGGCTCCCCATTTAGTTGTTGTAAGTTTTTCGATGAGCCCACCATGGCGATCTCAGGACACTACTATTACTAATAATTGATTAATATGAACATATATACTCGGGTGAGACAGGATGCGACACAAATCGTTTGGGTCTGACAAATACAATCAAAACAACAAACAAACGAACGAACGAGCAAACGAACCACACACACTCAAACATACAAACAAGTATTCGATCAATGTCGATCAACCACTCAAACGACGAACAATTCATCGACAATCAAACAAACGATTCGTCAAACAACCAAACATGCATTGTTACATGCAAACAACAACAACCACACATCAATCAAACAAACAAACAAACGAGATGTCAAACGAACAATGTGAACACACACTCACACAATCAAACCAACCAACCAACAAACATATGCAAACAAACAAACACGTGCCTAACAAAAACACACAAAGAACCCTGGCAATAACCCACCCGACGAACCAATCGACAAACCAACCCAACCAACAAACGAACGATGTCAATCATGTCAAACAAACAAACAAACAAACGCATGAACAGTCACCGACACTGTCAATCACAACAAGTAATACTATTATATTATATCTATATATTTTTGTTTTTGGCACAAGTCTTACAGATGTCAGACACTCCTTGCGATCACTAAGATCATTGGCACAGCTCTCCGAGTCTCCTCCGGCCACAATGGCTACCTTGCGCCCTTCGCCTGCCGGTGCTGATCCCTTGCCAGCAGTACACTCCACCGACACAGCAATGGCATGGGCTGTACATGGTATGAACAGAATCATCCAGAAGCACATCAGTTCTCCAGAGAAGCTTATGGCGGTTCTGACGAACCGTCATCTTACTACGTCTGGTAGTTTCTCAGGAGTTGCTAGTCCTGAAATTGCAGATGACATGCTTGTCGCCAGTGCGCAGACATTTCTGGCTTCGCAGGGTATGTTAGCCGCCGAGGTTCAATCCACGGCCATCTCTTTCGAGCACATGTGGGCAATTGAGTGGGATTCCAAATGTGCGGCGGAACTTCGTGCACAGTACCCAAATATGTGTGTGTTCAGCAACATTCTCGATTTCACACCTGCCAGGCTTCGACACTGTGTTGGTCTTGACGGCGGCAAAGAACTGCCAGCACAAGTTATCAAACCCTTGCTCACACATTGCACTCCTAAGCGCAGTGCTTGGTGCCAGACCCACTCGGGCTATTGCTGCATTCGAGTTTGTCATAAGCACGTCGCGGGATCACCGTGCACGGACGCAAGCTCGTATGGCGACGGCTTGATGTTCAATGGATCTCAATCCAAGTACTTCTACTTGTGGTGCGCGATGCGGCGCCAGTTGCGTGAACCGTTGGTTGTGCACGAAAATGTGCCGAGATTCGGCATCGCCGAGTTGGATGATGTTTTGGGCGACCTGTACATAATTATCAGGATCCCGCTATGTCCAACACAGTTGGGGTGGCGCGGCCGTCGCCCTAGACAATTCTGTGTGATGATCCTGAAGGCCTGGGTGTACTCAGCCTCTGCAGGCACAAACATACCGCCTCCACCACGAACCTCTTCCATGGTGGTCGAGCATTTGGCCCTCGAAGAGTGCATTCGGCACATCTTCTTCAGGACTGCTCGCTTTGACTATGTAGAGTATATGAATGCAGGTGAGGCAGCTGTGGTGGCCGACCGAGCGTGGGCTGCGTCTCGCAAGTCTGTCATTGCCCGACATGCTCAAACCGCCGAAGCAGTGCGTGCCAATGCAGAGTTCGCAAGTGATGATGCCCTTGGCTTCTTTGCTGCCTTGACGTTGGTAGAGCGGCACCGTGCTGTCGACTTTGAGAGCCGCTTCGGCGCCCACGTTGCCTTTGACTTGAGCAAGAGTGATAAGCTACCGCTCAAAGCCAGCAATGACAATTTGCCGACCTTGCTGAAATCTGTTGGGCTACTCTTTGTCACTGATGCACCATATGATTTTCCGTCTCTTGGGAGTGGGCAGGGCCGCTGGTTCATTCCCCAAGAGTTGCTGACGTCTATGGGCTTCCCAATCTCAAGACAACATCAGCAGGTGACTGGTGTCTCATGCCAATTTTCAGAAGGGCACCGAGCTCCTCCATCGAGAACCCACCGCAGCGTGAGCAATCAGGCTGGCAACGCCATTCACATCAATGCAATTGGCGCAGTGCAAATGGTCTGCTTGCTTCAGTTAGGGGGCCTCGGAGCCACGGTCCTAAAGGAAGACCCTTCATCATCGAGGAGCAGAGGGAAACGCAGTAGGAGCTTCTCGGATGCATTCATCGTTGAGTCAGCGAGGAGTTGCCAAAGGTCCTAGTAGAGTCCTAGAGTCTGTAGAGTCTGTGGACCACCGTCTTCACTGTACAGCGGCAACACTACCGATGATGCAGAGCCTGTGTTGGTCTGTGACTTGTAGTGTTGCCTTGAAGACTTAATTGATCAAGTGGCATTCCCATTGTATCATAGTGACATAGTGTATAACATAACGTATAAATTGGACCATCGGTAACTTGTTGGGGGTGGGTGGCTGGGGAAGGAAGGCGGGAAGGTCATAACATTAAAGTATTATAATGTTTATTGGAATAACTTAAACTAAATCACAATTTTCACAATATGGATTCTATAATATGGAAGAACAAATTGCGGGAAGCCTAAACAGACCACACAAATTGGCACACAATATTATTGGGATGTTTGTTCTAGGTATGCCCGATGCAGGTGCCACGGAAATGAACGGGTGTGTGTTTTTGTAGATGGTTATTTCAGATTTGGATATACATATTATACGTTGTTATGAACCTATCAGCTATCTTATATTACCTACCTGTTATCTACGCCACGTGCTTGGCCCGCTTGGGTACACTTGGGATATTGTCCTCAAACCGCTAAGCAGGGGTTGCATCATGATGTGCTTGTCGTGTCCCAGCATCTTGTGCTCAGCTGTGCACACCTTCGCGTTGCCTGCAGGGAATGCGTGCTGGATGCCTGTATGGCAATGCATCCATTGCACACATCATAGGACCAGTACCTTGTCTGTACCACCCCCTCTAGCATTCAAATCATACGACTCTTTGATCTTGTACGTTTAATATATTTTCTCATTAACTATTAGTTGGTTGTGTGTTTTCCAAATGGTTTGGGGGGAGTTGAGTTGTTGATCAATGTAATTGCAATAGTGTAAAATGTTGCAACAAAATTCGTCGAACATTTGTGTAACAAATTTGATGAACGACTCCACCCACTACAAACTTGTTCAGTCGCTGGTTTTGATTTGAGCATTAGCGCTTTAATACTTTAGAGGAGGGAGGGTGGTTTCGTAAGTCTTCTTGTCTTTGCAGCTTGCAGCATCTTCACAATATGAAGCTTGACGGCTTCGGCCGCTTCGGGTAGGTGGCAAGAACCGTTTTGGTTACATTGCAACTTAAGTTCTGCTAGAGCTGGTCTTTGATGTGGTGGAAAATAAAACAAACAAAACATAATGATGTGATGAGTTCAACACATGTCAAAACAAGGACCAAGGGCTAGTACACAATTGGGGATCTCTAGGTCGAGAATATTCACTAGTGCAATGCATGCAGGCACATGTGATATAGTTTTATGTAGGCCCGACGGTGAGAGAACATTGTATAAGTGAGCTGGATGTTCGGACATTGTTCGGGCACGGCTTAGGATTTGTCCGACCCCGAAACATATAAGCGTATGTTGTAGTTACATAGTAGGACATAGGACCCCACACATGTTTCGTGTGATCTTCGGTGTTTTGGGATACACATTTCTCTGAAAGATATGTCACCTCATCATAAGGTTCCGATTTAATGTCAATGGCCCAGATTCAGTGAACCACTTGTGCTATCTTTGTTGGTCAACCAATTTCCTCCTACGACTAGATGGCGGCGAGCTCAGAACAAAAGCCAAAAGATACACGAGAAGAACGGCTTAGCCGGCTTAAACCCCCAAGTGCTACATCCTTGAAGGAGTTATTTGGCGATAACAACAGTGACGATGAAGCGGATCCGGTGCCTCCGACCTTGCCCTATGCCCCCGGGTGCCCTGCCACGCTACTCGATGATACAGTTCCCAACGATTCGCCGCCGGAGTCGCCAGCCAAGAAACAGAAAACGAGTGAGCATAAGTCGGGTGACGCGACGGACGAATCGGACGATGAGCGGCATCACAAGTTTGCCGACCATATAGCCACGAAAATGTACTACAACATCTATTGTTCAGTATATGACCAATTGCAGCACTGCAAAAGCAAGAAGAGTTGTGCACGCAGTCGCATCTATTGTTCTGCATTTGTGTGCTGCTCTCGGTGCCATCCTGAGCGGCGGATCGCAATTCAAGGCCTCAAGTCACAGGTACATCATAAGTTAGATAAGATGGTTGGGGATGATGGTCGTGAGGATGGTGGTGGAATGAATCCGGCTTCTGGTTCGAGTTCTGGCAAAGATAAAGTGGGTGTCTAGCCTTGTTGTTTCCAAACAATGTGTCAATGTTTGAGTGTTTGAATGCAACCCTTGTGGGCCCTTATGTTGTATGGCAGTGTGCGCGCTATACAAATCCGTAAGTACGCACGACAGGCAACGTAGCATGCACAAGTGTTGTTGAGAACATACTTGTAACTGTAACATTAAACATTGTATTCGCAATATTGCACAACAAATTATTAGACGGAAAGAATTTCATTTGGACCATCATGGCCGCATGGACTCGGCATGGAGTGTGTGTACCCAATATTGTGTGTTGTAGGTTGTTCGCTTTTGTTCATTGTGTTCGCCGTTTGAGATTGTTGAGCATAGTTTGTTCACCGTGTACCCCATCCAGCACCCCACACAACTGAGGTGGGGATGTGCCGATCCCGGCGCTCCAATTCAAGAAACTAATTCCTCAGACTCCTCGCCTCACCACCATCGATATCAGCGAAGATGATCTCGAGTCCTAAATCAGAGTGGGTCTAGGTGGCATACAAGTGATGTTTGGCTTCATTGACAATTCTTCCCTGTGCGTAGTTGGCAAAATACATCAATCATATCAGATGCCGCTAGTGAGTCAAGAAATCCATAGTTATGACGGCCCTAGGTTAGCCCCCGCCCCAAGCGCACCCCCGCCCAATGGCCGTCCAGCAGCCCGTCCATTCAAACAAGAGTGCCAACATATACCCTGGTCCCTGAACTCATTCATTATTCATATGGCGGAACGCATATTCTATTTGTGATTTGTTCCTCACCTTGTCTCAATGTTCTGCTGTCGTTTCTCACAAAAGATATTCTGATATGAGTAGTAAGTAATCGTAAATGAATTTAATAACAAGCGAGTTCTTGGTTTCGTAACCGTTTCGTTGGCTAATTGAGCTACTAGTTGTATCCAGGCATGGAAAGTGCTACCAACATGTTCTCAAAGTTTTTGTTTTCCCACTACAACAATATCAGCTCAAGCTGCAAGTAAGTAGCGCCATCAGAATTGGGACTAATACACTTAGGATCCCTCTCCCCTTCGCTTTCAACATGTCCAGTCATGCCGGTCGCCGCCCTCGGCCCTCAGCCCCTCGTGACCGATTCATGACAAACATTATGGCATTATTGTTGTTGCGGGGCACGAGTTCCCCGCTCCCACAGGCTACCGCCACCCCCCCTCCCACCGGTCCCACTGACCCACGAGTCTTATTTGATGAATGAAATCACTCCACAAGTTTCAAAGTGCAATGACAAACAAAGCACCACGCACCATACCAAATTTGTTGGGCAAATTCGTCGCAAATCAAATGTTTGTAACATTGTTTGTTTGCAAGGAACTACCATGGCGGTCCATGGCCGCCGTTGCCCGCACTTGTCAATGAAAGCCGAGGGCCCGAAGAATGTCCGAATCTGCATGGCAGGATTGTTTTTTGACCTTCTCCCAATCAATGATACTCATAATTAATGAGTGGTATATTCTTTCAATGTTGTACCAATTTGCACATGTAGAAAGTATGCGTCACGAGGTCCACTTTCATGGCAAGCTGTGGTTTAAAATTAAATTAGTAATCGAGTAGTTCGCCAATTCATGTGTGGCCCATGTTTCCACAAATTAGGGACAATTCAAAAAGACCCCATGGGCCAGGGTGGTTGCATGTATAGACAGGCATATCCTGGCATAGCCTGGGTATAGGTAAGAGATGGCTTAGATGGATGGCCCATATGGGGAAGAAAAAATCAAACCCATTGGGTGGTAGAGTTCTTGAGTCTTGATTTGCTTTGGCATTTGAGAAGTGAAATGATTGTATGTATACCAGTCACACCAAACACTATGCAAACCCGAATAGCAACAATGTCCTTTACCACTTCGTTGGTAACTTGTTTGATGAATTTCCAATACTAATTCTTCATGTGACATCATGTGACATCTATGTCTGGGGACCACAACACTGATACAACACTGTAACAACACATCGTCATCTATTGTCAAGGTCTTATCTGAACTCCACCACTCGACAGGTTCATATTACATCCCATATACTGTTGCACACAAGAAGAAGCCTATATAACCATGCTCGCTCCTCTCTCTCTCTCTCTCGCTCTCTCAGAGCCTCTCTCTCTCTCTCTGTGCCCTGTGCAATGCCATGAAGGTGTGCCGTGCCATGCCATGCTGTTTCATGTCCTAGACTCCTATAGCATCCTTCGAAACTAGCTCCCCACCAAATTTAAAAGGTTCTGTGTGCATCGTTTTCGAAAACGGTGTGGGGCCGTGTGGGCCCGAGGGGGCCATCATCCCGAATTTGGCTAGCTTCCGAATCCTCGACGGTCGCAGGCCCGCCCGGGCCGGCGCTCGGCCCGACTTCATTGATCATCCCCACCAAACCTTGTTAGTATCATGGGTCATAACTTCTTCCTACTGCCCGCAATATCGGTCGGCTTTGATAAACTATTGAATACAGTACCATTTAAATTCAACTAATCATCATTTCCAATTTATCCGGTTCAATGACTTGCTGAAATTAGTCTCATCGAGGCATCGTAACTGATTCGTCCATGTATAACTTGCTTTTGATAAGTTTGGCTTGGTCAAATAAATGTGCCGACCGAAATGTAACACACATGGTGGTGAAATGTATTTTCACATAGTTTTCAGCGCATCCGGGCTGACCGAACTAATTGCTATTTATAGCCAATTGTTTTTGTTCATTTTGGCTCAAAGTCCATCGTCTCCTGACACAAGTTCGCAACTCAACTGCACCACAACTTTCACCACAACCATAAGCAAGCTTCGCGTTCACTTCAGAGATGAGTACGTCTCCGACCTCAAACAAGGGTGCCGCAGCTCGATCTCGTCTAGATCTTCGCGCCGCCACTCCGATGCCGGACTTGAACATGATTGCGAGTGCTCGCCGCATAGCCTTTGCTGCAGATTCCTTTGGCATCGCAGATGTAGAGACTGGCATTCTTGGCCCACCTCCTTCTGAGTCGCCTGAAGAGCGCAAATGGGGCCCTTGGGAGCCAGGAGCCCCATCGATGAGAATTCGGCTGGGTGAAAGTCTTTCTTGGGCCCAGAGGAATGAGACTGCTCGAGAATTCTACGTAATAGCAGGGCAGCCAAGGACTCCAGCAGGGGTGGACCTTCCTCTCTGGGACCCCAGTGATCCGTCACGTCCTCTACTCATCCGCCACGAGATGAATAACCGCTCTCACTATGTTTGCGTCCTTCAATATCGAGATATTATCTTGTCAAGAGGGATCCATGCAGAGGGTAGAAGTGAGTTTATCGCCATACCTATCCGGAGCAAGGATGCCGGTGCTGACCAGCAAGATTGGCAGGATCATTGTGACAAGTACTCTGTCACGGTCAACTTCAATGGTATGACTTTCGCATTTGTTGCTGGGGCCACACTGATCGAAGCAGCATACCTCGCAATGAGGACACACCCTGACAATCCAAACGTGGCTTTCATGCGGAAGCGTGGCATACCAAATGTAACTCTCCTGGATCCACGCACTCCGCCCGACGGCATCGAACATTTCAAAAATATCCAGAATGAGCTCAACAACGTTGCTGCCGCCATCAGCCATGTGGAATGCTGCAACACGGTGCCAGAAATTGAAAAGCGTTGGAAGGATAAGTGCACACGTGAAGGCCAAGAACGACGTGCGAAGAAACAGCGGACAGACAATGCTACTACTATTGCGGGTGCTGCGACTGACCTTCCATCTTTGATTACAAGTGTGCCTACACCAGCCAAACCATGTTCAAGTGTCGCCGAGCAGAACGACTCACAGCCCAAGTCGGAAACTGCAGCGATTGTAAATATGTAGGATGTGATAGGTGGACTATTGGATCAATCCCAAGAAAAAGTAACCTAAAGTTTAGACTTAGTTTAGTAGTACGGCGACAACGGAAAGCAACCGGTTTGTTTGGTTGTGGAAATGTTAGATTCAGTGCTAGTAGTCTACTCGGTCAAAAAATGAAAGTTCAAAAAGTTGTTGCAAATGTAAATTGCAAGCCGTTCCGGCGCTCCCCGGTTCCCGGCCTGTTCTGTGAGTTGAGTTGGACCCATATGTGTTTGACAAACTACTGTTTCAAAGGCAAGCACCCACGCTGACGAAGTGCAGAATGGTGATGCTCAAGAAGGTGGTTACGAGGCTCGCTACCGGCTTTTCGTGGAGAGCTCTTGGTCGGACCTTTTCCCCAAATTTCAGCACTTTGATTGGGCGAAGATTTTCTACCACTCGCTCAATAAGCTCGCCATCAAGGAGAAGGACGTGACCTTGTGGGACCACTATGTTCTATGGGCTGGCCAAAAGGTGGTCTTCACAGACACTAGCATTTGTCGTGCAACAGTGTTGTGGATGAGTACACAAGTCGTGGCTGCCCTCAGCACACAACCGAACCACTTGGCTTGGATACTGCCTACACTTAAGCTCACTTTACCAAGCCTTGACGGCACAGAATGGGTCCTTGTGAAAAAGTCAGATGCATCTAAGCTTCAAAATTTCCACGCGAAGATGGTTGAGACGAAGTCGTTCAAATTATCTGGTCGTGAAGATGCAACTTCTCTAGGGAATGCTGTCGACAAGAAGGTCGCAGGGCCGGCATCAGCATCCGGAAAGAAGAAAGCCAAGGCGCGGGCCAAGGCCGCAGCGAAGGCTCGGGATTTTCTATGTATGGGGATGGGCAAATTTTATTGGGCCTTCAGCTCATCCCCGAGCTCATTCCGGCCAGTTGCGAAAATTATTTCGGCAGTTGCATATTTTTGCAAATTTTATTAATAAGTTCGGGTGATCCCAAATCAGGGTGTCGAATCCGTGTCGATTCCCGTACCGTGTCGAAGTCACGAAGTGTTGAAGTGTTCTTGGGGGACCGGGAATTTAGGAAGGAATCGAATCCGAATCTCCGAATCGATTTGTTTAGCTATTGTTACAGGGCTGGCGTCGAACTTTTGATGATTTGATCCAAACAAACTCGAAACGGAATCGAAACCAGGAAACTAATCGTTAATAAAAAAAAAACGTAGTTTCGGAGTTTCCATTAACACGAGTTTATGAAGGCGGCGGCGACAGCGCCGAGCACATCAGCCAGAACAGTGGACGATGACTCATCGCGTCCTACCCTTTTGATTGACGACATGACCAACACCCTTGCACATGCGATCAAGGGCCTCCCGCAAGAGTTCGTCATTGAGGCGGAGGTGGATGCTGCCATGATTCTTTGTTGTCAGTTTGTACTATGTGGGAAGCTGAGGGTTCCGGACGATAAGAATCCGAATAAGCGCGGTGCAGCAGGTGACGATGAGGGAAAGTCCGACAAGCCTGGTCAGAAAGATATTACAAACTATTCGGGTTTCCGGAAATATATTCACAAGAAGTTGCACGACGCTCACAAGGCACAGAGGGAGGCTTTCGAGGAGACCACGAAAACTAAGATTGCACAGGACGACACCACTGGCGCTTTCGGCCCTTCTCATGCGGATCATGATGAGGAGCAGTCACTTGGAGAATTTGTTGACCCTTTGGTTGCCTTCATTTCTGCCAACAATAAAGCCCCACAGCAGATGATTGAGTTCATGAAATCGAACCCATTGGATGAAGCTGATGATGTCTTGGAGGATATGATCTTACAAGTTATGTAGGGCATTGGCTTATATTCAAAGTTATATTGAATCATTGATCTGATCGAACATTTCAACATTCATTCCGAACATTTCTTTTCATTCAGGTTGTTAACTTATACCTGGTATGAGTGACCAAGTTGTCAACTTGTCAGGTTTTTCACACCATTATTCAAACTGTTCACTTTAATACTTTATTGAGTTGCTCAATTTTTTATTGCTCAATACATATTCATCACGAAAAGGACTTGAGCATGTTGAAGGTCATGCATACACCTATGAGCAAATGCGCCGCATTGCTTTGGCAGCGTCTTCGTAAGTGTGAACCTGCCATGAAGTTGCAGAACATCCCGAAGGACAAGCTTGTCAATGCATTGGTGCCTGTCATCTCTGTGGTCACTGAGGTTGTGTACACTGCAATCGACCAGAGCCTCTATTCCTTAGGGTCATTGGTTCTGAAAGCCATACTCTTGGGCCAGAGCGATCAGGACCCCACGACCAGCTTGAAAACTCTTGCAGCAGCTTCCCCAATACATCTGGCGTTCGTGACTAAAGCCTGGCCGGATGCGAATGTCTTGCAGGAGTTCCTTACATTGCGAACCCACTACATGATGGTTGCCCTCCAGGAGGTGCAGGATGTACTTCAACGCCTTGGCGCTTCGACTCCAGCCTTGAGTTTCTTTGCGTCAGGTTTGACAATTGTGAAGTCACATGTCAACAGGGTGGCTGCCATTGATGCTCAGAAGCAGGATATTGGGGACTTCAACAAGTATTGGCTAATTGTTCTCATCAAGGCCCAAGAACTCCATTCGTGCCTCCACATCGACAGGACAGAAGCCGACTGGATAGAACTAGAGGTGACTACCAAGTGCCTGTTGAAATCGAAGACGGCGGCGGCTTTAAAGGCAGAGGCTTCCTTGACTCTCGCTGCGGAAGATCTCACGCAATGCAGCAAGAAAGACGATTTTGTGAGCTATCTGGTCAAAGCTGCTATGGCAAAACATCATGCGTCTGCCGAGGCTGCTCAAGCTAAGTGGAAGGGAGCAAGCACATCGTTCCTGAAGAGCATAGCTGCTGCCGAGGTGCAGCAGGCGAGTGGTGACACTTCTCCTTCCGGAGCAGATGATGAGCTTGCCAAGCTGATTGAGGCAAGTCTTAATGAAGATGTCGGCAGTTCGGCAGCCAACAAAACTTCCATGGTGCCTATGTTTCAGGAGATCCCTGAGCACCGCCAAGATGACTTTCTCTTGGACGAGGTCGCTGGCTGCATTAGTGCTCACATTGCACATAGATTCTTTCAGAGCGAGAGTCCACCTTTCGGTGGCGATGTTGGCTTCGAACATTTATGCAGGACGAGCACGTTGAACACTTTCCAACTATCAATATATTTTCGATTATCTATTTCACAATCAACCAACAACATCATCAAACATGTGTGGTTGTTTTTTGAATCTTTGATTCATATATTTATTTGATTTGTTTCGAAATATGATGATTGGTAAAATGAGTTTGTTCCATCCTGCTTCGATCGTCTGTCAGAATGTTTTTTGTTTCGTTGATGTGGGTTCCTCGCGAGTTTGTGTTTGGTAGAAATGAAAACATTTTTGTTCAATATGGATGTGTTCGTCGTGTTCGTGTTATAATCCGAGGAAGCAAAAGACATTGGTCAAGCCGAGCAACAAGATCGCGAAAGAGAGTGCATTTTCCAACTTCACGTTCGTGTACGACAATTGGCATCGCCAACAGGATCCGGCGCTGGATATGGCGGAGGACTATGAGCCAGCGAGCTCTGAGCTTGCAGCGAAGCTTGCTGTTAGTAGTTTCAGTTTTGCTTTCTTTGGCAAGATTGTGATTGCGGAGACCGCGGCTGCTGTTCCAAGGCCTTTTTGTCCTGCAGGTGTGATCCGAAGTTCTGGCGGAGATACTCTCAAGCTATTCATGGTGCCCACAGGCAACGATATGTTCAATTACCAAATTTCGTGAGTGGCTTATTTAACAGATTTTGAATTAATTTGGGCTTGCAAGGCCAAACAAGGACAATCCAACATCATGATTCCAATGCAATGGACAGAACAGGGGGGGCCGCGGCCTTCGGCCGCGGCCCCACTGTGGTGTCAATAATATTGGGTTCTATGGTCATGGTGTTGGATTGTCCTTGTTTGGCCTTGGAGGCCAAATTAATTCAAAATCTTTTAATAATAAATAAGCCACTCACGAAATTTGATATGTTCAATCCACTTTGGTCTCGGTGCGTGGTCGCATGGATGACGAAGCCAGTCAGGGCTAAGTTGGAGCAGCCCGTAGAGACTGAGACGCAGAAGAAGAAGTTCAAAAAATCTACATACAATTTGGTTCCGGAGTATGAGACGGAGACCTTGAAGTTGGACAGTTGTCGAGCAGGTATGACGGCAGAGCTTGTGTACACTCGCCTACGCCCAAACATGGACTTCTTCACGCTTCGCAAACCTGATGATGCGAATGACGATTCGAAGGCGGAGGAGGAGGAGTTGGAGGACTCGGCGGACGAGGAGGACGATGCAGGTGGCAATGGAAATGATGACGGGGACGATGAAGATTCTTGGAAAACATTTCCAAGGGTTGACAAGTTTCATTGCCTCACGCGCCCATTCTTCGAGCAGGAGGAGGTGGTGAAACAAGCAAAGGCTGGCATGAAGAAGAAGGACTCCAAGGACAAGAAGGGCAAGAGTGGCGGCGAGTCATCGGACGATGCGGAGGAGTTTGATTGGTCTGTGTTGGCCGCTGAAGAGACGATGAGCGATGCCTTCAAAAAACAAGCTCAACATCTTATGAAGTGAAGCGGTAGCCAGCGACTGGCCGACTTGGCAGCAGCATGGCATAGCAGCTTCTGGTGCACTGGTGCAGTTGTGGACGTAGTTAGTTACAAAGTTCTTGTGTTTCTAGTTGAGATTAGCGATGGATGAGTGTGGACCATATGGGTGATGCCAACGGGGCCCCATGTGCCCACACTTGTAGTAATATTTGTTAATTCACCCCTGCTAAATTGCAGCAGCGGTTGCAGGTTTGCCCATGCATGGCATGGGTGCGGCAGGAAAATTAGTACAAGTTAGTACAAGCGTCATTTTCCTTTTATAGTTTTACCCGTTTGGGTTTTCGTTCGGCGGCATTCAGCATCGGCTGAGCAGAGGGGGGACTTCCCTCGGGGATTGGTGGATTGCGCATAACGCGGATTGCCTCTCTGAGCCTCTCATCGTGCATGCATGCTCTCTGCTGCCCTCACCCTTGTGAAGTTGTGCACGTGCATTGTTGCAGTGCGCTTTGTCACAAATTGTCACTCAGTGACACTCAGATCACTGACAGATCAGATGCTGCGAAGAAGCCGCGGTGTGTCCTGAAAACAACAAAAGAAAAAGGAAGGGTTTGCCAATTATTATACCACAAGATGATATGGATATATTTAAATTTCTTCTTGATAGTAAACAAGTAAACAAGTCAATAATCATAATATCATTGATTGTTCGACTAATTGGAACATCGAATGGTCGACAAAATTGTCCAATTGCAGCTTCCACGCAATGCTGCAACAAGAAAAAATGTCAATGCACAATGCTTTGTTCAATGGGTTTTCATTGTATCCGTTTCAAATTCGATTCTAAATTGTGAAACAATCAATGCATTGTTGGCTTTAACATGCGAGTCGAACCAGCCAAAACCTTGACAAAGATGTGTTTTGCGGCACTGATTGCAACCGAAGAAGTATATGTATTTATATCCTTACCAGCCTATTAATCAATCGAGATTGTGAAATATTGTAAGGTTTTTATTGCATCGGTTTACATTTACAGCCACGTGTTTCACTACAATTGTATGGTCGCATGTCGTAAAACCGTTTCGGTTTTGAAGTTTCTCGAATGTGAATTATGTGAAAGTTGTGTATGAACATGGAATGTGTGTGAGTTATTAATAATCCGGGCACCGTTTACAATTGTGTGCCTTCTTTGATTTCCATAATTTCCAATGATTGCTCAAATCCAAGGTCCCTCTGGGGACCACCGCCCCCCTGAATTTCAGAGTGAAAAAACGATGATGCGGAATCCGGCCTGGAACCGCCACAGGCATGAATTCTATCCGCCTTCCGCTTACCTTCCCAGGGCAAAAGGGTGGTGGGAGGCTTAAATTAAGACTTTGCCCGCCAGGCAAACCCATTTTGAGGGTTCTTTGGCCAGCCCTCCGGGAAAAATACATTTTCGAAAAGCGCAATTACACAAGTTCTGTCATTATAATCATTACAATAGATTATATACTGCTTTGCCCACCTTGGCTCGCACCGACGAAATTGATCCATGGACAGCTCACCCCCAAATGTTGCAACCGACATGTTTCACTATAGCGGAACATCTATCATGATTCACTACATTACATGTTGTAATAATGTTATTAATACATATATATATATTATATACAAGTATATGTATATACGGTAGGCATTGCAAGTATTGCAAGAAGTTTGATAAGCTCTGTGTTAACACGTATAGAACAAAACTACAAGAACACACAATAGTTATGTTTAAGAATCTCAGACAACGAAAAAAACGCCAGTACCGAGTTTGATTGGGTCAAAACTGGCCCCGGTGTCATCAAATTTCTCATTCGGCCATTCTGCGCAACTCCTGCGGCAAATTTGATGCAATCGCGGGCCGGACCTGATTATATGGGCACGGGGTCTGGGGACCGGAAAATAGGGTTCAAAACCTTGCAATATGAATTAGACCTGCGGTATACTCTTCTATACATTCAGGAAGGATTGGGAGATGCAGATCGGTTGTTTTCCAACGTGCATTGTTGGGTAGAGATGTCCAATCTCAATGCAGATTTGGCGCTTTGCCTGCGGCAGTTTGAACAGGCCCATCCTGGGTCCATAGACTTCCTAGCTGGATTTGGGGGACATTCCAAATGTCTATTGAATTTGCTTGGGTCAGAGGTTTTGGATCTACGGTGCACTTCACAATATTATTATCAGTTTGGGTTTCGTTGATTTTGTAATATTGGGGGTCTACACGGCCAGGCAACACAATAATATAGGGGGTAAGACCCCTTAAATTAGTGTGCTGCCTGGTCCCGTAGCCCCCAAGACCATTATTGTGAAGTTCACCGTTATTTAATTCGCTTGGGTCAGAGGGCTTTGACTAGTTCCATTGAATCCGCGTCGAAATTCTATGTACCTGGCCATTTTGTCACCTCATCGTTGCCACGATATCTCTCATTGGCGGCTCAGCTTAGTACCTAAATGTGCTTTCATCGTTATCGTATTCTTTGCGTACATCCCAGTGAGAATTTCTTCACACAAATGCATTGCATTTCCTCTGTCTTAATCCAGTCAGGATTTGAGTTTTGTTGCCAACTTGGAAGCAAAACCAAAGCACAAGGCTACCTGGCCTTGTGATGCTATGTTCGACTCTGATACCCAGAAGCTTGTGAAGGAGATGGATGCCCCCGTCTTTCGAAGGTTGAAGTGAATGAGTGCATGCGTGCATGGGTCTTGCGAATTGGGTGGGATTGACAGAAGGGCACCAGTCGGCGAACCCTAAATGTCAGGTTTGCCCGAGGTCAGATTTGGGTTTGGCATTTTGCCGCCGCTTGCCGCTCACCCGCCGGGGCCCATAGGGCCCGTGGGCCCATTGGGCCCACGGGTCCCATGGAAAGCCTGGGGCGCGCCAGGGGCTAGACTCAAACCTGACATTCGCTATTCCTGACATATTGGGCGCGCCGAATCAGTAGGGGGGCCCAAACACAAACAGTTTCAACAAGGCGTAAACAAATTGTATATTTCATACAATGCAATCATGTGTATATACTTTGCATATTGTTTCTATATGTGGGTCATATGGTTAATCAGGAAATCATTTAAAATTTGGTCGAGATGCCACCCCTATGTTAAGAATGTCTGTATATGTTTCTTGGTAATTATGATTACATGGCAATGGCCTTCGATCCTTGTCCAGGCAATACAAACGCAATCTTTGACTTGTCTTATTGTATCTAACTTTGAAATTTAGCATGTTTGGAGGATGTTTGTATTCATATAACCACAACCCCAGCAAATATTGACATCATGTGGAAATTAGATATCTGCAACTTAAAATGTGCATGTTCTTCGCATATAGTTTGGTCAATGACCTTTGTTTTACATCATGTGTACATTTTGCTATTCCTCTTCCGGATGTTTGTATCTTCTGTGTATGTTGTGTGCATGATTTCCGCATTTTGAGAATATTGCCCCAACTTGTTTCCTCCATGCAGGTTCGAATGTTCAAATTAAAGTGTCGTGATTGTATTATCGGTGTCTCCGTGGCCCTGCATTGTGTAAGACAGGTGCCGTGTGTCGGGATGAGTTTACACAGCGTGGCATTCAACACATGGACGGGTACAGTGTATAAATCTAGAATTGAACAAATTGTTAGACCGTGGCCACGCATTGAGCATCCATCAAAGTGTAGTTGAGTAAACCCGCACAGATTTCATATAATTGTCGTCCGCTTGGCCATGGCAAGCACAGATTGATCATGTAAATATTGAGTCTTGGTTGCATCATGTGAAATGAAGCAAGGAAAGATTGCAAAACCGTGTGAAATGTTGAGAATACATAGGTAAGATACAATTTATATTGGTTTCTCAGCCTGATGGTATACGAAACTGCAAATACTTTGAACACATGTTGGTTGGCCGGTGATTACAGCAAAACGTCAAATCTGCATTTTTAGCAGAGAATATACAGATGCCATGATCAGCAGTTCGGGGCACCTTTTGTTTGTTTCATTTAAATTGGGACCCCAAAGATATACACCACCACCGGGCTTGGGCCTAGAAAAAATAGGGAAATGGCTGGTGTGGACGATTTGGTGGTGTATATGCAAACTGCTGTAAAATACAGCAGTTTGTATATACACCACCCCGGGGGCGCTTCGCGCCCCCGGGGTGGTGTATATACTATATAGAAATGTTGTATTTTACAGCCGTTTGCGTATACACCACCAAATCGTCCACACCAGCCATTTCCCTATTTTTTCTAGGCCCAAACCCGGTGGTGGTGTATATCTTAGGAGTCCCAATTTAAATAGCTGTATCCACAAAGGCTGGAGTCAAGGGGCTGATGTAAAAAAGGCGGCTGAGGCAGCTGTCATTTTGAAATGAGACCATGGGCAGGGAAAATGTGGAAATGCTTATGTTTTTGTTTGAAAGATTATCCAATCAATATGGTTTGCATAAATTATTGGTGCAGTTTTCTGACCAAAATTGCACAGACAAGATTCGCGGAGACAATCTTCGAAAAAACGTTCAGGAACTTTGAACTACCAAGTTCGAATCTTGCCACAGAGATTCCCCAAAGTACTCGATAGGTGACATGTGTAGATATGGCAAGGCAAGAATTCCAGCTCAGGGCGCTGTGAGCACTGCTGAACTGCATTTGAGGCCGGAGTCAAGTGGCTGCTGCAAAACAGGCGACTGAGGCAGCTGTCATTATAAAATGAGACCGTGGTCAGGAAAATGTGGAAATGTTTATGTTTTGTTTAAAACATGTATGTTCTGTGTTAAGTGTGGGAATGTTGTGTGTTTTGATGGTAAAGTGCATATCAAAGTGTATCCCCTTGTGCCCCCCATTCCAGTGTTGCTGATTTTTTTTCAAACTTCTTGCGTCCATTGACCCTATCCGTCAACCATTGGAATGGGCGTTAGAGGAGGACCTGGAAATCTTCAGAGCATAGATCGAAAAAGGTGCTAGAGGGTCATGAACATATTTTACGTGTACTAGCAGATTGCCTTGACTTTAATTTTCAACATCATTTCCTGCTATCTTCTGCAGCATCAAAGCAGCACACACTCGCAACAGAGAAGCAAACCAATTGGTTCATTTGGTGGGGCTTTGGGGAGCAGTCAGTCCCCGATCGGGATATGGTTGATTTGAACTAGTTTCCAAATAGGATGTACGATCAAAAATATGGTATATACCATATGCTATAAGATACTGTGGAAACTATCATCAGGCATTACTACAATCGATCATATCATTCATAGCATGTAATTGAATCGTTTACTATATGCGTGCGTGCACCCTATGTCATGGACTTCTTGTATACTGCAGACCCCATGTGCTACGATTTTATATGATGTCACATACCATAACATAGCAAACTAGAATTGGCTAGACTCAACTCAACAATATGAACAAACTATTCAAGACCACACATCAAGATATCATAAGGTAGGCAATAATGTTTTGACATCATATTTTCGTAGAAGGTACACAACCAAACATAAAACATTATGTCTACATACTATCCAATCTGCATGTAATGCATGTATTTACATAGTTAGTTCCCGATGTGCTACAGTATGTAGGCTATTCGATGCATATGTATAGTGCACACCACATCCACATGCGTAACACACATAATATATATATATATATATATATATGCATATAGTTATACTTCTGAATATACATACAGAGATGTACATGGGTGTAAGATTGCAGAATATTTCGCCTTACAGCGATTGCATTATTTGCATAGCCGTACTAAGTAACTCATTTCAGAGATCACCGAACTCAGCAGTGATTTTGAAGGTACTACAATCACAATGACGAAGCTGTACCAAGTATTGTGCAGTGATTTCGAAGGAAGATAAGGAAATCAGAACTAAGCGCAGCAGTTGCGAAGGATGTGCAGTAAATAACAACATTCTCGAAGGCCCAAGTGGCTCCCGTGTTTGAAAAATAAGGTTTTTGAAATTTTGAAGCAGTGCGGCGATTTCGACTGAAGGATGAAGAAGTCAGACCTCAGCACAATTGATGCGAAGGAACTGCAGTAAAAATCAGCTTCTTTGTAGGCCCAAGTGGTTGGCGTGCAATACATAGCAGTGTTCTCAAAGGCCGAAGTGACTCCCTACATTAAATAGCAGTGTTTCCGAGCGATCGAAGCAGTTCAGTGATTCCGTTGTTCGGTGTTCTGATTTAGACTTACGTAATCGCAGAACCCATTATGCAGGAACCTACATAAATTCTGGTGAATCCCATTGTTCTTATTATTACAAATGCAAAACACCGTGTGTTTGTGTCCTTGGTCTGTCAGTGCAGCAAAGAAGTTGAGATAATATATATATATATGCAAACGGCTATACAAGCAAGCGCACAAACTCGGGCTACAATATGTTCTAGTTGTTACTTCTCTTTCTGTCTTGCTCGCCTCAGGCCAGCGCATTCTAGGTGGTGCTGTGGGTCCATATACAGTGAATAACAGTATATATATATATATGTATACTATCTTCATTTGTGGCAGATAAGTTGAATGTCCGGTTAACATATTTTATATGAAGACTGGTGTTGGTATGCTGTTGCATGGCCTTGAAGGCAATGCATTTTGATAATAAATTAACAATCGGGTTGGCCTTATAGGAATGTACGTATATGCACATGCCACAGATACGCAGCTTATGTATTTCAATCTATATATATATATATATATATACATCTTTATATATATATATATATATATATATATACATCTTACGAGTGGTTAATTTTTAATGTATTCGTATATCGCACGCATATTATATAGACAGAGAGAGATCTTATCAATCCTATATGTTGGTAGCCCCACAGTGTGTGTGTGTGAAGTCGAGCAATATCAACCATCGGGGCACATTGCATGTTGCAGGTTTGGCTACGAGTGCTGTAAGCCGCATGGATTTCATGACATAGCTTGATCTGAGTGTGCAAAAAGTTGGGACCTCCAAAGATATACACCACCACCGGGTGTGGGCCTAGAAAAAGTAGGGAAATGGCTGGTGTGGATGATTTGGTTGTGTATATGCAAACTGCTGTAAAATACAACACTTTCTATATACACCACCCCAGGGGCGCGAAGCGCCCCCGGGGTGGTGTATATGCAAACTGCTGCATTTTACAGCAATTTGCATATACCACCAAATCGTCCACACCAGCTATTTCCCTATTTTTTCTAGGCCCAAACCCGGTGGTGGTGTATATCTTTGGGGTCCCAAAAGGATAACGCATGCAAGCTACTCCCAGGGTGAATGCACATGAACATGAAAGACTTGTGCACTCGTGTGAAGTCAGGTGCCCAACAATGCACAATGCATGTGAAATATGCCGTGCATTACATTTACCTAGCTGTTTGTGTGTCTTTTTTCTTGTTCTCCGGTCCCGGAGCCTTCAAAAGAGGTCGGGGACGTGTTTAAATGCATCGGCGATGTTTTTTGCATCGAAATTGCATATGGAAATGGGCAAAACCATTGGACAATCGATCAGATCCGAACATTTCGGGATTTTTCAATTTTGGGAGTTATTTTGCCAGCTCTTCGGGAAAAATACATTTCCGAAAAGTGCAGCCACAACGAACACCGGAAAGCTAAAAAAACGAAAAATGTTCTTCAAGCAACCAAATTACAGCTAGGTTTATGATGATGAATTTAGTTCATCCTCTTCTGGTTCTTCCCACTCTTCCCCACACGGCCGTGACAACATGTCATGGTGTTCGGAAAAGGGGTCAGGCTCGGACTGACCAATGTTAGAGATCAGCCATAAGTTGGTCGCCATACTTGCATTGCTATTATGTCACTGGGTTGAACTAAGTATCGGATAGTAGTTCATGGGGTTTAATACTAATGGGGTTCAATTAGAATGGGGAGTAAACCCCATCTAGATTAAACCCCATTAATGGAGAATATATATGGAATATGAGAAGGAATATATTCTAATGAAATAGACAGAACAAGGGGGCGCGGGTTCGGCCGCGCCCCCCTGAGGTGTGAATAAAATTAGAATATATTCCTTCTGATATTCCTCATATGTTCTCCATCAATAGGGTTTAATCTAAATGGGGGTTCATCCCCATTTTAATATTCAACCCCATTAACTACTATTCGATATTATGTCACTGGGTTGAACTACGTAGAGTGTTGGATGGTGCATCGCCTACACTTACGACAGTTAACAAAGCCTTAGATTCATGATGCACGTATGTTACATGTTATTCTGTATCAGTCTCACAATGTCAAACATGATGGCAACACTCCTTTTATATTTTTTGGCGATTTACTTGCTTGGCTGAGAGTGCTTCCTTCCTCTCCACCATGCTAGCGTATCGAGTCCTTTTGTCATGGTTGTAAGTAACTTTCCATGTAGACGTCCACATATCGGAAATAAACAAAGTACACATAAGTACACACATAGACTTCATGGAATTGCGGTTCAATAACATGTGCAAATCGGATTGGTAATGAATATGGTATGAACACCACATAAAATAATTCGCTGGTATGGTATGAAACACATATTGCAACACTATTTCATATTTGTTTCACAGTTGCGTCGTACTAAGTCCACATGTTGATAACACCACTTCATACCATGTCCGTAGGTTCTGACATATTATGCGCACACCATACTAATAGGATCGTATTCCTTCAAGTTGTCGATAGTTTCAAAATACAGATTTCTGTGGTTGTCTAATTTACGATGTTAAGGTATGGGCTCTTCTTTTACATTATATTGGCATCGACCCCACATCTATATGTTTTTCCTTACTCAACGTACCTCACTTCATTAGCTTATTGAGCTTAGCTTCCTTGACTCATTGCTCGGCTTGCTCCTTCGGACTGACTCTTGTCTCGATAATATCCGGACACAAACACGGAGTATTCAGCTTATCCAGCTTAGCCTCCTTAGCTCGCTGCTCATCATAATAGATACCACGTATATCTCATAAGTTGAAAATGAACACAACCATTGATTTGAATGGTAAATGCTTGCAACGCATTCTAAGTTGCTTAGTGATGCACCGGGGACGAATAAGTTGTGTACAAGAATTGGTAACAATGTGACTGGGGCTGAGCCAGAGCAGTCGGGTGGCGGGGATTTAGTAGCAGCAGGCCGACTATCTTTGAAGGATATTGCGGGGATGTTGTATGAGTTGACTAGTCTGCAACTTTAAATCAAGTTCTGATTTGCATTAGTTAATGGCTTGGTGGTAATACTCAGATCACTCACATAGTGTGGATTGACTTTGCTGGTCGTAGTTGGAAACAGATCGAGATCCGCCACTTTTGCATTAGATAATCAGTTGTTCATTCATTCTAGGGCGACTATATTATTTCACATTCGCGCAATGTATATGGTACGACGCCAATTAGATATGTGTTTATAATATACAATACCTCCGGCATCATAATTTGTCTGATTGTTTATTAATCTGTGCACAGTGCACAAATGCACAAAGGATTTGTTGTCTGACTGAGTGGTTGGGAGCGGGTTAAGAACAAGCGTACTTTAGCCTGGTTACCTTAATGTTTTTATTGTCGGATCCGCCGATCTGTGTGTTCTTTTGTTTCCTGATCCTTTATGTTACATGCATTTGTTTGCCCCCTTGTATTGTAGTAGTAAAGTAATGTGCAGACGCAGTGGATTGACAGTGTGCCATTGTTTTCATGTAGTTGTTCTTGCATCATCAGATTTATCGGGCCACTTCCATACTTCATGATGATACGAGTTGCATGATTGAGCATTCATCGCAAAGAAGGCGAATGGGTGGGTCTTATTGTGGTAAGGCCCACCATTTTACCATTCGGTTAGTATCCGATGTATGCGTCGCTTCGACGAATGCCTTAGGTATATTGCAATAACTCATAATATGCACAATGTACAGTACATATAGTATGTATATGTATTGTATGTAACGTGCCATTGTGTCTCATAGACTTGTACCTCTCCTCCTTCTGAAAATGTTAATGTGTGTCCCCAGGTCACCTGGAACTCCACAACCAGCCAGCCAGTGGCCAGCCAGTGGCCAGCCAGTGGCCAGCCAGTGGCCAGCCAGTGGCCAGCCAGTGGCCAGCCAGTGGCCAGCCAGCCCGCTGCGACTACACCGCGACTCTCCCTCCGAGCCCTTCTTGCCTCCCCCCATGCTCTGCCACTTTCGCTCCTGGCTTCTTGGCTGCTCTTCCTATAGTACTAGAATGGGGTAAACCGCTTCAGGTAGGGAGTGATTATAATACAGCAAGTGACACAAATATCAGCATCATGTGAGAATGGTACGGAAATCTAATTCTTTGATTATTTTCACATTTGTGGAAACTTATGAGTTTCAAGCTCCCCGAAGGACAGCAATTGCGGTTCAGACTAGGGGCCCCGCTGTGCTACATACAGGGTCATAATGTTCTCACGAACATTTACAAATCGCACAAACATTGATGTACCCACAGTCGATCGGCCAATGATTCATCTGGCAAGGAATGAGGGATGAGTTAGGATGAGGTGTGATTATATGTTCGGTGTTTGTAGAATGACAGACACTGCGACTCTAATATTTCGAAGGAGTCAGGTTTACGATTTTAAACGCGCGAAATTGTGTTTGTGTGTGCGTGCTACTCATCTTTGAAAATGTGCGATGTTTGTGCGTTCGAGTATTTTGTGTTTTGTTTTGATGCATGGGAGGGGTCACATATTGAGGATGTATTATGGCCCCTCATTTATCATAAACACATTGGCAAGTGCTATATTAGCATTTTGGTGTTTGAATCGCCATCAAACGTGTTTCCATATCAATGCAGCATGTGGTGTGTAGAATATAAACTACACCATCTTATATATGCACGAGTATATATATATATATATATTCACTAGTGTGTATATATACCGGTATATTGAACATGTGCCTCCGCAACACTCGCATGTTAAAGCGTGTTATATTGAACAGTGGCAGCAAAGATTTGAAGCACACCTGTTCTTGACACATTTAGTTTTTTGCTGTGGCAAGTCGCTCGCAGATTCAAAAACATCTCACCCAAAGAACATAGCGAAGCACTTTAAATCGCATGGCAATAGCGCACATGACAAAACACTTTGCATTTACATGTAACTGACATTTGTTTCGGTATGTTCAGCTTACAGTACATGTAAATATAAGTGTTTCGCTATGTTGTTGCTATGGGCATATAAATAACAAGTGTTTCGATATGTCTTTTCCTCCATGTGATGCCTGTTTGGTTGCCCTTGACGATAGGGGGAAGAACACCTTCTCCCGACAACACACCTATCATAAACCCCCGTCACCATATTGCAGTTGTGACAGGTTGGCAGTCTGAACCCCCGGGTTATATCAACACTAGTCCACCATCATCAAATTCAAAAAAAATCCTCTATGTAAATGGGGCGTATTTCGCCATGACCTTTTTGACTTACATGGCCGTGGGACTTTAAGTGCTGTCAGCACCACACACCCAGAAAAAAAAGTTGCGCAGGGCGCAAAATACAAAAAATACAAAACCCAAGACTGGTTGGGCTGGTGGGCGCCGGGCCCGGGCCCATGGGCCCCATGGGCCCCATTGGGCCCCATGGGGGCCGAAAGGGCCCATGGAACAAAAAACCTTCAAGAATCTTGTATTTTGCCAGTCAAGTTACGCAGCTAATCATTTAATGACCCATGGCCACTTACATTCGGCGAAGTCTAAATGTCAAGTTTGCCCGATGTCAGGTTTAGGTTTGGCATTTTGCCCTCGCCTGCCACCTGCCCGCCGGGGCCCCGCGGGCCCCGCGGGCCCATGGGCTCATCAGTGGGCCCATTATAATTCAAATGCTTGTGTACACGAACCAACCAATGCAATCTAGGAAAGCTTAATACAGGATGCAGACAGCAGCACACTGTTTTGTTGTTGCCTCTTCCCACAATGCGCCAGGAGTTACCACCAGGTCGACTGTTTAACGCAGGTTCAACTTCACTATGGAGAAAAAGAGGGCAAAGCCTGCCACCGCCTGCCACCTGCCCGCCGGGGCCCATAGGGCCCCGCGGGCCCTTGGGCCCATGGGCTAATCAGTGGGCCCATGTACCAAATTTTGTGCGTGGCTTATTTAACAGATTTTAATTAATTGGGCTTCCAAGGCCAAACAAGGACAATCCAACACCATGACCATAGATTCCAATGCAATGGACAGAACAGGGGGCCCGCGGCCTTCGGCCGCGGCCCCCCTGTGGTGTCAATAATATTGGAATCTATGGTCATGGTGTTGGATTTTCCTTGTTTGGCCTTGGAGGCCCAATTAATTCAAAATCTGTTAAATAAGCCACGCACGAAATTTGGTAGGCCCATGGGCTCATCCATGGCGCAACTTTTTTCAATGGAAATCCATCAGGTTTGGGCTGTGTATGTGTGCGACGCAAAAAGTGAATGCAACGATTTGGCATTTTGCTCTCGCCTGCCAACGGCCCGCCGGAGCCCATAGGGCCCCTTGGGCCCCGGGGCCCATGGGCTCATAGTGCCCATAGGGCCCCATTGGGCTCACGGGCCCCATAGAAAGCCTCGGGGGCGCCAGGGGCTAGAAACAAACCTGACATTCGCCATGCCTGACATGTTGGGTGCGCCGATGTAAGTAACAAAGTGTTTCCTATGTTCTTTTTCATCTCCATGTAAATAAACAGGGTTTCGCTATGTTCTCTTGGATCAAGCGGGAAGTTCTGATACCCATGCCTCCACTCACCGGCTGGGCCTTACCTCGCATGCCATGGGAAACGATGATGTGGTGCATTGTTGCTTGTGTATTCAGTGTCACTGATTAGAAAGACCCTCATGGGAACCTCAAGTGTAAAACAATGGGTGTATATTGTTGATTCGGGGTTCCATTTGAGTCCATTTGGTATGGGGCCCATGGGCCCATGGGGCCCATCGAGGCCAAGCCGGCGGGCGGCCGGCAGGCGGCCGGCAGGGGGACGGTGCGCAAACGGCGGACGGGCGGCGGGCCCGCCAATGTCAAGTGTGTAAGAAATGGTGTATATTTTGGATTCTGGGTTCCATTTGAATCTGTTTGGGTTCCAGGTGGAATGCAGATGAAACTCGGGGGGTATAAAGGAACGCAGATGGAAAGCAGGTTCGGTGTTTTTTGAACGAAGCAACTTCCCATCAGGTGTGGTTGAATAATTCATTGCGGCCGCGTTCGGCGACCTGAGTTTCACGCGTTTCGTGCGCATCGAGTGCAGCGAGTACGCTTCGAGTGCCGCGAGTGCGCTTCGAGTGCAGCGAGTGCCTCGGGTGCGCTTCGAGTGCAGCGAGTGCCTCGGGTACGCTTCGAGTGCAGCGAGTGCCTCGGGTACGCGTCGAGTGCAGCGAGTGCGCTTCGAGTGCAGCGAGTGCCTCGGGTGTGCCGCGCACCCGAGGCACCCAACGCACACCCGACGCACCCGGCGCGTACCCAACGCACTCGACGCACTCGACGCATACCCAACGCACTCGACGCGCACCCAATGCACCCAACGCACTCGACGCACTCGACGCATACCCAACACACTCGACGCACTCGACGCACTCGACGCGCACCCAACGCACCCAACGCACC
>Ga0099797_100413_pt1 | contig 27561 bp, 14 predicted proteins | sample Uncmet_Sort48C_1_FD_89871 | JGI IMG/M metagenome (GOLD analysis project Ga0099797, IMG submission 89871) | Marine eukaryotic communities from CALCOFI LINE 67, Pacific Ocean - C012_Sort48C_1 | ecosystem: Environmental > Aquatic > Marine > Oceanic | place: Pacific Ocean: Monterey Bay | collected... | reverse complement strand
GGTATATTAACACGGGTAAAAGATATTACAAAAATCAAGAAACAGTCACCTGTTAAAAGTATAAAAGAAATCCACGATAAAATGAAATATTTGACATCAAAAAATAGAAAAAACGGGCAGTGCTGTGACAACAATAATGTTGCAATGGCAGAAAATTTTGAAATTGAAGCAGTAACACCAAAAGTAACAGCGAAAGACGACGGCCACAAAACTAATGTACATACAACATTACAAATGGAAAATAGTGATAGCTACAAAAATAATCAGAGACATGTAAATAACGACAACACAACTGTAACAACACAACTACGAGTGACAAAAAAAATGGAAGAAATGTCACAACTGAAAAATAATGCAGCTGCTAAACAAACTGAAAAACAAATACCGAATGTTAATGCTGTAGAAACTAGTACACCATTCGTCGTAAGCGATGCTATAAATGCTGGTAAACGTGGTTACAACAATAGTAAGAGTACCAATAATTGGCATTGCACTGCTAAACTAGAAGAAAAGGAGTACGAGGAGGAGAAGAAGGGCGACATCCGACATTGTAAACGCAATAGTAATGAATTGCCACTTGTCTCAAAGCAACCGTCGTCGAATGGTGTTCAATTAGGGGATCGCGTCCGTACATATAGTTATCGTTTGAAAGGCATCGTTAAATATGTTGGCCCGGTCCATTATAAATTAAATACTGATAAAATATTTGTTGGTATAGAATTAAATTCGAAGGTAGGTGGTAAAAACGATGGTATGATAAAAGGTAGACGATATTTCAGATGTACCAACGGTGATAGACGTGGAATTATGGTTGGTATTGACGATGTCGAAAAACTACACATTAAAACGGTACCATAAAGAATTTTAATGAAACACTAATTTTTAAACTAAAAAAAGTTACAAAAGGTATAAAATTTTATTAAAAAATAAAAATATTTTGTTGTGTGATATTAATAACGATATAACGATGAAGATATATATGATATACTCAAAGATAAATGAGTAAGAATTAATTATATGATACTCGTATATTTTATAAAATTTGAATCGCATTTCAATAAAAAATAATTTTACGACAGCAAATCGTGTTTTTTTGCATGGATTATTTTACCTTCCACGCGTTTTAACAAACGTTCTAAATCATCGTTTTTAATCCCAGCAGCATCTCCTTTTACAGCCATTGTATCGTCCCCGCTATTGTTTGTATACTGCTGCTGGGATGGTGAGTGGAGTCGGGCGCTCACATTATTAAGGTGACTGTTGCTTTGATTTGTATAGTGATGATAATTCATTTCCTGTTTCATTTTTTCATTCTCGTACATTAATGATTGTATTTGCTTTGTTTGTTTCTCTTTTTGCATGGATATAATTTTCTCAACATTACTAAATTTATCACGCATAGCAGCTAAATTGTTTTGGAAAATATCAATGTAATCATTAAAGCGATATTGATGACCATTTCCCTCCGGTGTTGCAACATTCTTATGCATTATAGCATTGGTAATGGCATTTATATTTTCATTATCATCAGCATTGCTAGCCCTGTTGTTATATTGTTGTGACTGCTGCATATATAGATCTAATTTCGTTTGCAAGATTTTGTTTTGTTGGATCTCACTTAATGTTCTTTTCACACTTTCTTGACTAGTCACCTCTGCACGATACAAATGTGCATCCAAATCATTTATGTTTTGATGCAAGCGTTTCAACTGCCGTTTCAACCCTTTGTCTTGCTTCTTAATATATATGATGTAATTACATAATGTATTCCGTATAGACGTGGCAAAGTCCATTGAAGCATCGAGAGCTTTCTGTTTTCCACCAGAATTAATCGCATTTATTAAACCAGTTAACTTAGAGTCAATCAGTGACCCAATATTCTCAACCATTTCTTTCGTACTTACATTATGATGAATTCGATCATCATCAAACTGAATATCTACATTTATATTATTTATATTCATTGCGTCTCTTTTACTTATCGTTGCAATTAATGCATCGATCTTCTCATGCAGTACTTTTGTATGCGTGGATGTAAATTTATTAGGACTATACATTTACAAATATAACAAGTGTACAAAATACGTATGTTTTATATTGTTCTACCTGATGTGCGCGCGCGTTATTCAACTTGCACACACTCGCTGCGTGCGCAACAATCGTGTCACTAATCCCGGCAACCAATGCAACAACTTCAGCATCCGTCCATGCGCCTCCAACACGCATTCATGTGTACAAGAAGAGAAGAAAAACTTGGTGGCCTCATTCTATAAGTAGTATAGTCTAAAAGTCCCATTAAGTACAAGCATGTGGAGTTCTCCATTTTTTTTATCTTCCAAAAACAGGTGCTATTTATATGCTATTGGAGTGTGTATAAAAGTGCAAATTTGATAGGCATCAAGTAGAACTTTGTACTTCGCATTAATTACGAGCTACTTGTATTTGTACATTGTTATCAGTGTTATTATTATTATCGGCTATGTCTATTACTATTGTTATCAGTGTTATTATTATTATTATAATTATGAGCAATCTCTATTACTATTGTTATCAGTGTTATTATTATTATGAGCAATCTCTATGACTATTGTTATCAGTGTTATTATTATTATGAGCAATCTCTATGACTATTGTTATCAGTGTTATTATTATTATGAGCAATCTCTATTCGTATTGTTATCAGTGTTATTATTATTATTATAATTATGAGCAATCTCTATTCGTATTGTTATCAGTGTTATTATTATTATTATTATTATGAGCAATCTCTATTCGTATTGTTATCAGTGTTATTATTATTATGAGCAATCTCTATTCGTATTGTTATCAGTGTTATTATTATTATTATAATTATGAGCAATCTCTATTTGTACATTGTTATCAGTGTTATTATTATTATGAGCAATCTCTATTCGTATTGTTATCAGTGTTATTATTATTATTTCAATCAGGAACATCCCCGTCCATAGTGATTCAATATATACACAATATTTGATTTTTAAAAGGTACCACTATTCAACATCTTCTGCTATTCCTGCAATGGTTTTGCCGTTGCAACACTTTTTGATTGTTTTCACTAATATTTAAACTTAGCATAGCAATATCGTTACTATAAGAAATACATGTATTATGAAATATATATATATGTACATGTGTGCAAGCATGCGGTGAACGGCATCGCTCAAGTAGTCAACTTGATGTACCACTTGCAATTTACCATTTATTGTTGTATAGATTGAACCAAAAAAAGCACGTTTATACTACCATATATATATATACATACTTACTTACATACACACATACATACGTATATACATACAAACAAACGAAAACGTTAAGAGAAAACAACTAATAGTACTATGTCGGAAATTGAAGAAATTATTGAACGAATTAAAAATCATAAAGGGTCAGAAAGATATATTATACTGGGATTACAAAGGTACGTATACATACATATACACAGACACGCATGCACGCACGCATACATACATACATGCATGCATATTATTATACTATCTATTTAAGACAAACATGTTCACTAACGTATGATATCATATATGTATAAATACATGCAGTGGCAAATGGGAAGTACTACGTTCGCATCCAGTATCTGATGATTCTGAAGCAAATGGTGAAAAACTAGCTAAATTAGCCAAACTTGCACGTGGCGTAGTAAGAGATCTAGATCCAACGGATGATTTAAATTTTTTCAGGTTACGCACGCAAAGCAAAGAAATATTAATCGGTGTGCATTCAGAATATCTAGTTATTGTTCAACAAGCATGGTCACCTGCACCACCAATGTAAAAATGCCGCTAGTATATATTTAAAGAAAGAGTCTATATTATTGTTTTTACAGGGTGGTGTTATGTTCGGGATGAGCAAATTATATAAAATACGAGAGATGTAAAACTACGCAATACGAGTATGATACAAACGAGAAATTTTGTTTATTTTTATACCAAGGGGGTGGTAATAATATACACACAAAATACAAAAATCTATTTTTAACTTACACGCACAATTTTCACCCTTCTCATTGTGTAACCATTTCCACTTCTATTTGTTTGGCATCGCGATTGTCTTCCTCTTCTTCATCACTAATAATTGTGTTGGAAGACTCCTCTTCTAATGTACTATCTTGATATGAGCGGACGACAATTCGGTCGCCGTCATTGCCCGTTGTCAAGTTATTAATTCTGCAATTTTCATCACCGCCATCATCAAAAAAACCATCCGCATCTGTTGATTTTATATAGCTGTCTAATGTTTTGTTTCTACAACAATGCCAACAACCATATCGACGAAAATACTTGCAATAACACGCCAAGCCCAACGATACCATGCCAATAGCAACAGTTAAAATTAAAAACAAGGCTTGGTCAATACCGAAAATTGTATTATTGCTGCCCTCGCTCATCATTTGGTCTGGGCATTGCAACGCTAGTGTTTTTTGAGACGTTTCAAATTGATTTAAAAATTTATTGCATGCGGCGCTCTCTATCTTCTCATTTTTTCCCCGACTGTTGGTAATACAAATAGGTTTAGAATATGTCCACTTACTTCCTTGTACCCCATGGCATCCATCATCTGACTTTCCATACCAATGAGGATTTATTCGGCTTTGCACAACATGGGTTTGCGGAGGTACTTTTGGAAAGGCATTGGCAGTATTTTCCTTTCCCCATGTTGAATCCACTTTGGCACGTATAAATACAACAATTTCATTCCCATCACCCACTGTAATACTATCGCCACCATTGTCAGTGCTGGTCCCAGCAATTGGTAATTTAGCACTGAACTGTCCAAGAAAACGTTTCGTTATTTTATAATCGGGTTGATTAATCCATCGTGTTGGCGAATTTTTAATGGAGCTTGCGACCTTTAAATGCAATTTGGAAGGATCAATTTCGTATCCTGGACGGTGTCCTGATGCAAATGTCTCGTGGTTCTCTGTAAAACAATGGCATGACATTCCATCGTGTAAATCCTTTGGCCAATATGCCCAGACTAAGTTCGTTTCATCTACCATGTAGCTACCTCCAACATCCCAAACATAATTATGCTTCAATAACTCTAAATCGTTTGCGACATTGTTTGTATTACTTTTTTCAATGAGCTGGTTCTCATTTAAAATATAGATGTACGGCTGCACCATCTCTGCCATCATCAGCGCCAACCGAATATTCCTAGACACATGGCCATTATTGTTTCGATCCGACGGTATAAACACAGATGCTCTGGTACCATATGTAGAGCTTGGTGGATCTTTACTTACACTTGTCTCTACTAAAAAATTCATTGCACGATTTGAAACATTGTTATATTTTGTCTTCGCTATTGGGTACCCATTGAAAAAAGCTGTCGAGGGTTTGCACGGAAAAATATATTTCGTTTCCCACGATGCTGCATAAGCCCAATCTTCCATTCCGCCATTTACATCATATGGATCTCGCCCCAATCTATCGGTAGGATATTGCTTAACATTTCCGAAGCGACTTGCGAAGTTGCTACTGGCCTCCGCAAGTTGCTTGAACCCCCGTTCATCTGGTGATTGATCATAGGGTGGTGGATGGTTATATGCACCCCATTCATAATCTATACTGGTTTCCCCCGCGTGAAACGTTAACGATAGCTGGAAAATATGTTTGCGCCATAACTCATTTATTGCACGTGCAGCCGTTGTTTTCATGCACTTATTAGGTTCTTGGTTATATGGAAAGTCACGGTTTGGGTCAACTCCATTCTCCTCTCGTGTATTGGCGAAGTATCCTAGCGCATTAGCACTTGGCATAATGTAAATAGATCGTGTGTCAACTATTTTTTTTAACCAAATATCTTGTTTCGCAACATCTTCTTCTTTGTAATTTTCTAATAGTATTCTTGCAAACTCCATAACGGCGGTTGGGCCAACACGTTCGTTACCGTGCAACGCTCCAGAAAAAAAAACTTCTGGTCGATAAATATCAGGTAACGTCTCTCCATTCGTAATTCTAAAATAATATTGTTTACATGGCAAAAACTCATCACATGACCCAGGGGAAGCAATTCCAAACGTGTCTTGTGCATTATATACTTTTATTAAATTTGGATATTTTACACTCCATGCTTTTAGTAATTTTACAATTGCCCCATATGATAATTGTTGATAGACACCACTTGTTGACGCTGCCATTGGAAAATCCAAAATGCAAGGGGGTGGTGTATCCTATATTAATTTATATTCTGTTGCAATGCCTATATATTCTGAATGTATCTCCACGATGCAGATCATCGCCACTACTATGCATAAGATTGTTTAATATTTTACGTTCGTTGTTGATGCTCAATGCTCACGCACAAAGCTTGGTATATATACTCTCCCTCTGTGTTCTCCCTCAATTATTAGTATAGTACCTGGTATTAATTATATTTTTTATTTTATTACTATATAGTATTGTATATAGTATATAGTGTTTTGTTTTTTTAATATTTTTTTACCTATGAATTATTGTATATTATGAGCTATACTTGTATTCATATTATAAATGGAATACTCATTTTACAGTTCTCTCGCGCTTCGTTCCATCTTGGTCTATATTTATTGTAAATGTAATTAGCAAATCAAATTGCAATCGCAACAAGCATTATTAGAGCCCGACCGCGCGCATACACCACCACCGGCATAGCATTTTTTCCCAAGGATTACTTTAGTACCATGAGAATTTTGACAGCGATCGTCGCACCCTAACGGTGCACAGCAATCACAGTTCTTGCATTCTATTTTAATCCGTGTATTGTTACGAAGCATTTTAATACCGACCTTGCTTATATTATTATGCTCCAAACGCATAAGTTGCAAATCTGCCATTTTCTTTGATGCAGCAGCCAAGAGCGTGGCGCCACTTTCACTTATCTTATTACCATTTAACCTCACTGATCGCAATGATACCATTTTTGGCAAGTGTTTCGCAAGAGAAGCGGCACCCTTATCTCCAATCAAGTTGTTATGAACCCAAAGAGAAGTTAACTTTCTTTTGTTTTTCAAATACTTGGCAATGTACATTGCACCCTCGTCACCAATTGTGTTAGAACCGACGTTAAGATATCTTAACTCAACGGAAATATTCAATGCAAACATTATGTGTTTTATCCCTTTATCAGCAACCCGATTATTTTCTAGATTAAGTGTAAGTAAGGAATATTTATTGCTCAGAGCTACAGATAAGTTTTTAGCACCTATTGTGCCGATTTTATTACCTCCCATATACAAGTGAGTTACGTCTCGTAGTTTTGCAATTGCAGGACTTACAAATTTCATTGCAGTATCATCAATTTGCATTCTGGTTAGGCTCAGGTGAACTAACTTCGACGTTCTTAGTAGTACATTCCCAAGAGTTTTACCCGTATTATCTCCGAAGATTCCCACACCATCCAACCTCAACACTCTAAGCTGTGTAAATCGTTTGAAACATTCAAAGTCTACTTCTTTATATGCAGTATCAAGTGATAAACCTACCAATTCAGGATGCAAATTACAAAGCGATGCAAATTTATAACCGAGAAAATCCACTTGTATCATTTTATTTGACCGAAAATAGGATTCCAACATATCTACAGGATAATCATAATAGATATATTTCCAATAAAACACGTTATCGTTTAGATTTGCAAAATACATATTCCCTCTATTCCACAAGGGAGCAAATAACTTGAACGTATCTTCGTCCATATTCCGCAACGCTTTATTATTAGAAATATCCAGCATCATTAATTGGTCCCCATACTTCGTTGTAGCATGAAATTCTGTCATGGAATTATTGGAAACATTTAATTTGATAAGTCGGCTAAAATATTGGCTCAAAATGTACTCGACATTACCTGTCGTGAATTTACCATGTGACAGATCTAGATCTTCTACTGTATTATTTAATAGTTGCAATATTTCAAGTGCGGCGGCTGGATGTAAAATGCCATGCCACGTTAAACAAGTCTCAACTGGATTGTTTTCAAGTAAAAGTAACTTTAAATGCCCCCCCAATTGCGGCGCTAATTCTGTCATTGCTATTGGCAAACCATCCCTACTAATTTTATTATTGGCAAGGTTAAATTCTCTTAATTGTTTTAACTTTGAAATGAACGATGGGACCGCTGATATATTATTATCGTTTAGAGACAATATTTCTAGATCTTTAAATTGTTCTAATAATCTTGGAAATATTGTTATGCCTTTGCCATCCCATTTGAATGTTCTCCAGATTGGATTGTTTGAAAAGTCAAAGTGTGCCTTTGTTAAAGCAGTAATAGACAATGGAAGGTCTATAATATCATTATGCGGCAATGAAAATTGTATAACGTTAATTAATTTTCCAATTGACTCGGTAAGCAGTTTTATTCCTTTCTTCTCCGCAACGACCGTTTTAATAGTTTCATAATGACAATCCGGTGTATGAAACGGGCCATTTAGAAATACATATCGTGGGTACGAGCCTTCCCAGATATCTGTTCCTATTTCTAACCTACATTTGTTGGTTACATTTGCTATTCGATACATCATAAAACTGAATAACGTGCAACCTGATAAAATCATTAGTGATGCGGTTGCAACGTAGCATATATATATATTTTTCTGTTTTGAAATGTTGGTGGAAACAGCGACTTGGCTATCGCGTCCTGTGCACCTCTCATTTTTCTTGGGAGAAATATCTATAAGTCGTCGGTTTTTAATTGATTTTTCCAACCATGAGTCTTTGCGCGCTTGGTTTATTTCATACGTGGTAATGTAATCTGTAAAGTGTTTAACTTTCGAAAGCAACGTAAATAAAGGAATAAACAATGACAACAAGATAGAAAAATCAAGCAAATCCTTTCCAGTTGCGTAGTGCATGTTTAAAAAGAAATATGCAGTCTCTAAGGCTGAGTCACAAACATATGTTACGTTTCTTCCTAAAGTTGGATTGTACCGTAAAATTAAAAATCCAATTGGTGTTAAAATTAGATTCAAACAAATAATCGATGATGCAACGGTGACATACGCTAAATCGCTATGGCGGGCCATTGCATCAAATGTTATTACTTGTAATGCAATTTCAAGTATTTCAAATACTACTATGTATTGAACATAATATTTTCCATCACGAATGTTTGTCAATGCTTCAAAAAGTGCATAGTAGCGTGAGAAAATGTTTTCGTGTTCAGTAACCGTGCTAACTGGTTCTTTTCCTTTTAATTTTAGAGCAATATCAACAAACGTGTATATTATCGCTACAGTCGTTAAGCCAAAAGAGTGGAAAGTTATTATATCCCACGAACTGTTTTTGTCCTGCTCATTGTTTAATAATAAAAAACTCATGTATGTACGAACGAAAAGACTTAAAATAAATGCAAGGCATATAGTAATTTCAACTATTTTAAAACCAGTATAACTTTTACGTTTCTTTTTGTAAAACGATTTGTACTTCGATAGCCAGACAAAATAGAGTAATACATTGCATGTCCACGTAACTTTTAAAATCGTCGATAAATTGAATTTTTTTGTCGTGGGTGTTTTCACTTGCATTGTTTTTGTACAATTGTATGCTTCTGAAATATTTCTGGAAGCAAACAACGTGGTGTCCCGACAAAATGATGATTTGGTTTGGTATTGTGGTAAATTTAAAATATCTATCAAGGTTTGGTTTACAAGTTGTGTATAAATTTCATGCTCTTTATCTCCTAGAATCTTATATAAAAATATAAGATTGTATCGTTCCAAGTCTCTATTATTACTTGATAATAAGTTAATACAACTCTGCTGTGTTTTTTCAATACAGCGGCTGGTAGCGATCTTTGATGAACGGCACGATGTGTCGCAAGGGGAAAGTAACGCTTGGCAAATTAAATCTAAGACAAGCTGGCATTCTTCTGTATTAAGTAATTCATTTTTAAATTCATGTACTCCTGCAATAACTTTTAAAATACTTCTTCGAGTTAAACTTTTCCCATCATTTGTTATAGAGGGTGTTGCCAAAACGGTGTCTTTTTCTCCAAAAAAAGTAGAACAGATAGGCAATTCTGCTTTGGAAAAAGGCACACATTTTTTCATGTCAAGCATGGCGTGATATTGTGTAGATGACTCTTTAACAATATCTGGGATTTCATTTACACCAATTGTTATTGCGATTGAGAGAATGAGCGCAAGCAATATGGATTTGAAAACAAAGTTTTTATCATGATCCTGAACAATGGACATTGTAAAAGCACCTTGTGAAATTAAAACATACGACATTAACATATACGATATTGGTACAAAGTATGTTTTGATCATATCATCTAATAAGAAGCTCCATAAAAATGCGATGGAAACAACTACGAAAACTAACAGTCGAATTAGAAATGCCGATTTCCAGATGCACAAATCATTGAAACGTGTAGCTTTCGATGTTTCTTTTTCTTCTGACAACACTGCAGGAGATTTATTGGCACATTCCACCTCCTTCTCGTCATTCTCAGCCAATATATTATTTACAAAACGGGGTGGTAAATGTGAATCTTCGTTAAAAAATGGGTTGACCGTTGCCATCTCCAAATTAAATCCATCGTCGTTCGCACCATCCTCCTTCCCACATTGTTGCATCGTGTAAGTGTGATACGTGTCTTCAACCCTTCAAAAATTGGCTTCGCTCCCCAACGACTATGCATAGAATGGCGTGATTATGATAATTTACAATATCTAATCAACGATTTGTTATAACGTGACATGTCCACTGTCCACATCTTCATTTTCTATATAATATATAATAATACCATATTATATGCATTATATAACAATATAATAAATAATTAACTATAATAACAATGCAAAATGTTGAAACTGCGACATCTGGAAAATGGAAAAGCAACACACTATGGTAGATTAAAACGCCTTAAATCGCTAGTAAATACCTTACCATTCTATCATTACGATAATGTATTAACCCTCCTTTCAATACACACAATGGCACAATGGTAAGTTACAATGTTACAATACCTTAACAGTGTGGTAAATACCTTACACTTGTAATAGTGTGTTACGTGTTACTATGAAAGTGAAGCACGACTAAAACATACCTTACCCCTTACCATTTACCATGCTACCATTATACAATATGAAATAATGTATTAACGTATTAACCCTCCTTTCAATACACACAATGGCACAATGGTAAGTTACAATGTTACAATACCTTAACAGTGTGGTAAATACCTTACACTTGTAATAGTGTGTTACTATGAAAGTGAAGCACGACTAAATACTTAATAGTAACGAGTGTTACTATTCGGGATATCCGCTAAATCAGAACTCAAAAGTGCCTCCGTCATCATCAAAGGAATGTAAATATTAAAAATATCAATAGTGTATCGCTTTATTTAATTAACATTATCATCGCCTATTATTATATTTCAAAGTTTATTAAAACACGTATAGTGTATATAGTATTACACGTTTTTGCTTTGAAAAGTACTCGCATTTATCATCCACGACGACGACGTATTTGGTAGATTTACTTGCAGGGATACTCATAGTTCATATAATTTTTAATCAGCGGCGATACTTACGTCTGGTTGGGGTATTTAATAACATGACGTCTAATGTCAAAACTGTCAATGTAGCATTATGTGGTGCTGGTATTGTCGGGGGAGGCGTTTGCCAAATTATAAAGGAACGGCAAGAAGTTTTTAAAACGTTAGGGATTCAATTTAATATAAAAACTATATTGGTGCGTAATGTTTCAAAAAAACGTGATTTTGAACTTCCTGCAGGCGCAAAACTTACTGATAATGTAGAAGACATTTTTTCTGACGACTCTATTGATTTAATTGTTGAAGTTATGGGAGGGTTGGGCGCTGCGAAAACAGTTGTCTTTGGTGGTTTGAAAGCAAAAAAGTCTGTAGTGACTGCAAACAAGGCATTAATATCGTATCACTTAAATGAAATTGAAGAACTAGTGAATACATTTAGTAAGGATGGCTCTCGATTTGCGTTTGAAGCTGCTGTTGGGGGTGGTATACCAGTAATAAAGTCATTGCAGCGAGATATAATTGGCGCAGATGACGTCATGCAAGTATCAGGTATACTGAATGGTACTACAAATTATATGTTAACGAAAATGGATCAAACTGGATGTTCTTACGAAGCTGCATTAAAAGAAGCACAGGATCTTGGTTTTGCAGAGGCGGATCCAACTGCGGATGTAGAAGGGCATGATGCAAGGTCAAAAATATCACTGTTATGCCGTTTAACACTTGGCGTATGGATTAAAGATGAAGACATATCTTGTACAGGTATATCCACGTTAACTGCTGACGATTTTGAATATGCAAAAATTTTAAGAAGCAAAATTAAGTTATTAGGTATATGCAAAAAGGTGAACAATGGCACTGGTGCAGAAATCTATGTTTCTCCTGTAATTGTCCCAATTTCGAATACCATTTCAAGTACAAATGGTGCAACAAATATTGTGGAAGTTCGATCGAAATATTTAGGCACAACTTACTATGTCGGAGCTGGCGCGGGAAGATTTCCAACGGCAACATCCATTGTTGGTGACATGCTTGAGATTTCATTGAACAAATCACCAAAACCATTTCCATTGAAACAAAATTTAACCCAACATACAGATTATCCTGGTAGATTTTATATTCGAATTAACATACGTGATGCTACTGGAATTATAAGAACAGTTGGGGCAATATGTGAAAATGAAGGCGTGTCCATTCATTCCGTTTTGCAAATACCGATTACGGACAAACAAAATGTTCCGTTTGTTATTACAACGGATGAAACATTAGCCTCAAAAGTTAAAGTTGTCGTTGATTCACTGGAAAAGCAACCGTGGTGTTTAAAAAGACCTGTGGCGCTGCCTTTCTTATAGAACTTTTACGAAGTGTTATTGTGTGTGTGTAGTGTAAAATAATATATACATTTTTATGTAAATTAAAGAGTAAGTGCATAAATATATTTTATAAAGAACATTATTACTGGATACTGGATGGGTGGGGTGTAATTAATTTTATAACCTATAAAAAAAATATAACTTATTATTTTTTCTGATTTTAATATTTTTAACGAGTTCCAAACAAAACTCCACAGAGTACATGCTATTTTTTACTTTTTACCTTTCTTATGTAATGCAACAAGCTCTTCAAATCTAGCTAAGCATTCGTTTGGTGATTTACCATCAACGCCAGTTGCAATTTTCTTCCATCGCTCGTCCTTGGATGATTTACCTTGTGGAAATTTACGTAGACCTGCTTCCAATTGTTTTTGCTGTGCATCGGTCCATTTGTTGGCACTACTATCATTACTTTTAGTGGTTGCTGCTGCAGTCGTTGTATCATTGCCCCGTTCAAGAGATGATAAACTATTTGCTTTTTTGATACATTCTGATGCTGCACGAATAATGCCACTCTTTGACAATTTATTCACCATATCTGCAATTTGTTCCCAACGTCTAGCGGAGCCCCCAGGGAACTTTTTCGTAGCCTTGATTAAAAATGCTAATTCATCCTTCGTCCATGGTTTTTGTGCAGCCAGTTTTCTTTTATTGTCTGCATCTATCGCAAGTTGGCGTGCTGCGTCTCGTTTCTTAATACGCTCTGCCTCGGACAGATTTTTTTCCTCCTTCAAACGATCGCACGATTCCGTGCAGAATTTGAGGGCAACGGATATGTCTCCCTCATCACTTCCAGCCTCTGTGAAACGTGCGCTAATATCAAGCAATTCTTCCAAACTTAACTCATCACATAAATATTCAACATCGTCCAACGATAAGGTTGCATCCACATGTTTTGCAGATAAAAATTCAAGATAAATTTTCATAAATTTCTTTCTTGCTTTCTTTAACTGCTTCTTTTGTTTTTGCCGTGCCTCTCTAGCAGTCTTTACGGAATCTTTTCTTGCTTTCTCTGCAAGAGCAGCTGCTTCTGCGTCTGCTTTTATCTTCGCTTGCTTTTCTGCCTCTGCACGCTCAGCTTCTTCCTTTTTCTTTTGTATAGCGGCTAATTTAGCTTCTTTTTCTGCTTTTTCAAATGCTTTAATACGTGGATCCAATTTCCTTGCATTTTCATACAACGAACGCAAACGCCTGTACTCGTCGCGTTTTCGTTTTGCACGTTTGCCTGTAAAATTATTTGTTTTAATATTGCGTGAGCGCCCGAATAAAAAATTGTTAGTCAACATCGTTCGTAAATATGTTTTAAAATGTAGTTGTTTATTTTATGATATACATACCAGTATTTTGTTTTTCCATCCATCGTCTATCATCACGTGATTCAGATTCATCCACAATATGTTCATCCAGCGCTTTAAAGTTTCTCCATGATTCAAATTTTCCCCAAAATTCGTAAAACGCATTCACTTCCTCCATAGGTGTCTGCATATCACCAAGCATCGGTACAGGTAAATCAACGCTGAACCTGGCATTCCGTTCAAATGCAGCACCAAAGTGTTTGAAAAAATGTTTTTCACTCTTCCACACACCTTTTGGGACACTGTCATCAAATTCATAATGGGAATCATAATCTTTTTTTTTTTGCGGGTCAATTAAATTTTGGTACGCTTCCTGTATTTTTAAAAACATAGGATCTTCTTCGTCGCCCCCGATTTTATCTGGATGAAATTTCAATATTCCTTTTTGGTAATTTTTTTTTATGCGTTCATCGGTACTCCTCCATTCATTCTTCAAACCAAGTGCTTTGTAATAATTAAATTTCTTAACTCGTATTGTTTTTCCTTTATTTTTTCCTTCCGTTGGTCGCCTTGTCTCTTCCCATTCCTCTAACTCAAATTCCACTTCTTCGTCCTCCTCCTCTTCTTCCTCGCCGCTGTTTCCCGCACCGTTTGCCTCGTTATCTTTTACATTTTGTTCAAAAAATAGTGATTGCTGTAAGTAGCTAATACCTACAGGTTCGACTACAGTGCTCTCCAGTGGCGCTAATTTTACCATTATTCCTCTTGTTGTTGCCTTGTTGTTGTTGCTACGTAAATGTATGTCCAACTGTGCTTGTGTGTATATGCGTGTGTATGTATACTTTCTATGTATAGATATAAACAGGTAGTAGATGCCCGATTTGTATCCAATGCTTCGACATATGTTGTCTAGTATGATTGATTGGTGTCGATTGGAATGTATGCACATATGGAGCAATTGAAATATCACTATTATCACCCAACAAAAATATATAAAATGAAATAAAATGAAATATAATTGGAAATTAAAAAATACCACAAATTAACAATAATAATAATTGAATTAGAATCAATTCACTACTAACAAAGGGAATGTCGGTAGCTCCGAATAAGACTACTAACAAAGGGAATGTCGGTAGCTCCGAATCACACCAACAACATAACGACGGACTATTGAAAACTTGAAAATGGTACTGCAACAATTGTGGCTGTAATCCCCGGGCCGCGCGGTAGCTCCACACAGCACTGGTATCGTCAGGATTAAGGTGCTTCGCTACAACTTCTGTGGCCCCGCGACTAAGTAGTACTGTATAATGATGCAAATACAATAGTGTGTAGTATAAATACTGAAGTTCGCAAACATTACCTAATTAGTATTGTATAATGGTGCAAATACAATAGTGTGTAGTGTAAATACTGAAGTTCGCAAACATTACACCTAAGTAGTATTGTATAATGGTGCAAATACAATAGTGTGTAGTGTAAATACTGAAGTTCGCAAACATTACACCTAAGTAGTATTTTATAATGATACAAATACAATAGTGTGTAGTGTAAATACTGAAGTTCCCAAACATTACACCTAAGTAGTATTGTATAATGGTGCAAATACAATAGTGTGTAGTGTAAATACTGAAGTTCGCAAACATTAAACCTAAGTAGTATTGTATATTGATACAAATACAATAGTGTGTAGTGTAAATACTGAAGTTCGCAAACATTAAACCTAAGTAGTATTGTATAATGATGCAAATACAATAGTGTGTAGTGTAAATACTGAAGTTCGCAAACATTACACCTAAGTAGTATTGTATAATGATACAAATACAATAGTGTGTAGTGTAAATACTGAAGTTCGCAAACATTAAACCTAAGTAGTATTGTATAATGATGGAAATACAATAGTGTGTAGTGTAAATAATACTAAAAATAACACACATACACCACACACCACTATACATTTACTCCAAACGAAAATGGCATCTATCAGCGTGGTATAGTCTATTTTGTACTTATATTTGACCAACATGCCAAAAATAAATATGTATAAATTTTGATAATATTAAACTTCCGAAAAATAATATAATGTTTTTATAAATAAATATTATTGTACGAGGAGTCTTATCATTGTTATTATATATATTATTACTACTATTATTATTATGGCAAAAAAATTGCATAAATCTCGAAATCCGAAATCTATCGATTTCATTTTTCACTTTTTGCTAGGAAGCATATACTTGTTAGTGACCAATTATTTCTATCAATTTCACGTTAACATTAGGTACAACATGTTACTTCTTAGAATATACAACGTTTGCCTAGTTGTCATTTACACACCGAGTAGTGCTATAATAATAATAATAATAACATTGTAGTGTTGTGTTTCTATAATTTTACAAATCACAAATCGCACATCGCACAGTGTTCGTTGTGACCTTCAGCAACGACAATCGTTTTTGAAAAATATTGGACGACAGAATGTGTGCATTAAAATCTATTTCGATGAAGCAGCCGCAACAAGGGGAGGAGAACCGGGTTAGGATTATTGATAATGGTGGCAATACAAATAATAGTAGTAGGAAAATAGTAGTTCCTGCGATTGGTTCGACAATTATTGGCAGAGTATTGCGCATATCGCGAATGTTTGCCAGCATTGAAATAGTTATAGTAGATGATCAACCAGTTCCGTATCCATTCACTGGAACAATTCGTAAATTAGATGTAAGGCAAAATGCAGTTGATGATATTAAGATAGAAAGTTGTTACCGTCCAGGTGACGTTGTAAAAGCAGAAGTCATATCCCTTGGGGATCGACGTAATTACTTGTTAAGTACTGCAAAGTTGGAATTAGGTGTTTTAAATGCTACCAGTGCGAATGGAAATGATTTAACGCCAATTAGCTATGCAGAAATGGAAGACATAGTAACGGGCGAAAAGGAAACACGGAAAGTTGCATTTGTAGAATAAAATAAAGATCAATGTAAAAAAATATTTTTTCCACGCATATAATTTGTTTTTGTTTTTTATGTACTCGATTTTTTATAATATCCAAATATTAAAAGTTTTTAATGTCATATAAATATTTTTATCATACTGTGTGTGTTAGTGTTTTATATAGTAGTATATCTTTTACTCATCATATTTTTATTTTTTGAATAAAATTTTGTATCTGTGATTAATAAATATATATACGCTATATTAATATAAACAAACCAAGAATTTAAAAAAAGCTTTTATATATATAATATTAAAAAACTACGACTTGCTTTTTATACAAATGTCATTATAGAGAGATATTTTTTTACAAAGATCACACATTTTTACTCCTCGTTATCTAAAATTAAGTGACCTTGAGTTGTTAAATATTCAATGATTTCATCAACGCATTCACTTACATCTCTATCTTGTGTTTTCATAACAATCTCAGCATTTTCTGGCTCCTCATATGGATCATCAACGCCTGTAAAACCAGTTAATTTACCAGCAAATGCTTTTGCATACAATCCTTTACGATCACGCTTGGCGCATTCTTTTACACTAGTTGCTACATGTATTTCCACAAATGTACCATAATCTTGCACCAATGACCTAGCAACATTTCGAGACTCGCTGTATGGTGCAATTGCTGCACATACGGCAATGCCACCGTGTTTCGTAACTTCACTTGCAACATATCCTATGCGCTGAATATTTAAATTACGATGTTCGCGTGAAAAGCCTAACTCTGTACTTAAATGATGGCGCACTAAATCTCCATCTAATAACGTGATGCGCCGATTGCTCAACTCTAATAATCGCTCCATTAGCGCATTTGCTACAGTGGATTTTCCACTCCCAGATAAACCTGTGAAAAATAATGTAATGCCACGTTTATCCGTAGTTGGGTGTGCCTCGCGCAGTATCTCCACAACCCTCGGGGAGGAAAACCATTCAGGTATTTCCTCACCAGTTTGCAAACGTCTGCGAACTTCTGTTCCGCTAATTTTCAATGGCTCTTTGTTTGGTGGGACTTTTGTCATTGGCACGTAACGCTTTTCATCTCCTAAGTATACCATCATTTCAAACTCAACGGTCTTAATTCCAACTTCCTCGGCAAAATCCGTTGCAAAATCCCTCGCTTCGTACGGACCATAAAAATCAACGCCATCGCTATTCGACCCAGGACCAGCATGATCGCGGCCAATAATGAAGTGTGTCGCACCGTAATTTTTACGTATTAACATATGCCACAAGGCTTCCCTTGGGCCGCCCATTCGCATCGCCAGTGGTAACACGGACAATGCCGTGTCCACATTGTCACCGAAACATTCTGGCCCCATAACCGCACGTATACATTTTAATCGTGTATGGTAATCAATATCCCCAGGTTTCGTCATCCCAACAACAGGGTGAATCAGGGCATTTGCATTTGCCTGCTCACACGCTTGCACGACTAGTTCTATATGTGCTCGATGCATTGGATTACGTGTTTGGAATGCAACAATATTTTCCCAACCTTTCTCTTGGAACAACTGACGCAACTGTTGCGGCGTATGCCGCAATCGGTTGTAGTCGTAATGTATTGGCAGTTGATATCCTTTCACAGCACCACCAACATAATGCGATTTTACCTCCGTGTTCAAAAATTGTATTGCTGGATGTTCTGGATCTCCGCCAAATACTTGTTCCGCTTCGTATTTTTTATTTACCTCCCACGCGTCTTCAACATTCATTATAGCAATTAAATTCCCTTCAAAGTCACGCAGTGCAACGTCGTTTGAAGTGTGCGCGTCGATCTCGTTTAACTTCTCTTTGGTAATATCCAAGTTAATTGGCATTGGCCATAGTTTCCCGTTAGATAAACGGCATGAATCGTAAACTGACGTTGTATCACTTTGTGTTAAAAAACCTTGTAATGGATCAAAACCACCGTTTAATATTAGCTCAAGGTCACACGTATTTCTATCACTCAAAACAATATCTGGTAAATCAGTTGCGTATACTTTTAATTCCTCCCGTTCATTTTCTGGCACCAGCAATGAATTTGGACCGGCACCACTAGAGAAAAATCGCGTATTCCCAAACGAACGACGTACCGTAGTCGCTGATATTGCATTAAACATTCGCTGCATAGTTATGTATTTTTACCAAAAAAAAAATCTGTTTTTTATTTAATAAATAAGAAGAAGAAGAAAAAGTGACAAAGAGGAGCCAGGATATATATTAAAGCTCAAACAAACACCTATTAACTGTGTCCCGCAAGAAAACTTTCCGTGAGGCGGGAAGGGGGATACGTGCAATACCAACACCAATAATATGTGTGTGGATCAAAAAGAGCGCAATCCATTGATATACGCATTCTTCAGAAAAGAAGAAATTCGGCGGAAGAAGAACGATACGACGGAGACGAGAATTGTGGTGGTGAAAGAAAACAATAACACGTAATTATCACATTGATTATTGAAGAATCGCAGAGACATGGCTATAACATTGCCAATGTTCTGTCCATCTGCGTTCTGACAAAAACACCTTCCAATGCTATTCTTATGCTAGCCTAGTCCATTTTTTTCCTGGAACGATCATTAGCATGGGAATAGCATGGAGGCCAAAATATCGCTGAAAAAGTATCGTTCTTCCCAATTTCCTAATTTTTGGCATTATGAAAATATACTATAAAAATATACGTAACATATGAAATATAATATATTATTATTTATTTTATAAAACTTATAAATTCTATCATGATTTCCATATTACGATTTTCAGATTCACAAAATTTAGAACAATTTTATCGAACGATAAATAATCTTTTATCTAGCATGGACACAGCATGAGAGAACAATAGGCTAGATAACCGTGTTAAGTTTAAGGTTCCGTATTTAAACCCGTTCTTGATCTTTTACGCCGCGGAGTTTCTTTTATTTGAAGGATCTTTTTTCTTATTTTGCATATTCTTTTTCTTGTTATGACTCTGAGAATTTCTGTTGCTTTTATTATTATTTGCAGCAGGACCTTTCTGTTTGTTTGAAGAATCTTTTTTTAAAGAAATGTTGGATACTTTCTGTTTCTTCATATTATTTTGACTCTTTTTATTATTATTAGTATTATTCCTACCCCTACCAGAAGACGATTGAGTACTAGAAGTATTGTTTTTTTGTTTCTTCTTTGCTTGAGAATCACTTTGCTTTGTGTTTTGCTGCTGTTTTTTATTTGTTTTTTTCTTTCTGCTGATGTTGCTTACATTTGCTTTCACGCTGATATGTGTTACCAAATCTTCTTTTTTGGCACGTACATCTACACCGCCAAATTTTTCTTTCTTCTTTTTCTTGTTCTTTTGTTGTTGCTTCCCAACATTTGACGTTGCTGTTGTTAATTTAATTATCTCTGGCAAATTCAAAAACCATTTTGGTATTTCTTGCTTACTTTCAGTCAATAAATGCAATAAATCTTTTGCAATATTGCCACAACCGACTTTTGGCTCAAAACCTGGTACATAGAAACTCGTAGCCAAGCCGGTTTTACCAGCTCTTCCAGTACGCCCTATCCTATGAACATACGAGTCAAATTCATCTTTTGTTGCACCTAAATCAAAATTAATAACATGCTCCACACCATTGATATCCAATCCACGTGCTGCAACATCTGTAGCAACCAATATTTGTATCTCTCCGCTTCTAAACGCATTCAATGCAGATTCGCGTTGACTTTGACTGCGATCGCCATGAATTTCGGCACTAGTTATTTGGTCGAAATCACCATCAACTTTTCTTAATTGTTTTGACACCCACCTAGCAGATGATTTTTTTTTCACAAAAATTAACGTTCTCGCACCTTTTCTTGCCGTTTTCAGCGCCTCTTTCAACAATGCTAATTTTTCGCGCTTATTGTTTGTTGCTAACATTATTTTCTGAGTTATACTCGAAACTGTACTTCCCACTCGTCCGACACCAATCCAAATATAATCATGTAAAAATTCCCCAGCAAGCTTTTGCATTGGTGCAGGGAATGTAGCGGAGAACATAAATGTTTGACGTTTGTTTGGTGGTGGCATGTTTGATTTTTGAACTAAACGCCGTATTTGTGGTTCAAAGCCCATATCTAACATTCGATCGGCTTCATCCAAGATTAAAAATTGTATATTTTCCAATGATACTAAATTTCTGTCGACAAAATCTTGCAAACGACCTGGCGTTGCTACAAGTATATCTTTCCCTTTTGCTAGATTAGTTAGCTGGTTTGTTGCCCTTGCACCACCATATACAACACACGATGACACATTGCTTTTCCCGTTACATAATTTTTCACATTCAACTTCAATTTGAATAGCTAGTTCCCTAGTAGGAGCTAAAACTAGTGCTGCCGGTGCAGCTGAATAAGTGCTGCGATTGTTATTAATAATATTATTATTATTTACAAATTGTTCGTTCCATTTTTTACCTTTTCCATTTGAGCTTAATTTTGTAACAACTGGTAATAAGAAGGCACATGTCTTTCCAGAACCAGTTTGGGCGCAACACATTAAATCTCTATTTGCAAATGCAATGGGCAATGCATATGATTGAATAGGGGTGGGTCTTTCGTAATTCATTAAAGTAATATTACGCTTCAAATATTTTGGAAGGCTAATGTCGTTAGTAAAAGAAGTAAAAGGTTTAAAAAGCTTAGCCTTTTTCCCAGACAGTTTTACTTCTATTTCGTCGTATTGATCAAATTTAATCCCAGCAGCACCTTGTTTTTCAAATAAACTAGCCTCAGAAATTACTTGATTGTATTTTGAAGGCAAATACCCTTTGTTCTTCTTTGCAATTAATTTATATTTCTCTAATTCACTTCGGTATGCGTTGTCTTCACGTGCAGCTTTTTCTGCCATTTTTTGCAGCTGGAGTTGTCTTTTGCCTAACTTGCGTGCTTTTTTAGCTAATTTTTTTCTTTCTGCCGCGTCAGCATCGTTTACTACTATGTTTTTGTTTTTTTTTGCAAAGGAGCTCATGTTTCCAAACTAATACAATGGATGTGTGTTCGTTTGCTTGTTTGCTTATTTGTTTGCGTGCGTATGGAATTCCTATTTGCGCCTGAATATAAGCCACAACATCATTCCATGTGTGTAATAATAATAATAATAATAAGAATAAGAATAATAAATAATAATATATTATTAATTATTAATTATAATAATAATAATATTATAATTAATAATAATAATAAATAATATAAATTAATAAATAATAATAATAATAATATATATAATAATGGTGGTGCGCTAGAGTCGTCTACTGTGCTACTATATAAAATAATAATAATAAAATTATATTATAATAATAATAGAATTAATAATTATTATTATAATAATAATGCCAGAATTAGAATGCCCTATTTTATTATAATTTAGAATAATAATTAATAATAAAAAAATATTATTATTATTATAATAATTTATATTTAATATTATTTTTTCATGAAAAAAAAAATGCAAATTTTGGACCGGCAATAATAACATGTTTATTATCATTATATGCATCAATAACAAAATTTTTAATTCAACTTATTAATTGTCGAGTAGTCGGAGATAAATTAATACTTTATACTGCTCCTGAAATTATTTGTTTTAAAGATACGAGTTGGATTTGGCAATTATTTGCAATTATTGGTATTATTGGTATTGCATTGGTGCCATATTTATTGTATCGGTATGCAAAATCAAAACGTGAGGCAGGTGGTGTAAAGAAGAATAGATGGATGCTTGTAGTTACAAAATCGTATCGTGATGAATGCTGGTGCCCATGTACGATTTATACTATTATTCTCTTCTGCTGTACTTCCACCGTCGTTACCTTTTTTCCGTCCCATATACATATACCAAGCGGAAAAAAATATACTACCGACAAATGGGCAGAGTACTAAAATTAAAAGAAATGGATCCATTGGATGATCAAAGCCTGTGTCTTCAGTATTTTTACGTAAGCTTGCTGCCCTAGAAGATGCAATTCATTTATATACGAACTAAGTCTGTGTATTGTCTTGTCTTCCGGGCTCTTCTACATAGTAGCTAAATGGACTGAATGGACGTACTTTTGCAACATCTTCTATCCCCCGTAATGTCGCTGATTTGAATGCTTTGTTCATTTTTAAATCAACTCCTCCTTCGGTTTTGTAATCCACTCCACTTGAGTGCGATTCAGCCATTGTCATACATTTATATTCAGATTTTTTTGGACAATCACTTGATTTGCAATCGGAACCATCCGCACCCTCACAAAATCTTGTGCACATCCCACCAATGGCACACCATGAGCAATAGCTATCACACGCAATACACAAGTCACACGAGCCATAACTAGAGCAATCTTTTGCACGGCCTTTTTGATCGCATATACTTACCCCTTGGACACTTTGTACATTGAGGAACGACATCCCCTTATTACCTTTCAGTCCAGGAGCAGAAAATACCAGATTTATATGTGCCAAATTTAATACAACAATCACCACAAATACATTCGCCATCTTTCTTAATATGGCGATGAAAACGAATAAATAACTTGCCTTCTCGGCTCAAACTTTTCTAGTATAACACCTACTTTTCCACACGTTTTTTCGATCCGGCTGTATGCTTTTAAAAGTCTTGTCTTGCTTTGTATTCATTTACTTTTTGAAGTACCATGTGCGTCGGCGTCGATTACGAATTACGAATGTAATCTCGATCGAAATCGTTGTTGTATTTACTCATAATAACTTATATATATATAGTATAGTATATAGTAGTAGATATAGTGTATACAGTATACAGTTCTGGTACAACAAAAACGCCTTTTCTCCTACATTATATATATACTTCATTTTATTGTACCAGGAAAATTAGGGTTTTGAGGGTCAATGCTATTTCATGCTATGCTAACTCTACATAATGCTATATACAATTTCTTATACTAATTCATGTAAATTCTATCTATAGGTATTATTATACATTTTTATAACGGCACACACTATTCAGAATAATTTCCCAACACGATTTTATGACTCCCGTCTCTCGTCTATCTCATCACTTCTATGGATATATTGTTTTTGTTTAGTGTGTTGGCATGTATCAAGCTGTACTAAAATATAGTGTTTTTTTATTCATTGTTTTTATAACGGCACACACTATTCAGAATAATTTCCCTACACGATTTTATGACTCCCGTCTCTCGTCTATCTCATCACTTCTATGGATATATTGTTTTTGTTTAGTGTGTTGGCATGTATCAAGCTGTACTAAAATATAGTGTTTTTTTATTCATTGTTGTCCTTTCCATTACCATCGCCACTGCGCTTCTTGCCAGATGATTTTCCGACACTTCTTCGATATTTTTCGTTACGACTGATAGTTTTCATTTCATCTTCATCATCGTCGCCATGCTTTATGAAACCCTTGCGTTCTATTCTTTTCATACGCTTTCGTATAAATTGTTCTTTCACTCTGCCTTTAATTGTGCGCTTAATATCCTCTTCTACACCATCTACTAACTTAACAGCACGATATTTCGTATCCAGTTGCAAAAGATTTTCACGCTGCCGTATTGCTGCCTCCCGCTCTGCTTTGCGTTGTATCGTTAGTGCAGGCATATGCTTTTGTAACAATGACGGTTCATCGATTTCCCAGTCTTCTGGGTGGTGTCCAAACCGTCGCTTATAGTCCATCTGTACCCAATTGTCATACGTTTTATATTTTGTCACAAAGATTAATATCAGGTTTATAAATGCAATCTGCTGTAAAAGTATATATAATTCAGTATCATCCTCATCAATTCTATCTTGTATGTATGGTCTTTTCTGTGAGATCCATCTGTCCATAATTTGCGCGCCACAAACACCAAGGTACATTGAAAATGAAATTACAGAGACGGAACTGACAGATTCAATACCCCCAGTAGTTTTGACATGATTTCCCCACAGTAGTGCTACTTCACCGCCAGTGTACAATGCAACGAACACAAATTGCAATACCGTGTCGGTAACAACAAATACTGTTAACAATCGTTGGTCTTTACTTTCCCATGTCATCAATGTAATTGCCGCCCATATAAATAAAGCAAGAGGTATAATAACGGTATACGGTTGTGCAGTTTTAAAAAAATGTGCAATGCTTCTTTTGATGGACAATTCAATCCGCAACGAATGTATCCATGCCCACCATTGTGTGCCGCGAAAAAATAATACCGTAAGTGCGGACCCAGCTAAACTACATGGGAGTCCAAGTACGATGGCTCTTAAAATCAAAGCACTATCTGGCGTTAAATATATATATTTTTCCGCTGTGAAGGGTTCAACAATACCTAACGGTACCACGATAAATATGAAGAAATAAATTCCAACTGGCGTTCCCATTGATTTGACTTCCGATGGCAATACTTGCATAATAGATCGAGTAGTATAAAACAATAAAAATATTGACGGGTAACCAACGATGAATGCTAACAATGTCCATTCACCTATTCCACTGTCAATGTCGTTGGCGCGTATCCATGCTTTTTCTTCTACAAATATTGGTAAAAATATAACAATAGGCACGAAGAAAAATAGAAACCAGGCAATGCAAAATCGGGACGTATTGATTTGGTATCCTTTTCCTACTACTAATTCCCTTCGTTCACCAGTCGTTATTAAACCATTGCCTAAACTCCAGTATGGGTATTCATACAGCATCCAGCGTGGCCAACGTAAATTTCTGCTAAATTGATCATCTAAATGCCGCTGCCATGCTAATGCATTTTCAAAGGCTTCTGTAGTACGAAAAATTGCTGGCTTTGGACGTTTTTCAAGGGTCAAATATAAACCGACCGATATTAGCCATATGTAAGGTGGCACCAATACAAATATATACAACAGCAGCCGGGCATCGGATGTCGATAAGGATGATATGAAAAAATCATCCGGAGCTTCAAAATATGCAACTAAACCAATTAACAATGGTAGGATGAAAAAGATAGACGTAATTAAACTCCATATTTTAACTTTAGGAGTGCAATGACGCCTTAAAAATCTACCAATGATTGTTTTTCTCCTGCCGCCAAACCCATCGTCTGTTTTTATTGTAATTTTGAAATCGGGCGTATCCTCCTCATTGCTTTTTTTACTACCTTTCTGTAATTTTAAGCGATCTTCGCGCATTTTTCGTGCTTTTTCTGCAGCAGCTTCTTTGGAATAATTTTCTGCATATACTTGGTATAGGCGTTTTGCCGCGATACCTAATAATACTAGAGTATACATACCCGGCGATATGGACATACAAATAATCCACACCAACTTACCAGTCGGGCCATCTATATCAAGACTAAATTCCAATTGATCTTGCGTCCATATTGGCAGCAATACACCTAATGGAACAATAACCATGAAAAAAAATATAAGAGATTGCCGTACCCAAAATTTACTACAAACAATATAAGGCAAGTTTGATGGTCGTGCTTCTTCGTTATCTAGCATTGATGTTTGTTTCTGGCACGTTTTGCAACACGGGAATATACCAAACAGATCTCGTATGCGTGGAAATGTGACATCGAAGACAAAATATTTACTTTTTTCAGTGTTTTCTATTTTTCTAACTTCTTCTATACGTTTTTTCGCATTTAAATAATCTTGATGCTTTTTTTCACTTTCCGTTTGAAACGCATCTGTAATTTTTGTTGGACTTTGATTTGTTTCCCATTTACTATATCGTTTCTTCAAGAATGCAATGTACGCATTTTTAATGCTATAAAATCCTAGAAAATTACCAAACGTTAAAAACCATAAGAATGGTGGCCACACACCAAAATTGTATATTAAACTATATGCAGTTTTTTCTGGCACACAGTACCATACAGCTTTTACACTGTTGTCTGTATCAATACAAACAGGCAAATTTTTTGGTGATACAAAGGAGGAATCGTTTGCTGCCCACAGTGGTAACAATACCATTAATGGAAAACAAAATAATACTAAGAAGGACGACCAAAATTTTGGATGGCTAAAAAAATCATATGATTTGATTAATTCTTCATGAAACTCTTCTTTCGCTGCCTTTGTTTTCTTTGTCTTGTTTTGCGTTGGACCAGCTTGCATGGCAGTCTATCTATTTCTTGCTTTCCTTCTTTCTCGATATCTATCTATATATATATATACGATATAACTACAACACACTACTAAAGATAGGTATTTATGTCTATTCGTGTAAATGTATAAATGTATTTGACACCGTATTTGGTATTACAATATTTTCCTTGTAAACCGTAAACCAAATACTTCTTCTTCGGCCTTTTGGCACAATATGCGGTATACAAAAATAATAACAATACGCACAGAATAAGGTGCACCGGCAAGTAAGTTACTCCACCAACAGTGTACGTAGTTTGGTTTGCTATCTACACGCTTATCAC
>Ga0099797_100412_pt1 | contig 27561 bp, 14 predicted proteins | sample Uncmet_Sort48C_1_FD_89871 | JGI IMG/M metagenome (GOLD analysis project Ga0099797, IMG submission 89871) | Marine eukaryotic communities from CALCOFI LINE 67, Pacific Ocean - C012_Sort48C_1 | ecosystem: Environmental > Aquatic > Marine > Oceanic | place: Pacific Ocean: Monterey Bay | collected... | reverse complement strand
ACACCCCATGGAATTCGATACATCGGAGGTTGGAGGGATGACACTTTCTGGGAGATCGTTTCGTTTTGTTTCTTTCGTTCGTGCAGGCGTGCGTGCCGTCTGGTTGCGAGGTGGAATTCGATCTCAAATCCTCTTGCACATGTTTGCCCTCATCTCTCTCGTGGTGGGATGTTTTCCCTTTCCCCTTTCCGACCTGGGATGTTTCCCCCGTTCCCCTTTTTTCAACGAAAGAGCCTAGGTCAACCGAGTTAAAGTTGAAGCAAACCAACGCAAAGGCAACCAAGTGTGACCAAGGTCAACCAAGTGACATCCCTTGAAGCCCAGTGAAAGTAAGTCAAATCAAGTGAAAATAAATTGCATCAATCGAAACCAATGTAAGTCCATGCAAATCAAGTGAAGCCATGTGAACTCAAGTTAAGCCTTATGAAGCAAAGCTAAACCAAGCGACATCGAAGGAAGCCACGAGAAACAAAGTGAAACCAATTGAAACCAAGTGAAACCACTGAAACCAAGAAACACCAAGTAAAACCAAGTGAAAACTTGTTAGCAAGGTGAAACCAAGTGAAACTCAGTTCAACCAAACGAAGGATGCCAAGTGAAACCGAGTGAAATCACGTCAAGCCAAGTGAAACCAAGTTAAACCATGGCCAGACTTCCTCCCCAGCTTCCTATCCAGCTCCGGCTCGTTGTATCGATATATATATATATATACTTAGGTGTAATTTGGGGGCAAGTTTTAATTTTTTTAAGGTTTTGTGTCTTTTTTAGTGTTTTCCGGTCCCGGAGCCTTCAAAACAGGTCGGGGACGTGTTTAAATGCATCGGGAGTGTTTTTTGCATCGAATTTGTATATGGAAATGGGTAAAATCATATGAAAATCGATAAGATCCGAACATTTTTGGATTTTACAATTTTGGGAGTTCTTTTGCCAGCCCTTCGGGGAAAATACATTTTCAAAAACGCACCCAAAACGAACAATGGAAAGCTTAAAAAACTCTAAAGTTTTTTAAGCAACCAAATTACAGCTAGGTATATATATATATATATATATGTAAAACTATACATATACGTATACATGCATAATAACTGATATGCAAATATGAAGTGAACAATCAAAGTCTTATACAAACTCTTGCAGTTTGCTAAGGCCGTCAAAGATTCGGAGGGCTCATTCCTAATTGGGCGCAGGCGCGCCGAATTAGAAATGAGCCGAATTAGAAACGAGCCCTCGGATATATTTTTTGTTCTTCTTCTGTCGAGGGATCCTGTAGGTTGCTGATGCCATCAACACACCTGCAGATTCCTTTATCTTTCCTTCGGTGGGACGGTCAAATTTTGGTCCTTATTCACAGACGAGCTAAAATATGTGTCCAAGGCTATCCGCGGCCTCAGGTTTGACCATTGTTCATTCGACATAGATATGCATATATAAATATAGCTCGACCATTTTCACTTGACATATATATGTGTGAATAGTTGTAATTTTAAATATACATATACATATAGGTCACAACTGATGTACAAACTAAGAAGAGAGCAATCAAAGTCTCTCAACAAAGCCTGTAGTTTGCTAAGGCCGTCAAGGGTGATGCAATTCTTATATATGTATATATGTATACACATATATATATATATATATATACATGTCGAGTGATCCTGTAGTTTGCCAACGCCATCAACACTCCTCAGGTTCCTGTATATTATCTGTGGAGGGACGGCAAAATATAACCTTTATCTATTGGTTGGCCCCCAAGCGCATTGTTTTGGGGATTTGTAGTTATACCGAAATTCATGAGAATCCAAGAACAATCCAAGAAACCGCGAAATCTATTTACTGGTAAATCGATGGTTTGCCAATAAATGCGCAAATTGTTTTTTTTGGTTTCTTGGCTTTCAAGGGCCCGGGCCCGGGTTCAACAATTGGCGCAGGCTCTGAACAAACCCATAACCAGAAACCGAAAATAGATTGGCACACGTGGTTTCTTGTTTTAGTTGGTTTTACAATTTTCGGTCGTTCATTGCACCATGCTCGGTTGAGCCAACCAACATATTTACAAGGCCATCCACGGCCTCAGGTTCGATTATTTTTCCCAACTCCTGTGGCAAATTTGAGGAAATTGTGGCTCGTGCCTGGCTGATGGCTGGCGAACAAGGTCCCGGGAGCGGAAAAAAAGGGTTCGGGGTTCCGCGGCTTGGAGATTAGATGAGGATTTTCTTTTCATTGCTTGCTGAGGGACGGCCGAAGATGGCACCCAGTCCGTATGATTTTATTTGGATTTAGCACGCCTGCAGGTGTATAACGCCCTCAAGGAGAGCCTGGGTAGTGCTGCCGAAGAGACGTGCCATCCCCATACAGTGGGCCCTCCACCATACCTCGTTGTCGGCTTCACTTCCCGGCCCAAATTATATGGAATAGGGACCATGTTCGGCCACCCGCATATAGGAAAAATACGATGAATATAAGCATGTTGTATTATATGGCACTTGGAAGCTCTTTGATTCGTCTGATAATTGTGGTTCCTGGATTTCCAGATACGATATTCGATTTTCTGGGATGTCGCATATATTGATTACGCCACACGCAATGAAACCCCCATCAGAATCCTGTTCAGTATTCAAATAATAATAATAATCGAGCACTTAAACTAAAGTGAGACGGTGACATTCGGGTAAACACATGTAGGACACAATGCGGAAACAATGTCAAGTCCGCACAGCTGACACGGTATTTCACATGATTGCCACATTTGTAGGTGGAAGATAACGGAAGCCTTTTCTAGTCTAGAATTCTCAGCGACTTCAATTCTACGTAAGGAGATGTAAGCTCTGATGTAAGCAGACACAAAATTACGAAAGGAGACACCATTAAGTAAGTCGACACAACATTATGTAAGCAGACATAAATTTATGTACGTTCCGAGCTCAATTACGCAAGTAGACACAAAATTACATAAGGAGATGTCAGCTCTAATGCTAACTTACATAAGCTGACATGAATATATGCAACAATTGCTGATTAAGGGTTCCGGTATCTTCCACCTAAACATTTTACTTCGCATCATTCGACAGATGCAATTTCTTTTGCATGGAAAGGGCTTCGCTGTAGTTAATATGGCTAAACACTTATGGGATGCACAACACCCCACTATGGGCCCGCAGCCGAAGGCCGTCGTCCCATGTTCTGTCCATAGCATCAGAATGCATTCCTTCTCACATTCCTTATATATTCTCCCCTAATGGAGCTTGAGGCAAATGGGGTTTTGATACCCATGGGGATCCCCATAACTATTCGCTACCGGTACATTTGTAAGCTGTGCAATCGATTTCGTGTGGAAAGTAAGGGCCATGCTGTAGCTGAGCGTAAACATCTGACCAACATAAGCGAAACATGAACAGAACAAGTCATGTGTTTTTGGCCGAATAGTCCGTGCAGTCCTGTAACTGAGCTGCCGCAGGATCAGTGTACATATTTGTGAGGGTTTGGGCGAGGATGTAATTTAGGGCAGCTTTAGGATTTCGGGCTTTAGTGATTCCGTGTGGAAAGTGAGGGACTTGCTGTAGCTGAGCGTAAACATCTGGGCAACATCGGCGAAACATGAACAGAACAAGTCATTTGTTGGTGACCGAATCCCCCTGCAGGCGTGTGGCTCGGCCGCCGCAGGATGAGTTTATATCGGAGGTTGGGGGAGTAGGACCAACCGGGAAAACGTTTCGTTTTCTTTCTTTCGTTGCCGCGCGCGCTCTGGATGTAGGGTGAGAATGCACGTCAAAGACACCTGGCTCCTTCCCCTTTTTTTTGTTGTGCCAGCAGCCCTTTGCTTTTCCCTAAACCAGGTGAGACCAAGTGAAATGAAACCATGTGAGAGCAAATCAAACCAAGCGAGTCCAATTTAGCGCAAGTGAGACCAAGTGAAACCAACCGAGCCGGACTGTAACAAAGTGAGACCATGGGAGACCATGTAGCACCAAGTGAAACCAAGCGACACCAAGCGAGATCAGGTGAGACCGAATGAAACCAACAGAAACCAAGTGGTCCCAAGTGAGTCCACATGGGGCCAAGTAAAGTGACACCAAATGAAACCAAGTGAGCACAAAGTCACACAGATTGAAACACAGTGAGACCATGCGAGAAAAATTGAGACCATGTGGAACCGGAGACCAAACGGGTCCAAGCCAAACCAAACGAGACCAAACGAAGCAAGAGACCACGCGAGACCAAATGGGACCAAGCGAAACCAAGTGAAACCAAGTGCAACTAGGTCAGATGGAGTGAGGACAAATGAGACCAAGTGAGAACAAGCAAAACCTAGTGGCACCAAGTGAGACCAAGCGAGATCAAGTGAGTGCAAGGGAGACCAAGTACACCCCCCTTTTCCCCCAATCCTCCTATTCAGCTTCTGCTGGCTTCATCGGAATTTGCTAGGGTTTGGGCTAGACTTGATGGGGGACTTCGTGTTATCAAAGTGTCTACTTAGCATGATTATCCAATGCCACGGTGCTGCAGGGAGCAGCCCGGTGGGCGCGCCGATGGGGCCTCGATTACGATTTTGGACAGGCTATTACAGCCCATACACATGATTTTATATGAGATGTTTTATGAGGACGTCCAAATATGGTGCTTATTCCAAGGTGCTACTTTATAGCCACAGGTGTTCCAAAGCTTCGGAGGTGTGTAGTTTAATGTCAATAGTACTTACAAAACATAGTTAGCTTCCACATCCATTTTCCATCAGACTAGCCCATTTGCCATATAACGAAAACCATAAAAAGGAGTGAAACATGCATTATTATTGATATCTCACATATTTCCTAGCATTTCCAAGGTGCTACTGTGTAGCCACCTGCGCTTCAATGGGCAAGTGGGCCCTGGGCCTGGCGCCTGGCTGGAAGCACCGAGAGAGCGCTGCGAAGCTGGCGCTCGCGGTGGCTGGAAGCACCTGCACGAATAAACACCACAGGGGATATTCAGCAGGCCCATTGTATATATATATAAATATATATATATATATATATATATATATATATATATATATACATGTATATTTCACAATAAGTCATCAGATTATTGATTTCAATACGTATTTAAACATGTTGGCCACATTTTTTGGGGGGGGCATCCCCCGCGGCCCCACAGCCTCACCCCTTGCGGCCCCATCCGGCGGCCCTCGCCCCCCCCCAAATGTGACCAATATGAGTAAATACATATCAAAATCAAGAATGTTATGACTTATTTGTGAATTCATATATTTATATACATATATATACATATATATATATATTCTCTGCAGGCCTAATCAGTAATATTGTAAAGTTTTTAATCGTATTTCCCGGTCCCCAGAGCCCGGGGCCATTATAATCAGGTCCGGCCGGCGAGTACACCAAATTTGCCAGAGGAGTTGCACAAAATGCCCGAATGAGAGTTTTTATGGCACCGGGGACAGTTCTGACCCCATGAAAGGCGGTACTTCGGTGGGGGTCCGCTCCGGACAGCGCAGGGTGCTGGCCGGTTCTGTTTTTTTAGATTTGCAATGTATTGTATTCGATTGTATTGTTTGCTTTATCCAGGAAGGCTTCGCCCAGACCGCCGCGCTAGGAGTTTCAGTGCGAAGCGAAGGTGGATTTACAACGAAGTTGCAGCGAAAATGAGCATATGCGGTACCTGTGCAGCGGATTTGAAGCGATATTGAAGCGAAAGTCAGCATATGCGGTGCCTGTGCAGGTGCGAAAGTGAGCATATGCGGTACCTGTGCAGCGGATTTGAAGCGGCATTGAAGCGAAAGTCAGCAAATGCGGGACCTGTACAGCGGATTTGGTGCGAATATCACCATATGCGGTGGCTGTGCAGCGGATTTGCTGCGACATTGAAGCGAAAGGTAGCAAATGCGGTACCCGTGCAGCGGATTTGGTGCGAATGTCACTATACGCGGTGCCTGTGCAGCGGATTTGGGCGAAAACGGCGGTGGGGTGAGCACTCGTGGGGGGCTGGTAAAACACGCATTTTCATCGAAAGTGAGCGTTTTACCCGGACGGGAGCACCGTTTGTTCGAAAACGGGCTTGGTGGGGTGCCCTTAAGTGACTTTACAGTCACTTTACAGTCACTTTACATTTACAATGTAATTTAACAGAAGGTGGATTTACACCCCAGCCCGACACGCCGTTAACACTATGCAAAAGCAGAGCGCGGCGGATTTACAGGCCGCCGCCTCTGCCGCCGAGCTCTCCAAACTAGAGGAATGGAGGAATGGAGGAATGGAGGAATGGAGGAATGGAGGAATGGAGGAATGGAGGCTTGGAGAGAAGGCTGGAGGAACGGAGGCTCCGTGGCAGAAGGTTTGGCAGGCTGCGTCAAGAGTAGTTTTGGCAGCTTGTGGCAGTCTGTGGAAGGGGGATGCCAGGGAGCCCCAGGGAGCCCCAGTGAGCGCCAAGGGGCAGCCCGGGGGGGGAGGGCTCGGGGAAGGCCCGGGCCCGGGGGATGACCGGCCACGGTCCCGGAGAGCACCCCCGGGCGCATGCCGAATTTGTATCAAAATCCACGAAACCCAAGAAAACTTGATGTTTCCTTAAATTCTAGATGAAAGAGGGTTCCAATTAGTGATCGTTTTGTGGTCCAAAAGCGAGGTCCAAAATGGTTCCAAAACGGGGAGATTTTAAGGGCCCCCAAAATTTTAGATCTTAGTGATTTTTAAGTAAAATCGGTGGTGCCCGGAAGACCCCCAGTTGGGACCCTGCATGGAGCCTTTTCAAGCGAAAGTGTGATACTATCGTCATAAAAAACATGCCAGGGCATCCTGGCGGGGCCCTCGAAATGAGAGGTTTGTACCATAGCGCCGAGGAAGCAATTTCCTGAGAATTGACTTATTTATGGGGTCCCATTCTGTATCCGATTTTCGAGTGAATGCGGGGTATTGAAATCATCGTAAAGGTGACCCGATTTTGGGACCCTTCCGTTTGTAGATTTCTCCAAGAATGAATATTTAGGTACCCTGGCAAAGGGAGGTCCAAAAAGAAGGAAAACGGGATCTTGCAGGGTACCCTGGCATGGCGAAAGTGTAGAACAATCGTCATAAAGGGCGTCACAGGGGCCAGGGAGTGCTAGGGAGCGCCAGAGAACCCCAGGGAGCCCCAGGAAGCCCCAGGGAAGGAGGGGGAGGGCCAGAAAGTTTGGCAGCCTGTGGCGGGCTGTGGCGGCCTGTGGCGGCCTGTAGCACCCTGTGGCAGCGGATTGGGTTCCCCTAAACAAGGAATGCTGCAGCCTGGAGTGCTGCAGCCTGGAAGCCTGGAGTGCTGCAACCTGCCTGGCGGAATGGGGTGGTTTGAAGGGGATGCTACATGCAGTTGGTGGGGTTGGTTTTGATTGGAGGCTGGCCGTGTTCTCACACACTCGACGCTCGGAGAGGTCGGCGGATATTTGTTCGTTAGAGTTTTTTTGACATCTTGTAACATTGACAATGCCTACCTTAGAGTCCGGTATGCATTTTGGCTCAAGGCCCAATTTAACGTGAATGGCCACAGCATTGCCTGGTCGTTCGGCTTTTGTCTCTCCTGATGCGTACAAAGTGCACCATGTCGATGTCCGTCCTCGATGTCATCAAGCTCGTCTGGCTGTTTCGTCATGGGCCTTTAAGGGCTGGCCATCTCCAAGCTCACACCCCAGCCAGGACTGTCTCATGTGCCCTCGCTGCACATCTTCGTTCTCCTCGGTGAGTATTTTTTCTTGCATGCCAGAATCGTGAATGCAGTGCAGCTGCCCTGCTACTTGTGGCTTATGAATCCAGAGGATGTGCCAACTATGCACTTCCAGGCTCGATTCGGAAGCCCACCTCTGTGCCAAAGTCCTTGAAACCGATTCAAGTATCGAGAGACTCGGCACCCACAACAGTGCATGCGACAGATTGCAGACTCCATCCATCTTCCCGCGAGTTGCCATTGCAGGACAAGCTGATCGCTGACCCTCACCAAGACTAACAAGGACCCACTAGCTACTCTGAGGTGTAGCCGGCCCCCTCTTATTCGAGGAATTCCTACACCTCCACAGGCGTCAGAGGTATTTGAAATCGGGGACTGAGCTGGCTGCTCGTCATCCCCTGGTCGCTTGCCCTATTAGCAACCGATTGCAATTGAACAGGATTCTGATGCGACTGTGAAAAATAGGGCTCCCACTCGTCTTGAACAGGTCAGGTGCAATCACTTCCACTTTCTGCTTTGTTTGTGTGCCAAGCCTGCTCGGATGGCCTCAAATGGAGACGGCATCCACCTCCACAACAAACAGATTGCTCTGGTGTCGCCGTTGTTCGCCTTCAACGAGTTTTCGCGTGAGGCCTCTCATTTTTGCCAAGTCAAAGCTTCTTCTACTTTCCAGCATGCAGTGCAGACCTTTGAGCGGGTGGGGTACTCGGAGCCTGACGGTGTGTTCGCATTAGAAATTCACTAGCTGTCTCCGAGAAAAAAGGATATAGAGAGATTTGTTTGAGTTTTATGGGTACAGCACTTAATGTATAGGTTCACATCAGGACTCCTTCCTTCAGCGCAGGGCGTCATTGACAAAAAACAAGGGAGTCGTTGGAACACCATTGAACAAACTTTGGGACGTTCCAGCACGCATGTGTACCCAATGCGGGACCCTTTCGAAGGGTTTCCACCAGCCAGAAGCAGGCAGACGCGGCCATGAGCAGCCAAGGTTTGCCAGTAGCAGCCAGCAGCGGCCATGTGGCATTTTGTACGATTCCCCACCCCCTTTCTGAAGGTCTGCGGCGGGCCGCCCGAGAAGCTCAGAACGTGGGCTGCGCTGTTGCTGAAATATCGTTGAGGGCTTTGCATGAAACTGTAGTTGTTTTTCTCACCAGGGCCATTTCGGAGGGGTTCTTCTTTTTTTGGAGGGTAATCCCCCCCTCTCTCAAGGTCTGCTTCCAGACAGAACGAGGCAGGGCCCCATGAGCGAACGACAGTAGAACCAGGACACGCTATGATTTGTCATTGAAGAAGCTCGAGTGGTGGTTGGAACGTCGTTGAATGAATTCGGACTTCAATGTAACGCCAAGAGCACGTCATATGTGTATATATATATATATGTATAGATAATACATGTCTGACACAGCGGACCCTCGTCGGCCCCTCGTGGGCCCCTCGTCGGCCCCAGGCTTCCGATTGAGACCAGGATGCTTAGGATGCCAAGGTCGTATTTTGATATTTGCAAGATATACCACTATACATATACTCAAGGCTGCCGAGGCTCACGCAAGAATGCCCCAAATGCCAACCCCAACGAAGACAAAGGGGGAGGCCGCCGCCCCCGTTTGTTTCCCTACTGATCGCATTTTGGGCATTCTTGGATAAGCCTCGCAATGATTTAGGTGGCGTCCTAACCTCCTCTAAGTGTTTGTGCCGCCCGGCCCTGTATAACCCCCAAATTATTGTGAAGTGCACTGTTATATGTATGCCATGTGTATTCCTTGTCTGCAGGTGGCGATCTGCGCCGAGGGTGGACCCACCTTAGATACCGCCGCGGCCAGTTATCCTGACTTTGGGCAACTCTGCGCCAGTGCCGGCTTCCAGGCCTCCACCGACGGCGTGGGGCTGGCGGAGCGGCCGGAGCCTGTGGCGAAGAAGAGGAAAAAGGGAGGCCGCAGCAACAGCAACAATGTTCCGGACCCAATTACACTCGTAAAAGGCAGGCCATTGAAACGAGCTTAATGTACAAAGCATGGGAAATTGTGGAATAATTGGGACAAAATTGGGGAATAAATGTGCAGATAATGTGGAGTCAATAATTACACATGTAATTGGCGGTATCTACACATATCGATTACATTTTGGGGGTGCGGGGGCCGCCCCCCGGCGGCCCCACGGCCCCACCCCTGGCGGCCCCACCCTGCGGCCCCACCCTGCGGCCCTTGCCCCCCCTGCAAATGTGAACAATATCTTGGAAATTTCACAGTGTATCTTCATTTTTTAAACATTTTCGTCACAATTATTCCGCAAGTCTTGAAAATCCTGGGATGAATGAGAACAAAATATGCGAGGGTCCAATGCCCCCCGCATACCGGTATTCCAAAATTATTCTGCATAGGGAGTCCCCTATGTAAATAGAAAAACTATGGGAATCATATAGGAAATACATAGAAAACTTATGTGGGTGTCACGTGGCGAACAAAATATACAAATATCTACAAGATACATCCCTTTAATATGGCTTTGGCCATTACCGTAGCAAAGGCCGCTGGCATTATCGCCGTGGACAAGGAAAGTCTTAAAGCCATTGCCGACACTTGTTTGCCAGCGTACCGATTCACTGAATGTCTACTAAGGCCAAAGCCCAAACAAGTTGTTTGTCCACAAGGCACACATGTAGATGGCCCCAAATAGGTGCAGAGTGTAATTTGAAGAAAATGCTCCGGTTTCCCCTTCGAGATCTCTGTTACGATGCTGCTCTGTGAAGAGATCTCTGTTACGAGGCTGGCTTTTGTCAGCTTACTCTTTGTGAGAAATCTCTACTGGACCAAAAGAGGCACTTTCTTATCATAAATCACATTTCTATATTGTTGTCTTGTTATATGGGTGGTTGGAGGATTCACTAATGGTGAGGGAAAGACTCCCTTAGGGTGCCTCGAAGATTTCCAAACTAGGCAGACCCAGTTATGATAACTTTATCGTGACCATTGGCGCTGCTAAGGTTTGTGTATTGGGCCAGCCAATATTCATTACAACCCCAATATGATACATAAATATTATTAGGAGATGCAATCATATAGTGGAGTGCCCGTCCACAGGCCCTGCCCTAGGTAGCCACCCTTGCACCCACCGGTCCTTAACACCATTACTTTTAACAGCGGGTAGGAGGAAGCGGACCCGCAGAGTGTACATGAAAGGTCCTGGCCTATGGCCATGGAAACACAATGTAAACATTATGTTTTGAGTATGTCTGTGGCATACTCTTCCGGAGAGCCTACTTTTTTCGAGCATGTCTACGGCATACCCTTCCGCAAAGCTTGCGATTCTTTCCTTTTTGAAGACTTTTCGGCTATACCTTTTTTGGAAGGCCAAAACAAATTTGAATATCATTTTTGGCAATATATGCAATTTGGCAACTCTGGGGTACAAGGTGAGCGTAATCACAGTGATTTCATGTGAGTGTCACAGATTCGTCACATTGTAAGGGCGGGGGCCTCCCCCTCGCGGCCCTGTGAACAGAATGGTGTGAACACTTAAATGTACCCCTACATTTTACATCTATTTCGTTTTCATTTAGCACTTTGTCTGTATGCGTTGATTCTAACGGCGCAGTCAGCCAAACCCAGTCTATAATTGCGACATAGGGCCCTGTAACACAAAACAAAACACAGAAGTCTATGCACCAAGACAATCTTGAGTTTGGAAAACGCATGTTTCGTGACGTGAAGCAGAGGGGAAACAACAGTTCAAGGACCTTGGACAACACATGAACAATAAACTCACATGATATGCCATATGTGAATGGTACATGGGATATGCATATCCATGCATTCTCATGCATCTGCAGTTGCATCCAATTGTTCGTTTGTCGCCGACAGAGCTGTAAACGAAACACTCCGAGCCCAATTTTGTCACACGTTTAAGAGGCACAAGGCATGGATTGCGAGAAATTGCTTTGTGGGGATTACCAACCGTTAAGAAATGCAAAGCTTATAACCATGGTCCCTTTACAAACCAGTCTACAATCCTATTCTAAAGTCCTATATCAATATACCGGTCGATTCCCATTAACATAGTTTCAATGTTATGGAGTTCTCAGTTTTTTCCTGTAAGAGTGTATGATACTTTTGTTCTTGAAAATCCTGTTTCGTTGTTCAGGAAATGTTGGATCTTCTTGGAGTTGCATATATTGCCATGTAGTTGTTTCTCGAGGTCCCATAGATTATGATAGGTTTTGGAGCCGATTGGCAAGTCTCAGGTGTTGTATATGTTGGCATCTTGAATTTTCTTGGAAGCTCAACCGTTAATCATCGACATTTTTCGTTAGTTGGGATGCCCAACCGTTAAAAATCGGCAGGAGTTGTAACCATTTTCAGCCACAAAATCAAATATACAATCCCATTGTAAAGTCCTATAGCAATGTCTCAGTCGGAAGGGGCTTCTTCTTAATTGATTGGTGCACCCTTTTTCCCCTTGATTGGTTCACTCGTTGCATGGACATTTTTCCAAGAGAGTTTACCGCATGACATTGGACATTCTGTTGCCACCTTGCTCGATGGTCATGTTGATGAGTGAAGGCCCGCTTTTGGCCCACGCATCATCTCACAGGAAAAGATATGAAAAACAGTGAAGTCCTATATCAATGTAGGTTCCTATTGACATAGGGGCAGTTTCATGGATTTTAAGATTTTCTGTCGGAGTATATGATACTCTCCTTTTCTTTGACATCATGTTTTCGTTGTTCAGGCGATCTTGGATGTCCTTAGAGTTCCGTATAATGTCTTGTACTTCTTTTGAAATCGTATACGTTTGGTTTGTTTCGGCATCTCGGATTTTCTTGGAAGTCCCATAGCTGATCAAGCCTCGTGCAACACCCCAGTTCTAAAGACCAATTATTTAATCATTCACTCAGTAATACATTCTGGGGTAAGGACGGGAACGGGAATGTCGGAACGGGTGGGAACACTGGAAGAGGCTAAAACACATGTTATCGCGTGAAAGGGTGTGAGCGCAGGAAATTATGTCAGCACGGGACAGCGTGTGAGTGCAGGAGAGCGTATGAACGCTGGAGAGCATGCGAACGCGGGAACGGATGGGAACGGGCGGGAGCGCGGGACTTGTTGGGTGGCATGTATGTTTCATAGAATAACATTATACCATTTTGTGTTTGTGTTGGAGTAGTGTTCTACTTTCCCAAGGGAGTTTCATTGGCAAAAAACTTCGGGAGGAGTGTTGTGGGGAGGGCGAACAATAGTTCAAGATATATAAGTCTTATAGATTTTCTCACTTCCTATAGATTTCGTATAGATGCTATAGTTCCATTGGGTTTCAATAGTGCACATTTATATATATATATATATATATTTATTTATTTCGATTGTCATGTTGTCTATCTTGTGTTGTTTTTTATACCAGCCCGCTCCTCTCCTTGTCTATTTTGTGTTGTTTAGGGTTCCTGACGAGGCAAAGCGGCGGTGGATGATGGGGAGAGGCAGCTGGGTCTGGGCGAGTCGGCGAGCGAGAGCTTGGCTAGTAATGCGCCGTCGCCACGGCCTGTTTGTGTCAGTCAGCAAACGCTGAGAGCACAAGCACGAATACCCTCAGGCAGGGCCTCTAAATTGGTCAGTTCCTAAAGTGGCCTTCGTTTGGTATGGGTATTAGTCTTCCATCCACCACCATGGAGGCGGTCTCCGATCGCCTCCAGTCAGTGCCCCCCCCACGAATCCAAAATGGTGGATGGGAAAGTAATGCCCATCCTCAATGAAAACAGTTTTGTTGACCAACCAATTTAGAGGCCTTGATTGGGTATGGTGCGTATTAACTTTAATAAACTCAAGCCCCACTCTCTGAACACGACTGTCACACACATAAAGGCAGCATGCCCTGCCAAGACAACAAAAATGTTGCTTTGTTTAGTTCCTGGCCTATTTTGTAGAGGGGGGAGTTTCAATGAATTTGGGTTTCAAATGGTGTCACTATTGTGAGGAGGGGGAATGTATGTACGAGTTTATATGGAAATGGTAGTGGGTATTCATGCAAATTTGGCCTGGGCGAGGTCATTCCCGCAGGGGCATCTTCCCCGGCACAATTTGTGTTGTCTCTTGTACTGTGTGGCCCCCTATAAAACTTTTTGTGTTTCAGTTACGGCAGCTCACCTGCGTAAGCCCAAATGAATTCAAGACCGGTTTGTGTTTGTGTTTTGGGTTCTCGGGACCGGGACTTCATTCCCACTTTGTGTCATTAAATGCCCTTGCGGCCCCTCTCTCTTTATAGTTGGTTTTGAAATGTTCGCACTCTAAGGTCAATCAAGGACATGCCAACATCATGGCCATATATTCTAACGCAGTGGACAGAACTGCGGGCATCAATACGATGGAAATATATGGGCATCCGTGTGTGGCCCTGGAGGCCCCAATATTTCAAAAATCCCTTGTCTGGGGAGTGCATTCAATGTAGCAGCAGATATCCATAAACCCGAAACATTAAGCCCAGTAGGAATCTATTGCAGAGGTTCATGGCATGCATCTCTCTCTATATATATACACGTGTATATATGCATACATTTTTAGTATGTATATATGTATGTATATATATATATATATAATATATATATATATATATATATATATATATATATATTTGGATGAATACCCCCGACTCAGAACCAGTTGGTCGGAATTTTATATGTAACTTCCCATTCATTTGTGATTATTCATTTCATTCACATGGTTCCTCATATATAAAAATATTTATAATATGTATATACATTCATCGGATGTTTGTTGTGTGACTTACAACAAGACCCGCCTCCTTTGGCATGCACCCTCCGGGGCTTCAACAATTTGGGAAACGGTTTGTGTGCTACATTAGTTGTGTGATGTTCAATGACTTTCCTATGCAATTATTTTGAGCCCAAGCTGAACATGATTTCCTGTCCATGCGGTTTTGCATACCCCTAACCACTGCAAAATGAATCCGCCTAGCAGAGGGTGTTTATTAATCCGGGGCAGGATATACAAACAAACACACACATATTTTAGACACAATTGATCACCCATAATGGAGGCGACCCGACCACCGTCAAGATGTGTATCAAATACGTGCATGTGTGCATATCTAACCTCGGATAAATAATTTCCTTGTAGCAGCCTATTAGGTAGATTAATGCAAAATTGGGGATGTATGGTGCGAAAAAGCAAGGCCTTAAAATTACACTTCTATTGGTAGTTGATCATTCAGATTTATTGTCACAACATGCAGGTCATTTGCAGCACGATTTGGCCATATGTGACAAGTTGTTTGCAATTTGCAACAGAATTCTATCATTCGCCCCAACATGTGCGACAAACATTTGAGCCGTTTGCGACAACAACAATTTGCAAGGAGAATGGTGTCCTGTGCCCCTAGGAGACAACGAAGGGTGCAGGGTGTCGCACCGTCAAGCACTCGGAACCTTGTCGGCCGAAGCACTATGCTGTTGCAGGAAGTGTATGCCTATGGTTCAGACACAAGTGCCAAGGCTGGAGAGGAGCCTACTCGCAGCTCCCGACAACGTTGCAGCCCCGCAGGCGGCTCAGGCAACGGTCGTGGAGACAGAGCAGCAGTCCTACGGAGCCTCACCTCACCCTGCTGCAGAAAGTGTTGCAGCGGAGCCTGGCTACCAAGGTGTTGTAGCCTTGAGCCAAGCAGAGGCCGCACGCAAAGCTGCAGAAGCAAAGTGGGCACACACGCTTCAGGTCCGTGACGAGTGTGCCCAGCAGCTACAGAGTGTCAAAGACTTAGCGGCAGTCTATGGGGCCATTGCGAACTATGAGAAGGACAAGCCGCCGAAGACTACTGAGCAGCGCCTGAGTCGTTTTAGGACAGCTTGTTGTCCTCCGTGTAGTGCCTCCACCTTGGCTAAGGTGGCATTTTCTACGGCCCTACACTTACGATCCTACGGCTTAGTGGGTCAACAAGTGTACTGTTATCTACATATGTAAGCAGCTAAGGACCTAAGGGTAATGTAACGGCAAGTATAAGATGTTGGGACATTCCAGTGAGTTCTCCGGGGCGGCCATTGGCGCCTGGGAGTCCTCATTAGAGGTAGGCCTAAGGCCTTCCAGGCTGTCGCAAACTCTTACTCTTGTGTTACAGTACTCAGTATGGTCTGGAAGTGCAGGGAGGCCCAAGGCCCACCCATCGCCTACCTACATGCATAAGCTTGATGCAGTTCTATGCATAGGCTAGGGCCATTGTGAGGCTATCACATGGTCCCCCTCTACGGCTGCAGAACATCTGCGGCCAGCCTGGCCTGAGAGCACAGGCCGCGAGGTGCATGCTTCGCTGCAGACGTCAGCAAGACGAGGCAGGCTGAGCAGGGAGAGCAGCGTTGCATAAGCATGACAAACAAAAACAAAACAAAACAAAACAAACAACAATTTGCAAAGTTATTTGAAATGTATTTAGGTTTTACTGCATTGGCCAATATGATTGTTCCGATTAATGTCCCGGTGTTCTGCCCATCCGCTCACCGGCCGCCGTCGTTCTGCCGCCGGCCCGCCGCCGGCCGCCCGTCCTCCGGCCGCGGCCGCCGCCCGCCGGCCAGCCGGGCGCCGTCCGACCGGCGGCCGGCTTGGGCCCGATGGGCCCATGGACCCAATGGCCCCTTCGGCCCCATGGCCCCGTGGGCCCCTTCGGCCCCATGTCCCCATGCGCCCCCTGGCCCCATGGGCTCCATGGAGTAATTGATTGGACCCCATGGGGCCCACAGGCCCCATGGAACAACAATAATGACCGGAACAATTATATGGACCATTTGAGTAGGGCTTCCTAGGGTGCGGATGCCTACTGCCTTCGCTGTGGGCTGCCAGGCTCTGGCTGCGATTGCCCGCGGCGCCAGGTCTCTTGATTGATGGTATGCCTTCGGAGACTCTGATGCTGCTGAGTGGCGAGGATGCCCAACTTGCGATATGAATGGCATTGAACTGTTATGCAATATTGAGGAAACCGTATATACATATACACCACCACCACCGGGTTTGGGCCTCGGTTATGATAACAACAACTTTCAAAAAAGGTCGGGGACGTGTTTTAATGCATCAATGGTGGTGTTTGCATCGGATTCGCATGTGCAAATGGTCAAAACCATTGTGCAATCGACGAGATCCAACTTAGATTTGCCAACATTTCTGGAGCTATTTCACCAGTCCTTCGGGGAAAACACATTCTCTAAAAACGTATCCCAAAACAAAAAAACGATCCAAATATTGTATGGGGACACCATATACACCACCACCGGGTTTGGGCTTAGAAAAATCAGAAAATGTCAGGTGTATACCATTTCCTGGTGTATATGCAAAATCCTCAAGTATGTAGCAAAACGGGCGCGCAGTGCCCCCGTTGTGGTGTGGGTTGTTGCATATTTGAACAGTTTACGTATACACCAGGATGTGGTATACATCAGCCATTTGCTAATTTTTTCTAGGCCCAAAGCCGGTAGTGTTGTATGTATAATCGGTGTCCCCAAGTATTAGAGATATAACATCAATACGTTAATGAAGCCACAAACATCAGTGGAGTTTGCTAACACTGCACATGTACATTCCTGATGTCTGGGCAGGGACCATAGAGTTGTTGGCGCAGCCACAGTAGCCACAGTGGGCCAGGTTAGGGCAACACATCCAACAGATTCATGGAAACGGAAGGAGCTGGAACGGAAAACACTTGCACCCGACGGCGATAACTACCTACCCGACGGGTCACGTGATTAGATAGATTGTCTCTCTCTCTCTCTCTCTCTCTCTCTGTCTCTTATCATACCTCTCCTCGATTCGATCGACTCGATTTTACAATGGTCCATTTCGTTGATTGTTCGGTTCGATCGATTGGGTTGTAACCCGTGCCCTGGCCAGGGACAAAATCCTGGGCACTCCTACAAAGTGCAGGTGAATTTTGTCGCCCAAGCAACACATTCAGCCGCCGATCTCCTGGTGGTCCCAAGGCCGCCTAGTGGCGGTGTCTGAGGGGGCCAATGCTTCCCCAGGAACAGGGCCTGGGGCTCAGACGGGCCCAAAGGGCCACATGTGCTTTGGTTCACATTGTAATCCCGGTCTTGCTTGGAAGTTTTTTGTTTTTGTCTGACAATGCTGCAAAATATGAATTCGGCCACGAAGCTGACTGCCAAGCACGCTGCAGATGCAAAACCACCGGCAAATTTGACATCTCCGCGACCTGAATCGAATGGAAGCACTTTATTTGGCTTGCCCATGCTGTCCTGGCAATCGATTCGAGTGATTTGCGATGTTTATGCTGTGGTGGACCAAATGGAGGACGTCCCGGGCAAGGATTCGGCCCCAATCATAGGATAAATTACACTTCGTTTGGCTTGCCCAGGCTATGTTGGCAACCGATTCGAGTGATTTGCGCTGTTTAAGCTGTGGTGGAAGGCTCTGCATACCAATCAGTGCATACCCTCCCGGCATTGGGAAATATCGAACGTCGACAACGAAAACCATGGAGTCCCAGGTCCGGGAACCACTTAGTTATCGTGGGTGTGCTTTCACATATGGGAAATATATCCATATATATACATATATATATATATATCTCTCTCTATATATATATATATAGAGAGAGAGAGATATATTTATTCATTTGTTTCGATTCCGGATGAAGCAAAGGTTTCTGGGCAATTCGGTGGTGTTTATGGCGTTAGTTTCGAAGTTGCGTGCATAAAACAAGGCTTAATTGTGAGAATGCTCGGTTCTCGAGTCACTTCGTGCCCGGTTTCGTCAAAAGTACCATTGCAGTACTTCCATCCGGCTTCATACCCTAAACAAAAATCAGATCCCTCGAAACCAGCTACGTTATTATTTGTCAATTTGTGTGAGCATCTAGCAGCGTTTCTTAACATGCTCAAATATTTGAGAATATTTGCAAACTCGTGTAGGTATTTTGACACATTTGCAAATCATTGGTGATAATCGCACATATGTGCAACCATTCGTATATCTGTGTAAGTTTCGTAGATATTCCAAGGTATTGGTAAATCTTTGCAATCATATGGCAATCAAGGTTAGAAGTGGTAGAAAACAGAAGACAAATGACGAACCCATTCCCAAAGTTGTTTATGTCGTTCTTCCCCGGTGCCGGCAGAGTATTGGCTTGTGATAGTGCTTGCTCCTATGAAGTGCCATTGTTGTTGCTTGCATGCCCCCCTCAACTTGCAGGATGGATCGAGAAGCGGACTCTACAAGTCTGTCGGCCGCTTTGTCCTCTATGTATCTATGGGGTGGCGCTGGCAGGCCCCACCCCACACCATGGTTCCCCTAGATGCCGGGACCCTTATAATCGTATCTGGCCCGCGATTGAGTCGCATTTGCTGCAGGAGTTGCGCAAAATTATCGAATGAAAGATTGTATGGCGCCGGTGGCAGTTTTGGCATGATCAAATTCGGTATTGGGTGGGGGACCGCTCCGGAGAGCTCAGGGTGCTGGCCGACTCTGCGTTTTTCTTTGATTCTCAAACAGTTGTTTTGTATTTGATTGTATAGTTTCTTTCAGAATTCGTGTGATAGAGGGGTTATTCAACTTCTTGCAATATTCAGTTTGCCCACCGTATATGGTGAGGCTAATAAAATGCGTTTGCTGGGTCATGGCCGGCCCTTAAAATCAAAGGTGCCCATGCGCAAGAAAAAACAAGAATTGGAATGGGCAGCGGAAGGAGTGGGGCCAACAGGGTCCGGGACCCTGAGACATGCAAAAGACATGTGAACATATGTCACCAACAAACTCTGAGTTCTGCAAGCCACAATACATAATTTGCATGGAGTATTTTTCTTGGGATTGTAAGTCTCAACAGATGCATTGATTTACATGTGAAATGCGTGTGCGCGTCTTTTGCGCATTTCGTGCGAATAGTTTTCCAATCTCGTGCGCGTCTTGTGCGCTTCTTTTGTGCGTCTTGCGTGCGTATTTTGCAGGTCTGTTGCGTGTCTTTTGCACGTCTATTGCGTGTGTGCGTGTCTGTTGTGCGTCTTTTGCGCCTCTGTTGCGCGTCTTTGCATATTTGCCCAGATCGGACCCTTCTATGTGCGGTGGTTTGAAAAAGAAGCACCCAGCGGCAATGCAAATGAGATAGGCCAAATGCCAATAAAAATAGCGGAGGCCAATGCCCCAAATAGGTGACCACATAATAAGTGGCGGTCTTCGACACCTGCCACCACTAGGTTCATTATGTGGTCACGTGTTATGTGGTCACACATTTTTTGGGGCATTGGCCACTGCTGCTTTGATTGACATTGACCTCCCTCGTTTTATTGGCTTTGGCCACATCCTGTTTTTGATGGCTGTGGCCACTTCTTGTTTTGTTGGCTTTGGTTTATGATAATGCTTACCTTGTGACCTAGAGGCCCATTCCATGCAATATACTATTTCAATGGTTTTGGGCCTTCCGTAAGGGTATACTATAAATATATTTCAAAAGTAGTGTTTGAATAGCTTTAAAATGGTCTCGGCAAGATCTGGGACTATTCGAACAACATTTTCGCTTCATTTCTTGAGGAATAGGGCTGGCCTTCGGCCACCCTTGCCACTTCGGGTTGTCCGAGAACATGTACCTTAAATCTTACTTCTATTTTCCCTGAAAGGGTTCCATAGACAACCCCTGAACCTACCTGTTCTTGGCACTGCTAAGGCAGATAAGATCTTAGCGCAGTTTGTCGAAGACGCGTCGACAAACATCGAATATGTAGATGACCCGGAGTGGGAGCAGTTCCCAGAGATTGCTAGCGCTTTGGAGGGCTACGCCATTCAGGACCTTGGCACACGACGTTCTTGCTCGGCATGCACTGGGCCGTCTTGATTAATACTGCATTTCTCTTGTGGAACATCATGGGGACCTTGTCCGTCATTCTGTTCGCAATTATTGGTACCAGGTTTGTACGAAGTTTGATGATTGTGGTACGAAGCTGGACGAACTTCGTACGAATTACAATCCCGAAGTTAGCAAACGTAGACCGCTAAGTGAGCAAATACAGCCCCCCATGTATTTGGAGATGTAGGTAAATACTTGATCACTTCGGGATTGTAGTTCGTACCAATTTCGTCAACTTTCGTAGCACAATCGTCAAACTTTGTACCAACTTCGTCCCAATACTTGCGAATAGAATGACGGACAAGGTCCCCATCATATTCCATGTAACCCAGGCATTACAATTATTTTGGGGGGTAGACCACTCTCCCGAATTATTGCGAGGCTAGTGCAAAGAAGGCCGCAACAAACATGAGCAAGGAGCTGCCGGCCACCGCCCGCCTTTTGTCTTGGGATTGCATTTGTTGGCCTTCTTGTATTAACCTCGGAATCATTTAGGTGGGTGGGGTTCTACCCCCATAAGGGGGTGGGGTTCTATCCCCCATAAGTTATAGTGAGGCCTGGCCCTGTATAACTCCCTAAATTATGGTGAAGTGCGCCGCTACTTGGCTTTACTATATGGTTTTGTTATGGCAGCGGGTATTGATATGTCGCAGATTGGACAATATATCCATATATACAGATATGAAATGTGGGACGTATGGCAATGTAGATGACAAAATCGATGGCAAATCGACGGCAACATGTATTGCAAATCCATGGTAAACTATATTGTGAATGCAAATAGATGGCAACATGTATGGGAGGTATTAAGTCATGTATAGTTTTCATAGTTAGTTCAGATTTCGAAGCCCGTGGGCTCAAAACATATGAAATGCACATGACAAAGATATAGGACTTGCCAAATGCCATATAGTTTGGCAGAGCTGTTTTGTGTTAGTTTATTATATTTCCAGAATTGCCGAAAACCGTCCCTTGATATCACATCGCACTTACACACATATGGTTATACATTACATATTACCTATCTGATTGCCTCGCATTGGATGTCTGTTCACATCTCCTGTGGCTAATTCAATGAAATTACGGCCGGTGAGATAAGAAAGGGCATGGGGCGGGCCCGCTACCCGAGTTGCTTGCGGAAATGCCATTACTCAGGAGCACATGTCGTATTAATGGGGTACCGTCGATATACCTCTGAGCACATTTACACCACTCTTGATTTATTGCGCAGAGTCTGAGTACTAATCAAACGCAGCTAAGAAATGAGAGATCTGAGGACTCCATTGGCCAATATTCTTGTTCCGGTGTTCCGCCCGCCCGCCCGGCGGTTGGCGCCGCCGGCCGCCAGCGGCCGGCTTGGGCCCGACGGGCCCCATGGGCTGCATGGGCCCCCATGGCTCCCATGCGCCCATTGGCCCCATGACCCCCGCAGGGCCCCATGGAACACTTAATTCGGGCCCGGTGGGCCCCACAGGGCCCATGGAACAACAATAGTGACTGGAACAATTATGTGGGCCATGTGAGTATTCATTTTTATCGAATGTTTATTGCCGCATTGGTGGTCTGGGCCCAAACAGTTTCAAATGGATCCAACTTTGGCATCTCCAGTGACTTGCACTTGTAATGTTACATCTTATAAAAGCAATTTGTGATAGTTATTGTGTTTCTGTTCGTTGAGGGGGTCGAGTGGTTGTGTTTAGTCCAAACTTAAATATGATTTCCGGATTAAATTCAGCCCCCAAAATGGTTAGTTGCTATGATTTGTAAGCAGAGTACAATGAGTCCACAACATAAATAATATTTGGATTGAAATCAATCCAAACATAAATAGTTGCCATCAGTCGTCCATCTCTCAGTGAATGTTTTTTTTATGCATTGGCGGATTGGGCTGACGCAGTTTCAAATGGACCCAATTGTGGCATCCGCAGCGAGTTTCACTTGCAATGTTCCAGTTTATGGAAGTCAATTCGTAGGTTGGCTCGAACGAGCAGTTTTCGGGCATTTGCAGCTCAACCGAAATTAGTAAGAAAACCAAAAAATCCAAGAACCCCCCCAAACGATTTATTGATAAACCATCTATTCACAAGTAAATCAGTTTCTTGGTATTTTGTTTTGTTTGGTTTCCCTATGGTCTGCGTCGTACATTGCAGCATGCTACTTGGAGCCAGCCTAGTCATGCGTAGCAGATAGTTATATATATATATATATATATATATATAATACTTTGCAGCGCATCAATGTGGAAGGTAGTTCATAGTGTTAATCTCTACTAACTCTCTTTAAAACAGATGGAGCTTCAGATGTTCTCAATTAGCTCAAAAACATGAGTTCGCAGAATGAGTTTCACTAGCCGGCAAAATCTTAGTTACCCTCCACCGATTATTCTGCACCCAAGTGGAGCATCCCAATTGCCATGTCATAATATCACAAACAGCAAGGGTTTCAAGCCAAGTTGAATACCAAGTTTCTGATCATGGGCTAAAACACAAGACAACGGTGAAACGAATCCAACAAATATTGCCAGCGTCTTGATCTTTCCGGAGTTGTCCCCCACCTTGGTACCGTTTTTTTATTCACGATGATGCTGATGTAGATACCACTGATAATAGCAACAAGAACAAGCAGAATGTTCGCTTCGGAAAAAAAACTCTGTGGGAACGACTTCAGTCAGACGGCTGAATTGTATACAGAACCAAATGCCAATCAATATATACTCACAATAAACACACATATACATATATATATATATATCTATATCTATATATATATATATATATATATATATATATATATATATATATAAAATAAATATGTTCTGGTATACAACATGATGCTCAAAAAAATAGAACAAACCCATTGGAAATGCCAACCATGTGCCATTGAGACACACTTTTAGGCCACTAGAGTGAGAGGAATACCTATAGATATGAGAGGGCAAGCCATGTACAGATAGTCACATGGACTGACAATGATGCCATTTCGGCTCAAGACCGAAAGAGGAGTGCGTTGCCTGAAAAGAGTGCTGGTCTAACCCACCAATTCACATCCTTAAAACCTTAAGTGTCCCCACCCGGCCGGCCGTCCACGGTACGCCACTGAGCGGATTGGGATCCAGGAGATCCATTGCTCGGCCTTTCGAGGCCCTAAGTCGCCCCTTCGAGGGCTAAAGAACGTTGGTGTACGAGCCAACGACCCCTGAAACCCCAGGTACTCCTGCTTTGCAGGTTATCAGCCGTATCACTCCTGTGGTGCGGTTGACCGGCGGGGACACTTAATACCTAATGGTAGACTAGCACTCTTAGCACTGCCTCGCCTAATTAAACCATGGCGAACTCCACTGATGCTTCCATCATCTCATCGACGTCCGCGTTCGACAGGTTGTCGGCTTCTTCTGCCGACCAAGGTCATACCTCTGATACTGACATCGCCGATGCGGTGGCTGGCATGGACTCCGAGTCCAAGATGGCGGTATACCTTGCTCATGCCGAGTTGGCACAACGTGCCCGCGCGGGAAGTACACCTGTTACACCTCGGTCCTCAATACCGGCCAAGAAACCTATTGCTGATAAGAGTTATACCGAAGCTTTGTCGACCAGGGGAAGAACCTCAAGGCCGTCCTCGGGGAAAACCTCTAGAAATGCTTCAGTTGGCGCCGGATCGCAAACGAAACGGGTACTTGACCGGGCCGAAACCTCTGTTGTAAAACGACCGTTGAGTGAAACAACGAAAAACCGACAATCTGAAATGGACAAAATGCGGGAACAAATGCAACGAATGTCAGAAGAAAGTGCACAGAAAGACCAGCAAATAGAGCAAGCCGAAAGTGCGTGGGAACATGCTGAAGCACAACGAAAATACGAAGTAGAAAGAATCCAGAGTGTAGCAGCACATGTTTCCGACAAAGCCAAGGACGCGAAAGAACAAGCCAAACAGGCGACTGAAGAACGAGACCAACTACAGTCCGAGGCCGAACGATTGTGGGTTCTGTTAGGCCGAATGAACAAAGAATATTATCAAAGACAAGACCAATTTGAGGCTTTCAAAACCGCGGCCGAAGCAGAATTCAACGAGCATCAAGCCAAAAGGGAATGCGCCGAATTGGATGCATCGAATGCGAAACGGGAACTTGCAGACCTGGCACAACAAAACCAACAGCTTCAAGCAATGATGCAACAAATGGCATCGGAATACCAAGTGGCGGTCACTTCGGTAAATACCGACGAGCAGACCGTTGCTAGTCTCCGTCATTTCGCGGAACAGTACTACCGACAGTTCCAAGAGTGCGGAGAGAAGTTGTTGAAACTGGAAGAACATTGCAGGTCACAGCAAGCAATCATACAGCAACATGAAAATGTCATCCAAGACCGGGAGCAAGCTTACAAAAGCCTTTATGCGCAATCGGAGGCAATGTACCAACAATTGATCCATCATCAATCACAGTTGAAGGAACAAGAAACGGTCGCTTCCGTGCACATGAAAGCAGTTCAAGACATGCAATCAAAAGCTCTGACCAACGACAAAGATGTGACTCTGGCCATCGAAAACCTTACCCGTAGAGACCAACAAATCGTCGAGTTACAAAACCAAATTCGCGTGTTGCGAAATCAAGCCGATGAGGACCGCAAAACGATCCTGATGTTGCGCGCTGAAATGCAACGACTACAAGCCATGCCGCAACACCCTGATCAAAACCTTGTCGCTCAGATGAAGCAACATTCTGAAGAACTATTGGAAAGGGCTATGACAATGAAAACAAACTACGAGGCTAGACTCGCCGAGAAAGAGGAAATCATCGCCGAGCATGCCAAGAGTTTTCGCCTCATGTCTGATCAGCAACAAAGTGCCACGCAAGAAAACTATGATCTCAATGAGAGCATGGCTGAGATGAAAGAAACGATGGACGCAATGGCGAAAAAGATCCGTGATCTGGAAAGCAAGCAAAAGCCTAAGGACAATCCAATCATGGCTAGCTTGTACGAAGCAGCTGGTCGTGTCTTCAACGACACCGAAGCCGCGAGACCGAAGCCGCCTGCTCCAGCGAGGATAACACCTTTGACATTCAACATATCCCGGACACCTGACGAAGGTAGTGATGAAAAATCAGATGCAGATGAAGATGATCAAGTTTCGCCTGTTATTATTGCAACACCAAAAGTCGCCACAGGCATAAAGGCAACAGATGCCAAAGGCATTGTCACCGCGATTGAGGAGAACATGAACATGCAGAAGAACACGAAGGTACCAAAACTACCGTCTACAAAGCTTACAGCCAACAACGTTTCCGACTGGCTAAACAGCTATGGCAGAAACTGTGCTGAGGCAACACCGTACTCTGACTGGCTAGAGATTGGCTGGTTGCGCGAAGTCCTGACGGCGAAAGACGTCTGGGACCTCCTCGACCCTGGCCCGAAAAGACACCACAAACTTGAGCAAGTCATGGTCACTTCTCTTAGACCTATGCTGACACACCGACAACTTATGGAGGTGGAGAAGATGGACCACGAATGCTGTGAAAAACATTCGCGACCGATGGGGGGTCGCATGATCTTATACATCATCATCAAGGGAATAAAACTTGACAGCGATGAAGACTGGTCTCATGCGTGGGAAATGATTCAGGCCGTTACGTTCGAAGGCAAAACGCATGCAGACATTGCTGAGTACTACTACAAATGGCATTCCATGAACAAAGGAGTCGGCACTCATGTACCGCTGACAATGCGACAAAAACACCTTGAAAAGAGCTTTATCGGGAAACCGTTGCTGGAGAATGACCTGGCACATTATACCCGTCAAAAGGACAACTTCCAGAATGGTCTGCCCAAGGAGGAATGGAAAAACTACAACATCGAGTTCCTCGAAATGTGTTTACACCGTTCCGTGCTCGTGATGAATAAGACCGATGCCGACGAGGCATATGCTCACATGTGGGACACTAAAACGGGCCGCAAAAGAAACAAACGTGACGGAGAACCGGCAATACCGGCTAAGGACGCTCCACCCCACAAACAGACACCACCTGGCCAAGGAGACGGGAAACCTGGAAAAGGCGGTGGCAAACGTGGAGGTGGCGGCGGAGGCGGTGGAGGGGGTAACCCACCCAATACAAACCAAAATCCGCCACAACGTGATCAGCCACCACCGAAACCTGACCCGCATGCGAAACAACGTGGCAAAGGCGTCACTCGAACTGCAGAAGACCTTTCCAAGATCTGTTTCTTCTTCAACCAAGGCACCTGCAAGTTCGACACGACGAATTGCACAAAAGACCATATCCTGGTGACAAAAGACGAGCTTCCACTTATGGTTCCGCCGACAAGGTCAGGGCGCTCGAAGTCGCCCAAAGCACCAGCCGGTAAGGGGAAGATCGTCGATAAAGGTTCCATCGAAGACCCTGCGAACAAAGGACAAAAGATCGACTGGGTAGTATGGGACAACTCCAAAAGACCTGACGGCAAGAAACATGTTCCAGACCTGTGTGGCACATTTTTGAAAACCGGCAAGTGTGAATGGCTCACCAAAGAAAAGTGCGAGCGCCCGCATATACCTAAAGAAGAGAAGGAGCGCCGCCAGAAAGTTCTGGATGAACACAAATGGTGAGAACCACCACATCGAAAGGTCGTCTGCCCGGACTGTCCACAATCCGACGCTGACGTTAATTCCAACACCTTTTCCAACACCACTGGCGACAACCTTAATGGTTATGCCAAACATTGTTTTTTAGCCGCTCTCTTGATGGGCGCGGAAGACTCCAGGAAAGATTTCCTCATGCATATTGAAGACTTCTCCCTGGAGGGCAATGAACATGGGTCCGCTGATTCCAATGAGACATTGGGTATTGGGAGACCGGGATCCAGGTTACATTGCGCCAAAGAAGTGGAAGCGCGTGAGTTAATTGTCCTCAGGGGACCGATGCGACCTTCTATTGAGGCCAGGGGGACTACGCGGGATACCGTTACACCTAGTTATTATGAGGTCGATGAGCTAGAATCTCGTCACCCCTCCAAATCTACACCTAGGAAAAAGGGCATAGAATTG